>Ga0066850_10001594_pt1 | contig 11874 bp, 5 predicted proteins | sample ETNtaG_4_FD_67282 | JGI IMG/M metagenome (GOLD analysis project Ga0066850, IMG submission 67282) | Marine microbial and viral communities from oxygen minimum zone, Eastern Pacific Ocean - ETNP201406SV67 | ecosystem: Environmental > Aquatic > Marine > Oceanic | place: Pacific Ocean: Eastern... | reverse complement strand
AAATTCGGCCCGGTCAACATCGCTCAAATCGGCGTCAAATATTGGAAGGACGTACTAAAAGTAGGGACACCCAATGAACATCGACTTTCGATCATGGTCGATGGCGAAGCTGAGGTTGCAGGATTCCTCGCTCAAGTCGATGACTTGGGTGTCAACTTCCCCCTCTTGCGTCCATTCGAGTTCAATGATTGGGAATTTGAACTCAAGGGCCTAGCAATCAGTTTCACCAAGGGCGATCTAAGTATTGCTGGTGCGCTGCGAAAAGAGGATGGTTACGCTTACTTCTCTTCTCCTCAGACCAGCGCCCCCAGCCATTTCACAATCATCAATTCTTCCGATGTTAATCTTTGGCAGCCAGGTACCACGTTGAATCCATTGTGGGCTGCCAAGTACGTTGAATATCAAGGCCTCTGTTCAATCACAACTTCCACTTTAGGTCTCTCTGCAATTGGTGCCTTCGCTCGTGTACCAAAAGAGGATGGCACCGGTTTCGTCTCTTGCTTTGTCATCGCAGCCTTGAATATGCCACTAGGCGGTCCTCCGATGTTCTTCATCAATGGCCTAATGGGTGGAATAGGAATCAATCGAGAACTTCTACTACCAGATATTTCAAACGTGCCTCAGAATTTGTTTATTCAGGCTCTTAGTGGTTCATTGGCAGATGACCCAATGGGGGCATTGGAACAGATTAGGACAACTTTCCCTGTAGAGCACGGAACCTTCTGGTTAGCCGTTGGATTGAAGTTCACTTCATTCAAGGTTGTTGAGACAAAGGCCGTACTATTCGTTCGGTTTGGTGATGGTTTTACTATTGGCTTACTTGGTTTATCCACGTTGGACTTGCCAGATGCATCCATGCGTATAGCGTGCATTGAATTGGCAATAATGGCCTATTATGACAGTGGTGAGAATGTACTTTGGGTACAGGCACAGTTGACTGACAACTCATATCTATTCTCTACAAGTTGTAGATTGACTGGTGGATTTGCACTTGTTGTTTGGTTCAATACAGGCGACTTCGTTCTATCTCTAGGTGGCTATCATCCCAGTTTCTCCAAACCCTCGCATTACCCTACAGTTCCTAGACTTGGTTTCAATTGGACGCCAATCAGCGCTTTGACAATTAAGGGAGGAGTTTACTTCACCCTCTGTTCCTCAGCAGTAATGCTTGGAGCCGGCCTAGATGCGACTTACAAGAAAGGGAAATTGAAAGCAACTTTCATGGCTGGAATGGATATTCTAATTATTTTTGATCCGTTTGAATATAATTTCAGAGTTTATATCAATGTCTCGGTAAAGTACGGTAGGTTGGGCGCAAGCTTAGGTGCAGATCTAGAAATAATGGGCCCAAAGATGCACGGTAAGGCTAGAATAGAATTATTGTTCGTAAAATTCACCGTCAAGTTTGGGCCGTGGGACAACCCTCCTCAACTAATACCATTCCAGACCTTCATCAATCGACACGTTCGTCAGCTTGATGATGATGATGCCAACATCAATTCTTGGTTTGGTGGTGAAGAGTGGTTTACTGCAAGTGTTACTGAAGGGGCAATTCAATCTCAAGAAGAAGAGGGTCCTACAGGGGGCCAAAACGACCCTTGGATAGTAAACCCAGAATTCAATATTAACATACAGACAAAATATCCTAACAAACAAGTGGTATTTGAAACTCAAAACTCATTTTTCCCTACACTTTTAAATCCAGATACAGGAATTGATTTAGATGGTAATGAAACATCATCCGAACAAACGATGCATCTTGCGCCAGTGGGTCAAACCTCTAATCCAATTACAACGTTATCTCTAGAAACTGATGACACTAGTATTGACACCAATGATATATTATCCGATGGATTATTAGGAAGTACACGTTCAATTGCATATCTTGCTGCAACACTTTGGTCTACAGAATTACCCGAGAGCGGTGCCCCCCCTAGAGCATTCCTTAATGGAGCAATAATTCAAGCCCGTGCAATTTTTAGTGGTGTAGGAGACGAAATTTCCTTTGACGGTAATATCGAACCCTGCGAATTTAATATGCATCTACCGCTTGTTATTCCAGAAATAACAGCCATATTAGTTATGCTCAGTCAATTAGCTCCTGTTCAAGTACCAGCGGCAGCGCCTGAAGCAGATAACAACTCACAATTTTCACAATTTAATGGATTATTAAAACAAAAAGAAGTGCAGAATCAAAACAAGAAAAAATTTGCAGAGGAAGTGGAGAAAGTCAATGGATTTATTCCAGTATCAGAGAGTTCGGGAAAGGGGGGTAATTGATGTCGCGTAAAATTACTTCCCGCACAATTAGCCGCATGCGTTCTCCCCCGCGAATCATCTCTCTTGCAGGTGATGTTGGTGAATCGTCACCACTCCAATCCATAGAAATTCCATTAGGGAGTTCTAAAAAGCCGCAAATCCCTGATGCAAATCCGAGAATTATCAATTCCGTAGTTATGCGACCTGAAGCAAGTACCGACATTCCTTCTTCTCTTTACACCTCGGTTCTAACCCTTCCTGAGAACGAGATATCTCCGCGTGTAGTTCCTCCTAAGTTGACTCATGACAAACTAATCGCACAATCAAAATTACAAATCAACTCAAATTCCAGAACGACGGCTACCTTGGATAGCAAACCCAGTTGGGTGCGTGATCCGAATATTCTGAATAAAATGACCACAAAATTGCGAGGAGATAAAGGCCTAGCAATCCTGCCAGGTCAAACTATTGTAACAAGATTGAATCAACATAGAGATAGTAAAGGTGGAATGCGTTGCTTCATAGAAGGAGATCAAGCAGTCCGTCTAACTCAATTAGATGAAGGCGGCGGCTTGATTTCTGATGTTGATCTTCCCCCTCATGCTCTTCCTTTCTCCCTTGAAATTACCCAAAAATCCACGTTCCTAACTCTAACAGGATTGGGTGGCCACCCTGATGTTCTCAAAACTATCAAACCGGGTACTGGTGCAGTAACATTAACCTGCTCAACAGATAACACCGTCGCCACAGGATTCCATCCACTAAATCGTGTAGTGGTAGTAATTGGTAGCGCTCAGTTGTGTAGGGGTGGAGTCATTTGTGCTAATGGTAACCGAACTGACAAGAATGGTTGGACTACTGCGGAAAAGGTATTGAAAAGTGCTAATCAGGTATCTCTTCAGACCTCTTCCAGTATTGACACGATCCTCATAATTTATCGCAATTCTGAAACTCCTCAAATCAATGCTGTTGGAATCGATGTTGTTGGCGAACCACACACAGTTAAGGGTGAAAATTTGAATGCATCTCTATGGGGGGTAAAATCAAATGATAAGGGGGCGGCCAATTGCACAATAACTGTACAGACAAAAGAAGAGGGGAGTATTCATTCAATCGTCGCGGCTAGAGGCGCCCCTAAATCTTGGATTAACACAGTCGAGTCATGTGATTGGTCCACGATAGTTGAAGAGGGCGCAATTTCAAATCATGGCAAAGCAACAATCAGAATAGATGTACCAGTGACGCCAATAAGTACCGAAATCGAGGAGAAAAAACCTCCAGTATCATCCCCTAAGCCCAAGAAGGATGAGAAAATAGATGTAGAAATGAAAAGCATATTTAATCTTGGAGAATTAGAAGTTAGTGAATCATTTGAATGTGATGTGTCTCGCTTTGCAGCAGATGACGATGTAGGCGATGTTCTAACATTCAGCAAGGTGACCGGCCCCGAATTCTTGTCAATATCTTCTGAAGGAATTATTCAAGGAACGCCACCAAATTCTGCTGAAGGTGAGTTTAAATTCATTGTACGAGTAAAGGACTTGGATGATGCTTCTGCTGATGCAACATTCTTTGGTAAAGTAATCAAAACGGAGAAAAATACAGCCCCATATTGGATAGAAGATGAAGGGGGTGATGTTTGATGCCGAATTATGAACCACCCCCTCCAGAAAAGGGTAAGTATAGACTTCTAAATCGAATGGTAGGTCCCCTTCCACCAGGTGAATATAAGACAATAATCAATCAGGAAACAACCCAATCAGGATCCACTACAATCTACGAAGGAACTAGCACACGTTACTTCGAAGTAACAGGTCCCAGATTTTCGCTCCCACCTTTTGATGTTCATTCTATGTATCCATCACGAAATGAGCAGAATGCAACAACAGAATGTTATGTACCGTTTATTACACTACAACGCCGTACTTTACCTTGGGATCGTTCTCCATTTATTGGTACAGAATCTTACATAGATTATGCGAGTGATACCCCGCTTGGCGATAAAAATAGAGATTATCCATTTATGGCCCTCTTAGTTTTCACTGAAACTGAACTTCCAGAGGACACTAATATTCACAAAAGTTCTGACGGACTTGAATTGGATGTAATATTTCCTGATTCTGCAGTGCGTTCTAGCATGAGTATTGTTGATGATAAAATGAAGGTTAATGCAATTTCACCAGGTGTATTGAATCTTCAAAAAGTACTTCCTACTCTAGATGAACTCCTTCTTCTTACTCATGCTAGGCAGGTTAATCCAATGGATAAAGAAAATTGTGGAGATGATGCAGATGGCTGGTTTTCTGTTGCGATTTCTAATCGAATTCTTCTTCCGGATACAACATATCATGCGTGTTTAGTTTCTATTGAGGGTCAGATTGACCAATTATACGATAGTGCTACGGGAGTAATCAACGCCCCTCCTGAAAACGATTTGGGTAATTGGCGTGGCAATATGAATCCTAAGTTGGTGCTTCTGCATCATTGGTCTTTTAAGTCATCACCAGAAGGAGGTGATTTCCAATCTAGAATGGAGAGGCTTCAAAGTCGTCTCCAATCAAGTATTTCAAACACGAAACTTGAAGGTGATTTAATTCCAATTAATCTATTGAAGACTAATCCAATGGAATATATTGTAAATGGTGGTGGTCAATCCGGAACTACACTTAATATCGATAATGGTGAAGATTTGATTGAAGCGGGTCAAATTTTCACTATTGATGGGGTTGCTGGCGATTATACTGTGGTGAGTATTGATGATTCAGATGGTGGTTCTACACCAACAACATCTGGTATTATTGTTACAGAAATCACGATAGAACCAGCTCTCGCTTCTTCACCTGCGGACAATGCCGAGATTACATTCAACGACATGGATCTAGTAGAACCACTTCTACTTGGGAATGAATCAGTTCCGGGGATGACCTCGAATAGTTATCTTATGACTGAAATGTTTGGTTCCGACGGTCTCACTGAAGAAGTCCTCTACCGTGGTCCATTCACAGCATTTGCTGAAAATCATTCTCCAAAATCCAAGCCATATCAAGATTCAGATGGTGCTTTAGCTTTGGTTCAAGAGTTGGGTATTTGGGATATATCTCACTCTTCTGCATTTGAATTAGGTCGCCTACTTGCATTGAGTGACGCGCGTTATACCAAATCTCTCAAACGCTGGGTTGGCGGTGAAATCCGAAAGCAACAACAACAGCGGGCTAAGGATGAATTAAATTCGAGAGATTTGGATAGAGAAGTGCTCGCGGCGACTTTAGACTCAAATTTATTGGATAACTTTTCTACTACAATAGGTCCAGTTGGAGGGGGTGGTTCCAATTCCTAATGGTGAAGAAGAAGAAGTTACTACGCCAATCAATGGTGGTGGTAATGTAGTCATTACTCCAGGAGGGGGTGATGGTGGAGGAGGGGTAGTAGAACTTGAATCGAATCCAACTGAAGATTGGGCAGCATATATTTCTGATGATGCGGGTGACCCATTTCCCACAGGCTATGAACAGAATAAGCCCTTATACCTCTCAACTAATTCCATCACCTTTACTTTTAGTGCAGGCCCAACACCACCACTGAATACTCCATGTACTTTTGCGTGGGATTTTGGTGATGGTAATGGTGGTACTGAAATTGTGAATATGGAGAGTCCAGCAGTACAAAAAACAAATTCTTACTCAACTGGTACATATATTGTAAATTTGTTAGTTACAGATGCTGCAGGAGATCAACGTTCTGAATCACTCTATGTGATAGTTCGACCAACATCAACTGGAGAGGGAGACGCACCTTTGCAAGATTACAGTAATCATTGGCTAGAAATTATTGGCGGTTTAGAGGATTTGATGGATTCCGCAATCACACCGGGTGCGGAGGGCGAGACATTGAGTTGGCTTGCCCGACGTCGTGTGTTGGAAGGTATACCATTCCAATATTTGGTGCCTACAGAAGATGCTTTACCTCCTGAAACTATCCGCTTTTTCCATATTGATCGGAATTGGCTTGATGCGTTGATTGATGGTTGTCTAAGTGTGGCTCTAACAACTTCTAGAGAGAGAAAATGGTTACTTGAAGAACGTGAAGACCCATGGGCCTCTGCCCAGCAAGGCCCCCACCCAATTCCTTCTCAAGTCTCAGATATGTGCTTTGAAGATTTTGACATCAATGGTGATGGAGTTCTAAATGTGTTAGACATTGTTGGTTGGATTAATGCAGGAGAAACTCAAGGCTCACCTATCATTGATACACTTCAACAAATTATACAGGGTACTATCCCTACCCCACCCCCTAGACCAGCCCCAACTATCACTAACTATGAGTATATAATGCGCAAATTGAACTCATTAGAAATGTGGAACAGAGGTATGTTCTACAACGCTCTTTACAACCAAAATAACAGCGGTCAAACAGATTTTACCACCGGTGGTCGTTTGACTGGTATGTTGTTCCGATCTACCATCGTCCGAGATTTCCCTGGACTTGAAATATCAGCTTTCGCTCACGATGGCACAGGTTCCGCTTGGGTTGCAGGTAATCTAGTTCAGATTATCAGGATGGAACGACTATCGGAATCAATCATGCTCTGTATTTTCAATGGATTACCAACTCATTTGAGAATTCAAGAACCTAGTGAAGGAATTAGAATGGGAGTAGATGGTGCGCTAGATGGTAGTCCCCACCCTTATAGACTCAAAATGAAGATGCCAGACGGCACTCTTTTCCAAGGCCCAACCGCCAATTCCCCTAATCCTTCAGTAGATGTTGATGTCCGCGCATCTTCTACAAATGATGTATTAGATGTTCGGAGAATATATGATTCCCTACTTTCCAACCCAACTACTGGCGATCCTAATGCAGTGAACCCCCAAATTCATTCCCAGTTCGCAGCTGATTCTGTGAGTGCTTTCTTTGCCACACAATTTCTCCAATTCCCTTACCAGCAAGATTTCGTCCCTCTGCCTGAAATTGCGGAAGTTCATCCTGATATCAAGTTCCCTCGGGGAGTACTCAAAAAGTAGGTGTGATTTATATGGCCAAAACAGAAAAAGAACCAGACAAAAAATCTGGATTCCTCAAGAGAGTTTTTGGCGGTGGTAAATCCAAAAAGGGTAAACCTCCATCTAAACCAGAATCCAATGCTAAAAGGGAACGAAAACAACAGGATATTAGCGATGCCACAGTAAGTGCTTCTGAGAAAAAATCATCATACACTGAAATGGGAGATCCAAAGTGGTCCCTCAAAGAAAACGCTGGCACACGTACCACCAAACATCAATCCCCACAATTTTCTGGCAGACCCGGCAGTACTGTTGATATTGAATGGGATAAATCAAAATTCAAATCTGAAGAAGTTTACATTGTAATAGGGCAAGATTGGAAATCTATGAGGGAGACCAAAGTGGTCGTTCCAAATAAGGGGCATTGCCGATATAAACTGTCTAAGAACTTAGACCCTCTCCTGAGCCATACTATTTACATTGAAACAGTTGATTATGAACCCGCTTTTTGGCGTTATTACCCATTAAAAATAATGGCTAATGATGAATCACCTGCAGATGTTGTTGATCAGGGTTTGAGAATTATAGTGCCTGTCGATATTCAAGCTTATGTTGTGGAGGAATCCTCAACTCTATTAGAGGAAAAAGGCAAATCAGGCAAGACCGAATCTTCTAAAGAAAAAGACATGGTTCTTCCAGAAAAAGAACCCCCAACTAGTACCGACAAAGATGGAAATCCGAAACCCTGTCAATTTTCTGGAAAGGCTGGCGAAATTCTTGAAATCGAATGGAAAAAATCCAAATTCAAAAGTGAAGAAGTTAGCATTACATTAATTCAAGATTGGCATGTTATGGGGGGCACTACTGTAATTGTTTCAAATGAAGGTAATTACCAATATAAACTGCCAAAACACCTTAGTTCCAAGCGAGATTATCATTTCCACATTAAAACAGTTAATCGTAAGCCCGCTTTTTGGCGTTACTATACTCTAGAAATTATTTCGGACCATGATTGGATGGATCCGGATCCAGAAGAAAAATCATTACCAAAAGGAATCCATCTTCATTGGGCGATGCCCGATGCTCTCATGGTGGGCGAAGAAAATGATAACGTAGTAAATGATGAAGCGAGTCTAGAAGAGATGCAAACTTTCCCTCACCTACCAAATAGGTGGCTTGTTGTCCGACAATGGCCCGACAAAAAATCACCTCAGGATAAAAATCTAAAATTGCAATCATACACAGGTTGGAAATCAAAAGCTTGGGTAATTAATGCGAATGATAAGACGGCCACCGAATTATCACAGTGGAACTCACCAGGATTTGAAGACTCCTCGATGACTGCTATTGATGATGGAGACCCTGCTACGGCCGATGATGCCCTAACATGGACTGCAGTTTATGAAGAGTCAAAGGGTCGTTTCACTTTCCATGACACTCCAGAACCCAAGGTGCAAGGCCCATTGAATTACATGGTTGCTGGTTGGTATTCTAATGCATCTCAGGACCCACTATATTGCCACAACAATCTCACACGTGGTGAATGGAAAGACAGGTTAGAGGAATTAGAATGGTCTGTAATTGAAAGAGAAATAATTGACCGAATAGGTAATCCGCCTATTCCTGCTGGTATTGGAGGTGTTTTTAGTGGCAAATAAATCGATTGAAACAATCAAGGATGTTGTCGTGGAAGCAACGAAGGAGAAATTGAAGAAGAATCCAGATGCTATACCAATAGGCCCCAATTGGCCCAAACAAACTTTGTTTTGTGGGCATTTGGTTGGTGTAGAATGGGGTGGTTGTGGTGGACATTATGCCTCTGATGATGAATTAGATTTATCAGAGGTTGATGTGGCTATCGGTAGAACTCAACCAGAAGCAATGGCGTCTCTGATTTCAACTAAACAAGGTGGCCCCAATCGCAAGAATTTGGAAGAAGCACTTACTGCTATTGGCCTTGGGGTTCTTGATTCCATAGATGAACCAGATGGAGACATGTTTCTAGATCACGCAGTACATAGACAATCTTTCATGGCCGAAGCTGGAGAGCAAATTGCTGGAACCAAAATTTCACCAACAGGTTATCGAGTCAAGAAGTTGACCGATAATCAAGGAGAGAGGATACCTCAAACGGTATATCCATTACATATTGAATCAGGTACTTGTGAAATTGAAGTTAATCAAACTCTAATTATATCCGGTGTATCATATAATGTAGATACGATAAATCAATCAGCGCCAGATGGCACCTCTGTCACACAAATCACCTTATCGCCAGGTCTTCCTGCAGACACTGAGTTTGAAGATGAAGCAACAATTAAAATATTGGAGCCAATTGATTTTGCAGGCCCTAACTTTTACGAACCAAAGGAACTAAATTTAGTGGTATCAAATGTTAAGCGATCGACTCGCTATGGTGAAGATGGAATCTATGATGAAGATGGTATGTTGCTTTGTAGAGTCTCCTTGGGGTCAACACCCTTTGATTCATATCCAGGCCCATGGTCCTCTTACAAGATTGAGGATATACCATACCATGCTTCTATTCCCAACGAAGTTCGCTTTCTCAACCAAACTTGTTTCTATTTCGGGCTTGCTCATTATAGTAACCAAAACTATGGAGAATTTTTGAAGGATTATGCTGACGGTTATACTATTGCAATTGAGCCAGATGATTGGATAGAATTCGAATCATTTGCTCTAGGTCAAAAGTGGGCATCAAAATTTTACCTTAATCCATGTGTGAAATATCTGCGCTCCCCTCTGGCAATTAATACTTGGAGGCAGGCTTGGGTTCCGATTTTCATGGATTACACAATTGAGTTACATCCTCTTGCCAATTCAGATTGGTTATTGGGGGATATTGATTTCAATCTTGTTGATGTAAACAATATCCAAAATTCGTTGAGTAATAATCCGGAGATATTTACTGGAAGGAGTTTCCTCTACGGCAAATCTGGTGTAGCATTTGCTCAACAAATTGATCATCTCAAAGATAAATTAGACAAGCGAAATCAAAATCCAGAAGTAGATCCTAAGGTTGATACTACTAAATTAGAGAATTTGAAAAATAATATGGCAGCTTTAGATGTATTAGCCACATCAATACCCCATGATGATTTGCAGTTGTCTGAACTTTCTGCAAGTCTGCTGGATAGTGCAATAGGTGACCTAGTCAAGGTTACTATCATAGACATATTTGGTCAGGTCATTTCATTGGAAAAAGGCTCTTCTACGGCGGATTTAACACCATCTGTGGCCCTTAGTCTAGAAACAATAAATGATGATAGGTATGTGTTGTTACGCCCTAGATTCTCTAGCCACACCCGCTTGAACTTGACGATGGTTTCTATGCAAGATGATCAGACTCGTTCAGACCCTTCACCTTCTCTAACTCCTATTGCAGGCTTCCTCCTTCCGGATCATCTTGAATGGGCGCTGGAGGCGTTTGATTCATCAGGTGGTCCATTAGGCCAATTAAGAGTAGCAGAAAGAAATTGGGTCCTTGATGGATATCAAGCAGGTCGAATAACTTGGGATCCGTGCCCCGGTTCCGAGGTTGAACTTGGCACACCACCAGAAACAGGCAATAACCACCTGGATCTCATACTTAATGAGTTGATAAAAATTAGTTTAGAAGATGAAATTTCGCGCCAAGAAAAGGAGCGTTTAGATTTACCACTCACTTCTAACGAAGAAGGGGTGTTGTCTGCATTGATGCGAGGGGTGGACACAACATTGCATAATACGGACCCCCAAGGGAAAACAGCAGAAGATTTTCCCTCTTTATTTGCTGGAAGGCCAATAGCAGTAGTACGTGCAGAACTCACATTGGAGATGGAAACAGATGACTATGCATCACTAACTGCTGATGAGTTGAAGGAGCAGTTCGAAGTTAAATTAGGTGCACTTGAAAGAACAGTGGATGGATTACTTGGATATTTCTTGGATGATGATTATACTACATTCCATACAGTGTTACCTTCAGGCCAATCTTCTTTTAGTAATAGTGACATTCTTCATCCCTATCTCAACTTTGATCCAACGATAGATATTCGCGTTGGCCAATTGATTAAACTAACTTTGTTGGTTGATCCTCAATCTTCAATACATGTTACTTGTGGCTTCCTTCCACAAAAAGAGATGACATTGTTGAAGGAGCATAAGGATGAGGCGTTAGCCCGCTTAGCTCCCACCTTTGGTTTCGGCCCGTTGCTTGTAGAACCAGACAGTGTTAGGTTGCCTATGCCTGATTTAATCCAACCAGTAAAATGGTCTTGGATCTCACACCCCTCAATTAGTGAATGGGAAGAAGTACCAATAATGCAGGAAGATGGGAAGCCTAATATTCCAAATGGAAGAATTAGAGCATGGAATGGTTGGATTAAACTAGATTTGGATGAATCTCAATAAGAATTAGGAAGTGGAAAAATGGAAAATAGAAACATGAAACATATATTGTTGGTATTAATATTATCAGTTTTGATGGCAGTGATGTCATTTACTAACTCCAAATTGGTAGTAGAAGATATATCCATTAGTGGAGATTCCTCAGGTCGAAGCATTACCCCTACTTATATTGAAATGTGGTCTGAATCTTCTTCATTAAATCCTC
>Ga0066850_10001584_pt1 | contig 11921 bp, 8 predicted proteins | sample ETNtaG_4_FD_67282 | JGI IMG/M metagenome (GOLD analysis project Ga0066850, IMG submission 67282) | Marine microbial and viral communities from oxygen minimum zone, Eastern Pacific Ocean - ETNP201406SV67 | ecosystem: Environmental > Aquatic > Marine > Oceanic | place: Pacific Ocean: Eastern... | reverse complement strand
TATAAACGTACCTCCTCCGGTTAGATTGCGATCATCTGTTGCAGAGATTCTTACGGGGTCAAAACCAACAAAGTCATTTGGTGCTGTGTAAGTAAATTTTCTTCTTCTTCCTCCATAAAGTTCTATAGTACCTCCGTTATTAGGCGCAGACACCAGATTAAACCAGAATGGGTGACCATCATCAGTAGCGGTAAACTCTCCGGTAATAGTTTCCCCTAGCTCAACACTAAGCTGCTGCATGTCAACGCTCGGGACTTGATTTGGTATCTCATCACACACATAACTTTTTTCACCAACTAGTTTGCTATTGATATATGTCTTTTCTGTCCACTCACCCAGCGGGCCGCCTATGTTGTTCCAGTCCCATGTGCCATACCAGTACCAAAAAGAATTAGTATAGTACTCGAACTCTTGATTCCACCACTGTGACTCTCCAGGTACCCACGACCATTCATTAGCGAATTCACCATCACGATACCACCTTGTTTTCAATGTGTCCGTATTATATAAGTTCCTGACCCAGACACATGAGCGCCAATGGTCACCAGGGTTAATGTGTTTCATACTTGGGATATTGTCACTCACCATATAATAAAAGTCATCCCAATTCCCACTGGACCCTGGAAAGGAAGTGGTAATGTAATCAATTAACATTTGCTCATGCGCACTGGTATCCCCAATAAATGGAAGCTGATCTACCCATCTGGATGGATTGTTATTGCAGGGCCCTTGCCAGGGATCAATGGTCTGGTTTAACTCATTTTTTACGGCAAAATGTAAATGTGGCCCAGTAGAGATACCGGAACTACCAACAAAGCCTAGAGTGTCACCGGTCGCTACCGTGTCGCCGGTAGAGACCGCAACAGAATTCCTTTTCATGTGCCAGTACTGCGTGTCTGTCCCATCAGCATGGGACACTATTACCGCATTGCCCACGGTGTTGAAGTCCCAATAAATATTCCTATCATATTCGCCGTCATGCGTGTAGGAGACGATGCCCGGGGCAGCCGCAAGAATCGGATTCTTCATCTCGTCCATAGCATAAAAACCGCCAATGCCTATGTCTGTTGCATCGTGCCCGTCATAGGTCACTGACATACAATTATAATCACGGACCTGCCCACTAATAGTATTGAGGTCAACATAATTATAAATATGATGGCTAACGCTGTCATTGATATTAATCATGCCTCCATTTCCGAAAGGATCATGAAAAAGTATTGTATCGCGCATAGAACTGCGGTCTACCTCAATCTTATTTTGCCTTATAAGGGAAAGCTCATAATCAGAAATACATTGTCGAGGATTATGATTGATCGGGCCGCCGCCAGTTTTAACCCACGCAGACTGAACACCTGAAAGAACACCAACAAAAATAATAACAATAAATAAGTATCTTTTTATCATGCGCCTATTTTAATAATAATAATTTTAGATTATTATTAAAAATAGGACTCTGATCTAAAAAATTGAAACTAAATGTTATCCAGAGTGTCAATGATTAATAATAAATCAAAAATATTCGTTAGTCCATCATAGTTGAAATCTGAATAATACAGACTAACACTGGAGCTATCGTTATTAATGATAATATCCACCATATATGAGATATCATCGATGTTAATTAATCCGTCATTATCTATGTCACCTACTTGGTATGGGTATAAGATACTAAATAAGAATGAATATGATTCCTCTTTAATCAAGTCAAAATATTCATTTGGCTCTCCGGTCCAGTTTCCATTGAAAGTGCCCCAATACTCATGCAATAGTCCCTCTTCAGCATATAGTTTGTTTTCTATATTTAATTCGTTCAGATGATCATGAATAAGATTTGAACCATAAACAATAGGTAATAATATATTTAATGTAAATGGATAGCCTGAGTTAAAGGGAACCACACCATCGGAGGTGCCGTGAAACATAATGGTAGGAGTATTGTTATCCTCATCTATCCATTCTAAGTCTCCAATGGCTCCCCAGCAACTGATCAGCGCATCAGGCTTACTCTCGTGCTCATAATCATTTCCCTCACAATCGATACATCCTAGGTCAGGGTCTTCACCTCCTCCAAATGTTGACTCGGGCCTTTCGTCATCCTCTGTATAGGCTAAGTGGAGCCCGATAAAGGAGCCAGCGCTGGAGCCCCAAACGAATATCTTATTATAGTCAATACCATAGTCTATATGATTCTCTCGTAGATATCTAATGGCCGCACTAACATCCTGTACTCCACGATAGACAGCTCTTTCACCGCTGTATCTGCTTAATATATTCAGCCCAAGTCTATAGGAAATACTAACGGCCACATAGCCCCTTTTTGCTGACGCAGTCGATAGGGCAACCATATCATCTGCCTCATTGCTTCCGGTAAAAAATGAACCTGAATGAAGAAATATAATTACAGGCCTATTTGTTAGTGTATCCCCAGCAGGCTCGTATATGTCCATATCAAGATCAGTGTCTATGGTGTTCCACTCAAATAAAAACAAGAAAGGTAAATCAGGCGCATTGCCATATACCACATCCTCGGTCTTTGTTACCTCATCAAATATCTCATACTGGTAGCGCATTTGGGATTTTACATCTGAAAGAACAAATAAAATTGATAGTATAATTATAGATTGATATTTCTTCATCAATCCCAAATCTACAAACAATCCCCAAAGAATGTGCGGGATCCTATAAACAAAAAACCCCACGAACGTGGGGCCTTATGTTTTTTAATATACGAGATCCTAGCTTGTTATTTTGGTCTGCTCATCAAGCACATCATATGACTTGGATGTGATATTAACAAAATTGGGATTGTTGCCTAATACTTGATCATAAAATTCGCTGTTCAGGTAGTCTTCCATGGACTGGCGATTTTCCCATGTGTAAACACCGCCATATACGTTATTAGCTTCATCAGACAGCCAAACCTTAGATATTAAACCACTGAGCTCCTTAAAAGCTGGTGCCACGTCTACGGTTGCACCTAGATAATCTTGATGGCCTATACCCTCAAGATTAAAGTTCACAACTTGAATTACCATAGTATCTCCTTATTTTATTTGATTTAAATATACAAAAATTTATTTATGTGCGTCTGATAATGTTCAGTCAGGTACATGTTATTCCAAGTTCGAAGGATTCAAACGAAGAAGAGATATCGGTCCGCCACTGTTCCCCTCTCTGAATCCAAATCCACCCATTACAACGTCTCCATCATCCAGCTCAATAACAGACTGGTTTACATGGTTTAGTTTGGCACTGTAGATAATTTCACCAGCAGCATCAATTTTCGTTAAATAACAAATGTCATCAATTAAATAGTATCCTCCATCTGATGACGGGGTGATGTCATAGTACCCATAGTGACTGCCCTCATCAATAAAACAATTGTCCCAGTCTATACCGCCGGAGCTATTTCTTTCCACGGTGAAATTGCTTCTCCAGCTATTACAAAATCCAGCCGCAACATATCCCCCTGATGGAGACTCGCTGACAGCATAGAGCAGTGCATCACCAACAGACTGAGTTTTCTTTTTCCAGACCTGTCCACCGTCCGCATCTGCTTTAACCATATAATGCTTATATGCACCATGCTGCTCCCCCGAATATCCGACAAACACGATACTGCCATCAGAATTCTCCATGAGAGCGTTGCCCTCATTTGCCGTGGAACTGCTAAATGTTTTACCCCAGATCAAGTCACCATCGTTGCTATATTTCCGTAGCGCAGCCTTAGAATTCCAGCCGTCATCATTCCAGGTACCGGTAATAATAAAACCACCGTCTTGGGTCTCTATTACATCTCTGGCCCAGTCGTTATTCTCAGCCGTTCCATCTGACTGCTCCCATTCGATATTTCCTGAAAAATCAGTCTTTAGCAGATACATGTCAGGATAGCAGCCAGGCAGTGTATCACACTCATAATAGCCGGTGGCTATAAAACCACCGTCTGAGCTTTGTCGCACCGCATACAAGGAGGTTGAGTTTTCATAGACTTTGTGCCACTGTTTTTCACCATTTGCATCTGTCTTAATCAAAAGACCTTGGTAATCGGTCGCCCCAGCAATGACAAAGCCACCATCGGAGGCCTCTATAACCCGCCAGCTTTCATCTAGCCCATTGTTATCGGATATCGAATACGTTTTGATCCACTTGATTGGAATCCCATTGAGCAAATACTCACAGCTTCCGTCATCATCTGTCGCTATATTATCAAAATTTGTTGCTAATGAATCCGTGCACCCACATATGCTGTTCCCTCCGGCAACGCCGGCACAATCTTTAGGCTCTTCCTCACCACAGTGCCAAAGCATAAGTAATAGAAAAATAAATAGGTATCTTTTCATATATCCAAATACAAATAATTATATCTTTATAAATTTTCTGAAAATATTCAAAATGAATCAATTAAATATATCATTTTTTGTTACCTCAATGATCTCACCAAATTTGGACAATTTTTCCATATCTATTTTTTCTTTATTCCCGACTACTGTGATCGTAAGAGGCTTATTCTGGATAAATGTTTTATAAAATCTTGATATATCCTCAAACTCTATGTCTTGGTATACATCTTTTTCAGTTCTCCTTGGGTCGGAGGAAAAACCTTGTCTGTTCCAGCCTCTAATACTTAGGCTCATTCTTCTGAAATTAGGCTTTTTAGATCCTAATGATTCCAACAGTCCTGCTTTAATTCCTTCTGTCCTAACAGGCTTATCAGGCATATCTTTCAATAAACTAATATAGGTTCCTATCGCGTCAATGGTCTTATCAGCCTGAGTTCCCATAAAGCCATTAAACCAGCCCGACCCATCAAGATAGTATGGCCTACTGTATGAGCCCCATGCTGAATAAGCAAGCGACTTAAACTCTCTTATCTCTTGAAATACAAGACCTGACATACTTCCGCCAAAATATTTATTAAATACATTAGATTTATGTCTATTTTTTTCATCCATGGTCTCACCGTCTGCTAGAATATATATTTGACTTTGAACAGCTTTTTTATCATTGAATAAATATACAGTATTGGATTGCTTTAGCTGCTTATCAAATACCAAAGGTGAATTAGATTTTTTCAATTCTTTATAGATTATAAAATTTTCACTTACAGAATTTTTGACAGTACTAGCGTCAACATTACCAGTATAAAAAATAGTGGTTTCTACTTTCATTGCATCTTTGATCTGGCTTAATAAATAATCAGTGTCCATCTTTTTTACTTCTTTTACTGTGGGCCTTGTTAAAAACCTAGAATTTTTACCCCATAAAGCATATGATCGAAGTGCATTACCTTTTACTGATGATTCTCTAGATTCAAACTTCCTTTCTATTACACTACCCTGTATGAGTTTTTTTAATTTCTTTTTATCCTCCTCTCTGACTTTCATGGATTTTAAAAAATTACCGGCCATTGCCACTGTCTCATTAAAATATTTATCAAACCCTTTGATGTTTAAACCAAAATAATCATTATCACTGAAAAAGTCTACTGTGGCACCTATTTTCTGTAATTCTTCTTTAAACTCGTTAAAACTATATTTGTCATCTCCGATCATGCTTCCTAAGCCCGCGGCAAAAGAAAGACTATTATTTTCGTAATTACCTATGCCATACTCAACCCTCATTGTAAATATAGAATTGATTGGATTATTATTATGATAGAAATGAAAATTGTCTGACAGCTTTTCATAGTAAGTGTCTTTTTCAAAATCGATAAAATCCATTTTAACAGCACCAGATGGAATATTATTTAATTTTTGTGCATATGCAGAATTCTTTTCAGAATTTTTTGGTTTAACAGGTTTAAACGGAGGCTTCTCAACTTTATCTTTCTTGGGAAAGCCGATCTTTGATCTATAAACTAAATAGTCATCCTTGAAATATTTATTAGCAACCCGAACGATTTCAGTCTTATCTATATTTTCAATTTTTTCAGGGTAATTAATTATATCTTCCCAGGACCTGTCATTTAGAATAATATCCATGGCATAGTTCAACCGGTTTGATGCATTCTCAAGTCCAGACTCATGGCCGCGTATAATAGAAAGTTTTATAGACTGAAGATATTCTTCACTAAAGTCCCCCTGCTTTACTTTTTCGATCTGATCTAAAACTACATTTTCTGCACCCTTAAATGTTTGAAAGATTAATTTAGGAATAAACATAAAACCCATCGCGCCATGGTCAGCGCCACCTAATCCACTGATTGCTGACGAGCCGAGTAGCTTGTTTTCTATGCTCAATCTGTCCAACAGACCGGTCGAAGAATTATTATTGAATAAGTTCCTAATAATACCTAGAGCTATATTATCCTCATGCCTTGGCTGCGGCATTCTAAAACCAATCATACCAAAACGTATTGGCGTCATCCTCCTGGTCACCACTTCTCTGCCACTGAAAGGATCTTCAGCAACATTGACAAAATCGGGTTCTGCCCCAGATTTTAATTTTCCAAAAGTTGTTTCAATTTTCTGTTTAGCAATCTCAACATTAAAATCACCAGCCAGCATGAGATACATATTGTTGGACACATAATATTTGTTGTAGTACTCTTTCATTTTTTTAATGGATGGATTCTTTAAATGGTCTTTTGTGCCAAGTACAGTCTGCTGACCGTATGGATGGTTTCTGAAAAAATTTTTAAAAAATTCTTCAAATAACATTCTAAATGCATTATCCATTGCCCTATTCTTTTCTTCATACACTGTCTCTAACTCAGACTGAAAAAGCCTAAAAACAGGATTCTCAAAACGATGACTGTTAATATCCAGCCATTTACCCATATTGTGTGATGGGAACTGGCTTACATAGGCAATAATATCATTACTCGTAAATGCATTAACACCAGTTCCCCCAAAACCCTCTACCAATCTAGTAAACTCATTTGGTATCGCAAATTCTGAGGCATTGACATTCAGGTCATTAATTTTTTCCTGGATTTTAAGTCTACTATTATCGTCAACTGTGTTCCCGAGTTTGTCATACAGAATCTCAATACTATCAAGGAATACCTTTTCTGCTTTGTAATCGACAGTACCCAGCTCACTCGTCCCTTTAAAGAGCATATGTTCTAGATAGTGTGCAATACCTGTGGCATCGGCCGGATCTTGTTTTCCTCCGCCTTTTATGCCAACAGCACCATAAACACTGGACGCATTTTTATCGGGATTTAAGATTACTGTTAAACCATTATCCAGCTCATATATGTCCACAGATAGTGAACTCTTTCCAAAAGAAACACTGCTTAATAGTACTATTAGAGTAATTATAATTTTCATTTTAATCCTTATGTATGATGTTTTTATTTTATGGTAATAGCGAGCCATCAATTTATTAAAAAATTATTCCCGAAAAAAATTTATAGTGTAAATACTATGGAAAGTTCAATGCTATTAGATCTAATTATAATTTTTCTTCTATTTCCAACGATTTTCTAGTGAATTAAAAATTTATATTCTCATTGGCCTGATTCTGAATTAGAAATTCGGTACCAAAAGTTAATTTATTTGCCAATTTACTGTCTGGATCTACGACACGCCAGAACGGGGTTATCTCTTCAATGTTTCTATCAAGCTGATATTCTTCATATGCCGCTTCTGAGATAATCCGCAAAAAAATGCCCGTGACTAGCGGACATGTCATCGCCGCATCGTATTGGATTGCCAATTTATTTCTTAGGTCCTTTGTGTTCATGAAACAACCATTCGGTATTGTCTTAACAAAATCATCAACTATTTTTGGCGTAGGGATAAGCATTCTAGTTCCAGCAGGAATATCGGCAAACTTTTTAGCGTTTATTTTTACCTTACTCTCTTTACTGGTGTCTCTTTTTTCAATCCAAGACTTTGCCATGTTCTGCTCTCCATTTGATGAACAATAAATAAGACATTAGCAAATTTACAAAATCAATATCATATATTTTTAAACCAGACTGTTTATTTCAAGATGACAGATATACTGTCAAATCTTGCATCATTTTCTGGTGTATCGATATCCAAAATGTGCGCAATGACCTCATAAATATGTATGATACTAAACGAGTCCACCGTGAGGCCTTCTTTTAATCCTGGCCCTCTAGCGATGAAGATTCCATGCATCGATTTATTGATCGGGTCATACCCATGCTCGCCGCCAGTATACTTATAGGGATTATCATCAAAATAGTCACGGGTTGAGATGGACCAGCCATCTGCTGCTATACAAACTATAGGAGGAATTCGACGGTGATTGTTGAAATGAAGTCGTGCAGGAACATCTTCTTTCTTAAAGACTGACATTTGAGGATGGGCCTCATACAATTTACTATAGATACTGACGATTGAATCATCTTCAGGCAATATCATTGCAACGGGCGACCAGTCGACCATCCTGACATCATTAATATTCATATAGTCATCTAAAAAGATTACCCTGTCTCTGCTTAATTGTGACATGCCATGGTCTGAGGTAATAATTATGTTAATATTATCCAAGATCTCTCTTTTGTTTAGTCCACTGACTAGTAAACCAATCGACTCATCTATCTCTTCTATGACTGAGTTAATTACTATTGCATCAGGCCCTATGTTATGGCCCCAGCTGTCAACATCACTAAAATACAATGTCATAAATACAGGACGACTTTCTTTTGGCAGATCTATCCACTCAAGAATCTTTTTTACGCGATCTTCTCTTGAAATATTGCCATCATATACTCCATAATAGCTTGGTCTTGTTCCATGAATCTCTGCCTCTGATCCGGGCCAGAAATATGTACCCGTCAGATTACCCTGGTTCTCTGCGGTCACCCATATCGGCTCTGCATCGTACCATCTTCCTTCTTTAACAGGTTCACTATTTTCTCCAATATAATATTCCGCGTCCCACTCCTGATCGTACATATTATTAGATAGTATTCCATGATTCTCTGGATAGCATCCGGTTACTATAGATAAATGATTGGGAAAAGTTTCGGATGGAAAAACAGGAACTAATGACTCTGAGGTGACACCATTTTCTACTAAAATATCTAAATTAGGTGTGTCTGCCTTACTAAGGTAGTCCCACCTAAAACCATCAAGAGAAATAAGGATGACAGTTGGATCAAGATCATTAATAATGGAAACGTCGTTCTCAATTTTTTTTGCACAAGATATGAATAAGACTATGAAACAAAAATAAATACTTTTCTTTATCATTGAAGTATCGATTATGACTCCTGTTTTTACAGTTACTATGTCAACCTATGATTATTTTTCAAGGTGCTGCTTGAGCCCCTTTAATGTATTTTTAAACATCACCCCGTGAGCAAATTTATTGATAAAACTTTTGTGGTTGCTTGTAGTGAGGTTTATTTCAACCATCGTCTGATCTAGGCATCCACCAAAAAACAATCCCGATAATAAAACTAGAAGGTATTTATTATTCATAATCCTATACTCTCAAGCTAGTTAATAATCTCTAAAATGTTCGTATAGTGATTAGTCTAGTAACAGCTTATCAATAATCTCAGAGAGGTCACTAACTAAGTCCTCTTCATCTTTTGAAAAACCAACACGGATAAGTTGAATTATTCCAAATTTATCGACTACAACAATAGTCGGAATTCCTTTTATCCCGTATTTTCTCCCGGTTACATCTGTGTCCACTAAAAAAGGAATATTTATACTATTATCAATAAAAAATTGTCTGGTTTTAGGTGCATCTTTGACCCACGCTTCGTCCCAGGTCATACGATGGTGCTCTGTACCATCTATAATAAAAAATTTAATTTTAGTATTTTTATATTTTTGATAAACTATTTCAAGGGGCTCAAGCTGTTTTACACAGGGTGGACACCATGTAGCAAAAAACGTAAACAGTACAACATGCCTCTCAGACTGTTTAGAAGGATTCCTCAACTGTCTATTCTTCTTTACTGTCCAGTTCTTGAGGAATTCAAACTTACCTGATTCAGATTTAATCGACCAGTTAGGTGCAACATCCCCTACTTTTAATTTTTTTACGCTATGGTCAACATCTTCTTCGCCACTAAGAATAGAAAATAATAGAACAATAAATAAAGAAGACATATAGCTTTTCATACCTGATCTAAATATAACAATAATTGTCTTATAATTCTGTCTAAACTGTTCACCTTCAAATAGTAACTGACCATGTCTTGCTACTTGGTTATATTTCGATATGCTACAGTTCTTCAGAAATGTATTCAATCCTTATGATGTTGGCATAACTGACACTAATCTTAAATATCGCTGGCTGGTGTTTATTGTTAGAATTCTAGTAATTGGCTTTATCATACTTACCATAAAAAGGTACCTTAACATATAATTACATACTCTCCTTAATCAGGATAAGTAAAAAAATGAATCTTATTGTTTCATTACTTTAGCAGTATCATCTTCTTGGTCTGCCAGAAATCGCCTGCTTGTATTGTATATAGATATATTCCTGTAGATCAGATACTTTTTTAGTATCTAGTCAGAACCTTTGACCGGATAACAGCGAAGAAGAAACAAAGTACATGCCCCAAGAAGGGCAGCCCCTGTTACAACATGTAAACTAGCAACATAAGGTAATCGCTCTGATAGTACAGTGGCAGCACCCAAAGTGAATTGAGCCAATACGATACCAACTATCCACAATAGATTTCTATTTATTATATGATTATCGTTAACTATTGATCGGTAGGCATAAAACATATAGACAACAACACATGTGATCACAGTGGCAACCAATCGATGAATAAAATGTAAAATAACCTGTCCCCTATTGACCATATCAAGATCCATCTCAAATAACATATCATTCACGTTGTTAATCATTATATCAGAAAAAATAGGAGCCCACATGCCTCCCATGGTCGGAAAATCGGGGATAGCCATGCCCGATGCAGTATGCCGGACTATTGCACCCAAGACCAGTTGTAGGTACACTAGTCCCACTACCAGTAATGCTCCTTGACGAATATTTCTGGATACACCACCATAGCTACGGTCAGACCGTTCGATGGATAAACCATATGCAATCAAGATCATTATCATGAAAAAAGTTTGAGCCAGAATACCATGTATGATAGACACAAACTTGGGAAGAAAGAATAAAACGGTTATACCTCCAAAGAGACCCTGAACAAGGACCAGTAGAAGAGATATATATCCACACTTTTTTAGCCAATCTGGTGCACCAGAAATACCCAACCACATGGCCTGGACCATGGTGAAAAAACCCACAACGGTAGCCACTAAACGATGACCGTGTTCATAAAATATACCCCCGACCATATCTGAAAGTGGAAAGGCAAACATATTTTTACCATAAGTTGTTGGCCAATCTGGTACAGAAAGACCTACCTCATGGCTTTTCACCAATGCGCCCATAAATATGAGACACACCGTAAAAAATACGTTCACCTTTGAGAAGCGACGCAGCCAAATGTTTGGTGACGAGTTTATTGATTTTACCATCATTCAAAAGTGTCAACAATATTATATATGTTGTCCCTTATTTTAGGATCTTTTTATCCTATTTAAAATTATAATATTTATAATTCTTAGACATGTGTTAGAGCTCCTGAAACGAAAAAACCGCCATCTCAGGCGGTTGATCGTTTTCCCTTTTGGGCCAATCTTCCTTTTAATGGAACTAACCACCGTAGCTTTGAGGCTCGGTTGGTGGGTCTCTACTTAGAAACCGCTCCTGATGATCTTAAAACGATATAGATGTCCCATTCCTGGATAGAAAGGGGAAAACTATTTATTTCTTTTTAAGTCTTAGATTTACTGGTAGAGCTACAACCAGCCCTGCAAATGCTCCGACAACAGTAGAAGTACTGGCTGAAGACGAAACAAAACATGCTGATGGGTCACAGCCAGCAAAAGATGCATAAGCAAATCCTGCTAGACTACCAATAGTCGTTAGTATTAAAGTAATCTTCATTGGGC
>Ga0066850_10001560_pt1 | contig 12030 bp, 16 predicted proteins | sample ETNtaG_4_FD_67282 | JGI IMG/M metagenome (GOLD analysis project Ga0066850, IMG submission 67282) | Marine microbial and viral communities from oxygen minimum zone, Eastern Pacific Ocean - ETNP201406SV67 | ecosystem: Environmental > Aquatic > Marine > Oceanic | place: Pacific Ocean: Eastern... | reverse complement strand
AACTGTAGAAGAAGTTAAATCTGAACCTCAAGAAGAACAGCCAACTGTAGAAGAAGTTAAATCTGAACCTCAAGAAGAACAGCCAACTGTAGAAGAAGTTAAATCTGAACCTCAAGAAGAACAGCCAGTAGAGAATGAAAACAAAGATTTAAAAACCGAAGAAGAATCAAATGAAGATGAAAAAAAATGAAAAAACGTTGGTGTGATTGGTTGCGGGGGTAGGATTTGAACCTACGACCTTCAGGTTATGAGCCTGACGAGCTACCAGACTGCTCCACCCCGCGATAATTAATCTTTTAGCCGCTTTAGGTTGACCGCTTGTAACTTACCTTTTTCCTCTTTTATTTCAAATTGTATTTCTTGGTTTTCTTTAAGGACTCTTAATTTTGATTTTTCTAAAGACGAAACATGTAAAAAAATATCTTTTTCGCCATCATTATCTTTAATAAATCCATAGCCCTTTTTTGAATCAAACCATTTTACTCTACCTGAAGACATAATACTCTCTTTTCTAATTATAACTGTTTACAGTCTATTTCTTAGACGCTGAAATTTTTTGACTCTTTTAATATTTTCAAGTCTTATTCGTTTCTTTTTTTCAGAAGGCTTTTCGTAGTTGCTCTTCATTTTAATTATTTTAAAAAAACCTTCTTTTTGAAGTTTTCTTTTAAGAATTCTAATCGCTTGTTCAACGTTATTATCTTTTACGTCTATTTTAATAAGTCCTCCATTTTTGTAAGCGTAGTTAGCATGCTAAAAAGGAATTGTCTATAAGGATTTAGTAAGGTCTTTGAGGAACTTTATTCTCAAAATTAGAACGATATTTTTTTAAATTTTGCTTAATTTCAGGATATTTAATACTTAAAATGTGTGCCGCAAACAAAGCTGAATTAATTGCCCCAGGTTTTCCAATAGCTAAAGTTGCAACAGGTACGCCTGCAGGCATCTGGACAGTTGAAAGAAGACTATCTATCCCCTTGGTTATACTTGTCATTGGCACACCTAAAATTGGAATCGTTGTTAATGAAGCAGTTACACCCGCCAGGTGAGCGGCACCTCCCGCTGCTGCAATAATCACTTCGTAATTATTTCTTTCAGCATAAGTTATAAATTTTTCTAACCTTTTAGGGGTTCTATGGGCTGAAATAACTCTGGCATCAAATTTAATTTTCAAAAGTTTTAAAGTGTCACAGCAGTTTTTCATTATTTCCCAGTCGGACTTACTGCCCATTATTACTCCAACAACTGGGTTTTTATTGTTCTTGCCCACTGTTTTCCTCTACTTCACTTTCTTCTACTTTAGCTTCTTCACTTTCTTCTACTTTACTTTCTTCTACTTTAGCTTCTTCACTTTCTTCTACTTTACTTTCTTCTACTTTAGCTTCTTCTACTTTAAGCTTTTCTACTTTAGCTTCTTTTTCTTTTAATTTTTTCTCTCTAACCACTCTTCTGTCGGCTTTTTCTACAGCTTTCTCAAATTGTATTTGGTTGCATAGTCCTAAAATAACAGGATCTTTTGCAGTCAAACTAGATAAATTCCAATAAGTTCTTTTCCTAATTAGAGAAACTGTTCCCTTTGTACTACCAACAAGCTTTGCAATTTGTCCATCTGAAAGTTGAGAAAAATTTTTAACTAACCAAAGTACCGAGTCAGGCCTGTCTTTTCTTTTAGACAACGGTGTATACTTCACTTTTTTTCTTTCCGGAGAAACCAAAACATCTTCATTTTTTTTATTCAATTTTAAAGGTCTTTCATGATCTTTTGAACAAACATCGATTTCTTCACGTGTTAATTGACCAGCTAAAATTGGATTGTAAGCTTTAATTCCTTTTGCAACATCACCATCTGCGATACCTTTTATTTCTAGTTTGTGTAACTTACAGAAACTTGCAATTTGTTTAAAACTAAGTGTTGTGTTTTGTACAAGCCAAACAGCTGTTGCTTTTGGCATGAATGGTCCATCTGTCATAATTTAATTTTTTTGTTTTCTTAAGTTGCTAAATTTTTTGTTGTATTTACTAACCCTTCCTTTATCCAAAATCTTTTGGCTTCCACCTGTCCATGCAGCATGTGATTTTGGGTCAATATCAAGTTTTAAAGTGTCTCCTTCTTTACCCCAAGTAGACATAGTTTCAAATTTAGAACCATCCGTCATTACAACGTTAATCTTATGATAGTTTGGGTGAATTTTTTTTTTCATGCAAAGATTTTTATAGCAATATCTTAAATTGCTCAATGAATTTTTACAATAAATTCTTCAATTCTTTATGGATTTTTGAGTTGGTAGCAATAATATCTATTTTTTTTTGTGTAAAGTTGCCATCATTTAGGCTGTCTATAAAACCGCCTGATTCTCTTATCAGTATAATCCCAGCAGCTATATCCCAATAGCTTATCTCTCTTTGCCAGTAGCCATCAAATCTTCCTGCTGCTACGTAGGCTAAATCTAATGCTGCACTTCCAGATTTTCTTATGTGAGCACGTACTTCTGTAGAAACTTTTTGGTATTCTTTAAATATAAACTCTCTTTTTTTACTAGTAAATTTCGGTCCGCCAGTTACTAAACATGTATTTTTAAAATCAGACTTATTTGAAACTCTAATTCTTGAATTATTTAAATAAGCTCCCTTACCTTTTTCTGCAAAAAACATTTCATTTTTTATTGGATCAAAAATTATTCCTGAAACTATTTCAGATTTTTCCTCACAGGCAATCGAAATGGCAAAATGAGGTAAACCATTTAGAAAATTAAAAGTCCCATCTATGGGGTCTATAATCCATCTTTTGTCCTTATTTTTTCCTTCTACAAACCCTACCTCTTCACTTAGAATTGAATATTCTGATTTTTCTAATTCACCTATAATTATTTTTTCCACACGTTTATCAGAGGCTGTTACAAAATCTCCAGGCCCTTTTTCTGACACCTGAAGTTTCTCAATTTCACCAAAGTCCCGAATTAATACCCTGGAAGCTTTCATACAAGCTCTATGCATTAAATTAAATTGAGGTGAATTTATTTTCATTAATTTATTTTTTTTACGTACTCTAGAGTTCTTGTGTCTAATATTATTTTACTTCCTTCTTCCACAAAAGGAGGAACCATAATATCTAAACCATTTTTTAGTTTGGCAGGTTTATAAGAAGAAGATGCAGTTTGTCTCTTAACCACTCCCTCTGTGCTTTCAATCTCACATTCGATATTTGTTGGTAAATCTACGGAAAGGGGTTTTTCTTCCAAAAAAGATATTGTTACTTTTAGGTTCTCACTTAAAAGCTTCAATTTTTCTCCTAAAAATTCTTTTTTAATAGAAATTTGTTCGAAGCTTCCAGGATCCATGAAAAAACATCCGCTATCATCAGAGTATAAAAAATTAAATTCCTTTTCTTCAAGCTGAGATCGCTCAACATTTTCGCTAGATCTAAATCTTTGATTGAGCTTTGTTCCTTTTGTAAGGCTTTTTAGTTCCACTTGATTAAAAGCACCACCTTTACCAGGTTTAACATGCTGCGCTTTAAGAACTGTCCAGTGATCATTATTAAGTTCAATGATCATTCCAGGCTTGATTTCATTTCCTTGTATTTTCATTTTAATTAAATTTTCTAATAGCTTTTTTCGGTTTTAAGCGTGGGTTATTCCAAATATAACTTGATATTGCAAGGTAATTTACTCCAGATTTCATTAAACTTTTATAGTTTCTATTATTAATTCCGCCAATAGCAACAATCGGTAAATTAGTTCTTTGTTTAGACCATTTCACTAAATTTTTTTGAGCTTTTTTTGCATTAGGTTTTAATTTGGATTTAAAAAACGATCCTAGTGCTATATACCCGGGTTTTTCTTTTATGGCATTTAAAATTAATTTTTTTGAACCATGGCACGTTATTCCAATAATTTTGTCTTTTTTTAATAAATTTTTTGCATTTTTTATTGACCCGTCAGATTGACCCAGGTGACACCCGTCTGCATTAATTTTCTTTGCCAAAATGGGAAAATCATTAATTATTAGCTTAACTTTATACTTCTTTGTAATGGTCTTAACTTTTTTTGCAATTTTAAGTAATTCTGAACCCGAATGTCTTTTAAGTCTTAACTGAAAGTATTTTACTTTTTTTGAAGAAAGAACTTCTTCCAAATCTTTGTAGAACCGTTGGTTAATTGTGCTAGGCGATATTAGATATAAAAATCTTCTCAATTTTAAGCTGCAAAACTTTGCTCAAGCTTTTCATCCCATTTTGCTTCTGTAGAAGCTCCATTCATTTTAGCCCTATGATCAAAAACTTTTTGGACCTTGTTTATATCCTTCATTGATTTTGCCCAGGTTTTCAAGGCTGACTGTTGTAAAGCTCGACCATAAGAAAATGTGAAATGAAAAGATGTATCATTAATTTTATTAATAGCATTTAAATTTTTTGTTGCTTCAACTTCACTTTGACCTCCGGAAAGAAAAGCAACACCAGGAACTTCCTTTGGCATATTTTTTTTTAGACATTCCAATGTTTTCTTGGCTATTTCTTCCGTAGTAGCTTTTTGTTTGCAGCTCGCACCAGGAAGGATCATATTGGGCTTAAGAACTGTTCCTTTAAGGTTAACATTATGAATCTCTAGTTCTTTGTAACATTCAGCTAAGACCCTGCTAGTAACATCGTAGCATTTGTCAATTGTATGATCTCCGTCCATTAAAACTTCGGGCTCTACTATTGGAACCATCTTGGCTTCTTGTACCAAGGCAGCATATCTTGCTAGAGCGTGTGCATTAGTTTTTATACACTGTTCACTTGGATACTTAGAAGAAATTGAGTAAACAGCACGCCATTTAGCAAATCTTGCTCCTAACTTATAGTACTCTTCCATTCTTTCTCTTAAACCATCCAGTCCTTCTGTAACTTTTTCATTATCTGATCCAGCAAGAAGCTTTGCTCCTTTATCTACTTTGATGCCAGGTATGGATCCATTTTTTTTTATTAATTCAGGAACAGAAATGCCGTTATTCGAAGTTTGTCTTATAGTTTCATCAAACAATATAACACCACTTATACAAGTTTTCATTGCACCCGATGTGAACAGCGTCTCTCTAAAATGAAGTCTATTCTTTTCAGTGGATTCTACATTTACACTTTTTAATCTCTTACCCATTGTACCAGTGCTTTCATCAGCAGCAAGTATGCCCTTGCCTTTGGCTACCATTTGTTTTGCAATTTCTTCTATATTCATAAAATCTAATTTTTTTTTAATACTTTTATACCAGGCAGCTCCTTGCCTTCAAGACATTCTAGGAACGCACCGCCAGCTGTTGATAAATGTGTAAAAACGTTTTCTAATCCAGTATTTTTAATTGCAGCAATAGTATCTCCACCACCGACAATTGATATTAAAGACTTTGATTTTGTATTTTCGGTAATTTTTTTTGCTATAGACAAGGTTCCAGTTGAAAAATTCTTATTTTCGTAATATCCAGCTGGTCCATTCCAGAATACCGTATTGGAACCATCTATAGTTTTATTTATTAAATCCATTGTGCTTTTACCAATATCTAAAATCATATCTTCCGAATCTATGTCTTTCAAAGACTTATGGACAGGACTTCCATTAACACCAGAGGAAGTGTTGCAGTCCACGGGTATGACAATATTGCATTTATTTTTCTCAGCTAGCATATTTATATCCTTTACGATATTTTCCGCCCCTTTCTCAATAAGAGACGCTCCAACATTTACACCTTTAAATTTAAGAAAATTATTTGCCATAGCTCCCACAATTACAAGATTATTTGCATTTTTTAATAAGCTCGACAGAACATTTATTTTGGTCGATACTTTTGAACCGCCAATTATACATGTAACTGGTTTTTTTTTATTTTTTATTATTAGATTAATTGATTGAATTTCTTTTTCTAAAAGGGGACCGCCATAGCTATCAATAAATTTTGTTATTTTGTGTACCGATGCTTGTTTTCTGTGTGAACAAGAAAAAGCTTCATTAATATAAATATCACCAAGTTTTGAAAGATTTTTTGCAAAATTTTCATCATCATTTTCTTCTTCTTTAAAAAAGCGAATATTTTCAATCAGCAAAACTTCAGTAGGTTTTAATTTATTAGAAGCACCTACCGCTTTGTCATCAATCTTTTCTTGGTAAAAATAAATTTTTCCATTCAATTTTTTTTCTAAATAATTAAATATTGGCTTCAGTGATAGCCCCGAAATTACTTTTCCCTTTGGTCTTCCAAGATGTGATAGCAAAATAACTTTGGCTTTATTTTCTATCAATTTATTTATAAAAGGTTCAATAATTTTAATTCTAGTATCATCATCTATTTTTAAGTTGTTAATTGGTACGTTCAGATCTAGCCTAACAATAACGCGCTTGCCATTGACAGGGATATCCTTAGAAAAAATTTTTAAATCAGACATTTGTCTAATTATTTTTTAACCTTTACTTTTGCTATCTTAACGATTTCATCGCTAGTTAGATTGAATAATTTATAAATATCTTTATATGGAGCGCTTTTTCCAAATGTAGACAATCCAAGTGTAGCGCCATCTTTCCCAACTACGCTTTTCCAAACCGATTGACTTGAGGCTTCAATTGAGATTTTAAAAGTATTTTTACCAAGAACTTCGTCTTTATAGTTCTGATTTTGTTTGTCAAACAGATCATAGCAAGGAACAGAAATGACATTGGAATTTATGTTTGAGTCTTTAAGTTTTTCTTGTGCTTCCAAAGCAATTTCGACTTCAGATCCTGAAGCAATTAATGACACATCGGTATTGTCTGAAGTTTTTTTCAAAATATACGCACCTTTAGAACACATATTCGCACCAGATTTATGTTCGCTAACGTAAGGTAACTTTTGTCTAGACAAAGCTATTGCACTTGGGTTGTTTTTACTTTTTAAAGCTATTTCCCAGCACTCAATAGTTTCATTAATATCAGCAGGTCTAAAGACATTTAAATTTGGTATTGCTCTTAAACTTTCCAAATGTTCTATAGGCTGATGGGTTGGACCATCTTCTCCTAGACCTATAGAATCATGAGAAAAAATATAAATAACTCTTAATTTCATAAGAGCTGATAGTCTCAATGAAGGTTTTAGATAGTCAGAAAAAATAAGAAAAGTTCCACCAAATGGAATTAGTCCACCGTATAAAGCTATTCCATTCATGGCTGCTCCCATAGCATGTTCTCTAACACCGTAATGGATATAATTTCCTGAAAAATTCTTTGAAGTGATAACTTTGGAATTCTCAGTTTTAGTGTTATTTGATCCACTAAGATCTGCAGATCCACCAATTAATTCTGGCAAAATATTTGACACAGTGTTTATAACAGACGAAGAACATTGTCTCGTTGCCATTTTTGGTTTTGTTTGAAAAAATTTTAATTTTTCATCCCCCAGTATTTTGTCTAGATTTATAGGCAATTCTCCTTTAGACAACCTTTCAAACTCTTCTTTAGTTTTATTATCTTTGTTATTTAAAATATCATTCCATTTTTTTTCAAGATCTTCTCCTTTTTCACCTATTTCTCTCCAAGAATTCATTATTTCTTCAGGAATTTCAAAAGGCTCATGCTTCCATCCAAGTCTTTTTCTTACCAATTTTATTTCGTCATCTCCTAGAGGAGCACCATGAGATGATGCTTTTCCAGATTTATTTGGTGAGCCGAATCCTATAATAGTTTTGCAAGAAATTATTGATGGTTTTTTTGATCTAGTAGCTTTTTTAATCGCATTGGAAATTTGTTTAAAATTATGACCGTTGATTTCTTGAAAGGACCATCCATAACCCTCAAATCTTTTTTTGTAGTTGTCAGAAACACTTAAAGATGTTGATCCGTCTATTGAAATTTTATTATTATCAAAAAAAACAATTAAATTTTTTAAATTTAGATGGCCGGCTAGGCTCATTGATTCATGGCTAATTCCTTCCATCAAATCACCATCACTAGCAATTACATAAGTTTTGTTATTAATTATATTATTGCCAAGTTTTTTTTGAAGGATCTCCTGAGCAATTGCCATACCGACCGAATTACCCAGTCCTTGACCTAAAGGCCCAGTAGTTGTTTCAATGCCTGAGTTTTCTTCATATTCTGGGTGACCGGCACAAATTGAATCTAACTGTCTAAAATTTTTTATATCTTGAATTTTTATTTTTTTATAACCAGTGAGGTAAAGTAATGAATACAAAAGCATCGATCCATGTCCCGCAGATAAAATAAATCTGTCTCTATTAATCCAGCTAGGATTTTTTGGATTAAACCGTAGGTAGTATTTAAATAGAACGGTAGCGACATCCGCCATACCCATAGGCATCCCCGGATGTCCAGAGTTAGCTTTTTGCACAGCATCAATCGATAAAAACCTTATAGCGTTTGATAAATCTTTTAATTTTGGGTCCACTTATAAAATACCTATATAGACTTCAATTAGCGATATCAATATTATGATATAAAAAAAAAGAAGTTAGATGGAAAATTTACATATTAAAGAAAAAAGACTTGAAACTGCTTTAGAAAAATTAAAAAACCTAAACAGCTCATATTCTGGTGGACAAAATGAAGTCAATGATCTTTATGTGGAAAAAAATCAATTACAAAGCGAAAAAACTGAAATTGAAAGAAAGTATAAGCAACTCCTTACTGAGTATAATAATTTAAAAAAAAGACTAGATGAAATACAAGAAGAAAATTCAAAAAAACAAAAATTACAAGATCAGTTCAACCAAGATATAGACGAACTAGGAAGAGAGACCGATTCTTTAGTGGAGGAGATTGAAAAGTGGCAAACGTAAATATAAAATTTAATAACAAGGACTACTTGTTATCATGCGACGATGGACAAGAAGAAGACCTAAAAAGCTTAACTAAGTTTTTAGACAAGAAATACTCAAACCTAAGAGAAAAACTTGGCAATATTGGAGAAAATAAACTTTTATTGATTACCTCAATACAGGTTATAGATGAGTATTTTGATTTAAAAAAAAGAGTTTTGTCCCAAAAGGAAAATTTTGAAAATCTTTCTAAAAAATTTAAAGAGATGAGGTCTTTGGCACTTAATTACAAACAGGGAAAGGATAAAGAAATATTGGATTTAAATTCTGAACTAGATAAGTTTAGAGAAATGGTAGAAGAAAGTCAGGGCATTTATGAAAAAATGCTAGAAAAAACCACTCAATCTTTAGAGGATATAATAAAAAATACTGAGGATAGAGCAAAAATTCAGTAAATGCCTTCCAAAGAAACACTCAGAAGAAAATATTCTTTAATAAGAAAAAACAGATATTTTGAAGTAAAGGAAAGCTTTTTTACTCCTTTAATTAAGATAATTAAGAAAAAATATATAAAAAAGAATATTGCCATATATTACCCCTCAAACCACGAAGTCAGCACGATAAAATTATTTAGAATTCTTAATAACGGCAAAGATTTCTCAACATTGCTTCCTGCACTTTCAAATGGAGCTATGAAATTTGTTAAGTGGAATCTTCTTGATCCATTAAAAGTAAATGATTTTGGGTTTTTGGATCCTACATCCGGGAAAGTAATTCAACGTCCAGATTTAATTATTGTTCCTTTATTAGCATACGATAAGTTTAAAAATAGACTGGGATATGGAAAAGGTTATTACGATAAGTTCTTGAGAAAGAATAAAAATATTCTAACAATAGGCCTTGCGTTTTCTTTCCAAAAATTTAATAAAATCACAACATCAAAGTTTGATGTAAAACTTAATTATATTTTAACGGAGAAAGGTATTTTTTAATTCACAATGAATATTCTTGTTCTAGGAGATGTTATGGGTCCGTCTGGAGTAAAAGCTATAAAGGAAAAATTACCCAAAATAATAAAAGAAAAGAGAGTTGATTTTGTAATTGTAAATGGAGAAAATGCCGCCGATAGCGGAGTAGGAATCAGCAAGCAAAATTCAGAAGATTTTTTTAATTCTGGAACAGATGTTATTACCTCCGGAAACCATATTTGGGATCAGAAAGAGACAATGGAATTTATAACAGACGAAAAAAGATTGTTAAGGCCCTATAATCTAACCGAAGGGTCACCAGGAGAAGGACTGGGAATTTTTCAGACTAAAAATAAAAAATTCAAAATTGCAGTTATTAATCTTATGGGAAATATTTTTATGAAAAAAAGTGAAGATGTTTTTCAAGCAGCAAAAAAATTTATAGATAGAGTTAAACTAAAAAAAGATGCTGATTTTATAGTCGTCGATATGCATGGTGAAATTACGAGTGAAAAGATGGCAATGGGATATTTGTTTGATGGCAAAGTTACAATGGTTGTTGGGACACATACTCATGTTCCAACTTCTGACCATAGAATTATGGAGAAGGGTACCGCGTATCAAACAGATATTGGAATGTGTGGAGATTATAACTCAGTTATTGGAATGAATAGGGACAACTCATTAAAAAATTTTTTAAAAGATTCTTCAGCAAAAAAACATTTTCCTGCTTTAGGAGAAGCTACGATTTCTGGATTGTTGGTTACAGCCGATGAACAAACCGGTTTAGCTAAAAAAGTTCAACCGATTATTTTAGGTGGATCTTTACAAGAGAGGGCATAATAAATGGCCGGCCATTCACATTGGGCAGGAATTAAGCACAAAAAAGGAAAGCAAGATAAATTAAGATCAAAAATTTTTTCAAAAATTTCTAGAGAAATCACTGTAGCCGCAAAACTTGGCTCAAAAGATCCAGGAACAAATCACAGATTAAGAGCAGCTATCGAATCCGCAAAAGAAGCTAATATGCCTAAAGACAATATCAATAGAGCCATTAGTAGATCCGAAATAAACAAAGATCAAAACTTTGAAAATTTAAGATACGAAGGATTTGGTCCTAAAAATATCACCCTCATTATAGAAACTTTAACTGAAAACAAGAACAGAACTGCAGGAAGCATAAGAACAATTTTGCAAAAACATGGTGGGAATTTAGGTAGCTCTGGATCGACAACACATTTTTTTTCTAACTGCGGTGTAATACAAGTTCCCAAAAAAGATATATCTGATGAAAAAATTTTAGAATTGGCCATAAGTGCAGGATCAAAAGACTGTATAAGTCACAGAGATTTTCATGAAATAATTACAAACAAGGATGATTTTTATAAAGTAAAAACCAATGTAGAGCAGTTCGTAAAGAACCTTACTTATTCAGGTATAGAGTGGAGAGCGCATAGTCTTGTTGATATACCCAAAGAAGAATCAAAAGAGATAGAAAATATGCTTGAATTATTCCAAGAAGACGATGATATTCAAAATGTTTTTCATAATTGTAAATTTGTGTAAATAATTTTAAATGAGAATAATCGGAATAGATCCTGGACTAAGCGGCGGTATTGCAATATTGGACGATCTAAAAATTTTTGATGTATTTGATATGCCCATTATGTCTGAAGGGAAAAAAAATAAAAATCAATTAAACAGCGCACAATTAGTTAATATAATAAAGAAACACATTTTACCAAATGGTGATACTTTTGTAATAGTTGAGCAAGTGAGTGCAATGCCTGGCCAAGGAGTTACCAGTATGTTTAACTTTGGACAAACGTTTGGATCAATAAAGGGTATATGTGCTGCTTTAGGTTTACCAATTTTTTACGTTAGACCCGCTAAATGGAAAAAACACTTTGAACTTATTAACTCTTCAAAGGATGCTAGTAGAACAAAAGTGATAGAGATGTATCCTTCAATATCAGCAAGATTAACAAAGAAAAAAGATGTTAATAAAGCGGATGCTATTTTGATTGCCAGATATTTTAGAGATTGCCGTTCCCAGTTCGATAATTAAACCGTCCCATTATGAGTTTTGGTGCCAAATTGATGACACATTCTATACGTAATTAACTTCAATGGAACAAGAAATTGCAACACAAGTTGTTGGACTAGGCGGAGCAGCCGATTTTTCAATTTGGAAACTTTTTATAAGAGCTGACTTTGTAGTTAAAACTGTAATTTTAATTCTTATCGCAAGCTCAATTTTTTCATGGGCATTAATTTTTGATAAAGTAA
>Ga0066850_10001559_pt1 | contig 12031 bp, 11 predicted proteins | sample ETNtaG_4_FD_67282 | JGI IMG/M metagenome (GOLD analysis project Ga0066850, IMG submission 67282) | Marine microbial and viral communities from oxygen minimum zone, Eastern Pacific Ocean - ETNP201406SV67 | ecosystem: Environmental > Aquatic > Marine > Oceanic | place: Pacific Ocean: Eastern... | reverse complement strand
ATTGTTATTTATTGTAGGTAGTTGTATACACGTGACTTTTAATCAGGTGGTCCGGGGTTCGAGCCCCCGCCGACCCACCACTTTTTGCTGGTAATATTAGTAATTTAAGTGGACCCACAAAAAAGCCAACAAAACTGATTGGGAAAAGGGCCACTTTTTGGGGAAATACTTTTAATAATGTAAAAAATCGGCTAGTCTAAGCCGATCATTTGTTGGTATTTTTGTTGGTATTTTTCTCCTCTAAAGTATATTCTTCAATAATATCAGCACAAGTGGTGGACGCCACCTCCACCAAAATATTATTCCAACCCGTTTCAAATTATCCCACAAGAATAAATAACCCGTTGCTACAGCTAGCATTCACGCACTTATTGTTAAGTGCATTTGAGTAAATTTTTCATGATAACTAATTATTCAGGTCGCCTGCAATTGCAGGCGACCTTTGCGAAATTTTATTTTATTAATTCAAGCCATCGAGACTGAACTTTAGACGCTGCTTGATTAGCAGATTGTTCACCATTCAACATTGCTTGCATTTCTTCTGTCATTAAAGACCAACTACCAACAGCACTTGGAGCTTGTCGAAGTTCTTCAACTGGCTCATCTTTTGATAGGATTTGCATTTGTGCCTTCATTACAGGTGTTGCTCCATTTCTTACAATATCCAAAGCATCAAGATTGCCAGGTAATGCTTTTGATGCACCTGCTACTTTAGCGTTTATATCTTTGCTTAGAAGAAAATCAATGAATTTCCATGCTTCATTTTTATGTTTACTTTTAGAAGCAATTCCTAATTCCCAACCATGAACACGATAAGCATTTACACCATTAGTTGGAACTCTAACAAGAACATGATTTAGATCTGGATTCCTAGAACCAATTGCACTTGCATGGACACCTGGGGAAATTAGGAAACCCGTTCTACCAGCGATAAATTCTTCAAGGTCTACTCCTCCAGTTCTAGATGCAAAGCCTGGAGTTATTGCACCAGATTTTTTCAAATTATTAATAAAATTTAGAGTTTCAATTACCTTTGGATTATCAAAGTTTGGAGTAGTTCCATCCATAATTCGGCCCCCATTAGAATATAATAAGGGTAAAAAAGTTAGGATAGGTCCATTAGAAGGAGGTTGAGAGCTAAGAGGAATTCCTACACCAGAAATACTATGTGCTAAACCTGAAATTGCAACGGCTTGTTTTTGTAACTCATCCCAAGTTTTAGGAGGAACAGAAAAACCTGCTTTTTTTACAAGATCCATATTCACATGCATAACAAAAGGAAATGCATTTAACGGAACCATCCATGTTTTCCCATTAATTTTTCCTATAGGTGCTTGAACAAGATTTGCTGTTTTAAATGAGTTGTTACTTCTTGCCATATATTCATCAAGGGGTTCCAAAATTTCTGATTTTAAAAAACCTGTAGTCCAAGGCATATTTAGTCCTAATACGTCTGAACCTACTCCAATAGCACTATCTGTTACTATACTTTCTCTAACTTTACCAAATGGCTGAGTTACCAACTTCACAGAAATATTGGGGTTCGAAGCTTCAAACTCGTCTACAAGACCCTCGTAAAAATCACGAGTATTTTCTGCAGCGAACCACTGTAGCCATTCAATCTGTGTCTTAGCATTAGCTGAACCAGTCCAAAAAAATGAAAGGACTAAAATCGAAATTAATAATTTATTAAGTTTCATAATTTTTCTCCTTATTCAATGTTTTAGTTCTTTATTAAATTTACTATAGCTTTGTTACAGTTGTGATATAACCAAAACCGCAAAATAATTATATAGATTTCACATGTTCAACCTCCTTCCTTCCCAATCAACTTCCAGAAGCAGGCTGCCTGAGCCGCCAAAGTCCGGTAGGGGAACTCCCAAAACCTTGCCAGCCCACAATAAATTCCCGTTATGCAGTAACTCAGCATCACATCCTATCCTTGTGTAAGCGGCTTCTGCAACCGATGAACGAGGTTACCCTCCATTTCCATTAACCAGACATCTTTGCCGTAAAGCGAAGCAAAAAAATTGTAAACCTTGAAGGTTTTTTCAGGCTTATGATGCAGCAAACCTTTTAAGCTTCTGCGTTGATAATTCATAATTTTTTCTCCTTTATGATATGACAGCTAAGTACAATGGGGGAAATAAGTGTTGAACTACATAGTAAATTATTAATATTATAATTACTTACTGTAAGCAAGTAAAAAAAATAATTTTTTAATGATTATGGATTTTTTCAGCAAAAAAGAGAATTTGGGCCAGCTTAACCGAAGGTTAGTATTGTCGGAAATATTATTAAAGAGTCCGATTCCAAGGGCAAAGATCGCAGAGAGTATAAGCTTGACACAGGCTTCGGTCTCGCGGATCACAAGGGAGCTTCTTGATGCTAGAATTATTGTGGAAGGGGAGGCGTTCCCCAGCGATAATCGTCGTGGCAGGCAATTCATCGGTTTGAGTTTGAATCCTTTTGGTTGTTACGTGGGGAGAACGGCGCTGGTCTTTGAGCTTGCTGAAAGGAATTGCGGATCCTGTTCTCCTGTATAGGTTCTTTGTTTATGTTGCCTGAATTCCAATTCCTCTTGGAATTATTGAGGGATTTATTTGGGGCTCTATTGCTTTTCAAGATATTGAATTTATTTATTTTTCGTATTTCAAATTACTTCCTTTGAGTAATAATGAACTCTGTTGAACAAATATATGACTCATGCACATTACTGGGCGAATGCCCTGTTTGGGATGTGAGAGAAAATGTACTTTACTGGATTGATATAGATGGGCAGAAAATACATCGTTTCGATCCTTCTTCCGGGGAAAATATTACTATGAATTTACCGAATAAAATAGGCTCTTTTGCTCTTCGGGAGCAAGGGGGACTGCTACTGGCTATGGCCGATGGATTTTACAATTATGATTTTACAAACGAAATTCTGGAATCCAGAGGTTGTGATCCTGAACCTGACCAAAAAGAAAATCGACTAAACGATGGACGTTGTGATCCTAGGGGGCGTTTCTGGGTTGGAAGCATGAACGACTTGAACCGGATCCAGGGAAAATTTGATGGAAACTTGTACTGTTATCATCCGGACGGAGAGTGTATTTCACAGAACTTGCCTGTTGGCGTGGCTAACGGCTTGGCCTTTAGTCCTGATGAGCGTTATATGTATTTTGCTGATACCATGCGGGAAACAGTGTGGCGATTTGAGTATGACCCAAATCAGGGAACAATCCAGAACCAGCAAGTATTTCTGAACCTCAAAAACATGCCTGGGAAACCTGATGGTGCCTGTGTGGATGCTGAAGGATGTTACTGGTTAGCTCATGTATACGGCTGGAAAGTGGGGCGTTACACTCCCGAAGGTAAACTGGACAGAGAAATTCAGCTTCCAACACCCAAACCAAGCATGTGTGCCTTTGGAGGTACAAGACTGGACACACTATTCATCACAGCAATTTCCACCAATCCTGATTCCAAAAGTGGTACAGACATGTACACAGGTGGACTGTTTGCGATCAATCCTGGAGTTAGTGGTATTCCAGAACCTCGTTTTACAGCATGAATTTAAAATCAAGCATTTGCTAATATTAAAATTTCGCCAATCCTGCCATGAATATTTTATCTAAAAAAACAGTAGATGACTTGAAGGAGAACCGATTATTAAGATGAAAGTTGAACATAATGAGAAAACCTTTGTTTCATTGAATTTCAGTTCAGTAAACAAATGACAGTACATTATATTGGAACATGGTTACTTGGTATTACCATGTTTGATCAGCGCTCAGTTGTGCACTTAACTTGATATGAGATTTGCAAATGACATTTATATCATCTCCAGAGTTAAACAATTTTAGAGGATACATCCAAAATGATGGAAAAGTTGGTGTTCGGAATGATTTTTTAATTCTAAATATCACTGGTTTGACAGAAGCTATTGCTTATCGAATTGGAAGTGGATTGAATGGAGCAAAAGTAATTTCTTTTCCTTATGGATTGGGACTTTTTGGAAAAGATGCGGATATATCATTAATGGTTTTACGAGGGTTAGCATTGAATCCAAACTCTGGAGCAGTACTAGTTTTAAGTGCAGATAGAAATCGTTTAGAAGAAATTATTCAGACTTTAGAGATTGCCGGAAAACCTTTTAAAGGTATTGCTTTAGATGAGACAGGACATGATTCATTAAAAATGATAAATATGGGCTTAAAGGCTGGGGCAAAATTGATACGACAGCTATCTAAGCACAGTAGGAATTTAGTTGAATTAAGCAGTTTATGTCTGGGTGTAGAATGTGGTCATTCTGATCCAACTTCAGGTATAGTTTCAAATCCTCTTATTGGAAAGATAACGGATCGTATTGTAAACGCAGGTGGCACCGTAATCATGGGAGAAACACTTGAATGGCTTGGCGTTGAAGATAAATTATCAGCTCGTGCTGTATCAAAAAAAATTGGGCAAGATATCAAAAATGCTGTTTTTCGAAGAGAAAATTTGGCCATAAAATCTGGAATTGATTTATTAGGAAAAAATCCACACAGAAGAAATATTGAGGAAGGGTTAACTACCATTGAAGAAAAGGCTTCTGGATCTGCCTCGAAATCTGGATCTGTAGTAATTTCTGGTGTTCTGGAATATGGGGAAGCTCCTAAAAGTCCTGGTTTATGGTTAATGGATGCAGCAAGTTACACTCCTGAGTCATTAACAGGTTTTGCTGCATCAGGCGCACAAATGACAATTCTTTCAACTGGAAGCGGAAATTGCTACACAAGCAAACTTATGCCAACATTTCAGTTAACTGCTAATTCAGAAACAGCAAAACGTTTAGATTGTCAAATAGATTTTGATTGCTCATCTTTAATGTTAGGTGGTGATAAAATCAAAGTAGAGGAAGATTTACTCAAAGAAATTCTATCTATTGCAAGCGGTATGTTTTGTTATGGTGAAATTTTAGGGGATGGTGGCGAAACTATTTCACGCTATGGTGAGTCTTTATGATAGTTGTTGCTATATCTTTATCTGATGGAGATGATGTGGGAAATGTACTTGAAAAAGTTAGGACTGGTGATGAAATTACAATTTTAGGCAAGTCAAAAAAAATACTTGCCAATTCTGATATACCAAAACATCACAAGGTTTCTTTGCGAAGTATTCCAGAGGGTTCAATAGTAACTAGAGATGGATTTCCCATAGGATTTGCCTCTTCAGATATTAATGAGGGTTCTCATGTACATATACATAATTTGAAAAGTTTAAGAGCGAGTTCAAAACAGGGGGCACAATTATGAGCGTTTTACCAAGAGTTTTGGTTAAAGGAATAAATTTTAAAAAGTTATTATTTTCTGGGAATCGTTTATCAGGTGCATGGTCAACTCTTGGCTCATCAGACGTTTCAATTTTAATGGCAAATGCTGGTCTTGATTACATTTTAATCGATCTTGAACATGGTTTAGGCGGTATCGACGGTGTTGCACGTCAAGTTCAAGCACTTTTAGGACTTGAAACAGCAGTTGTAGTTCGTTTACCTGATCATGACACTAGCTCTATTAAACGAATTTTAGATGCAGGAGCTAATGCTATTTTAGCCCCTCAGATAGATAATAAGAAGCAAGCAGAGAAAATTATCGAAGGTGCTTTATTCTCCCCTAAAGGTCGTAGGGGAGTTGCTGTAGGTGCGATAGCCGCATCTAATCATGGATATTTACCTGAAGCTTATTATCACAATGCAAATAAAGCACTCACCATTTTGACACAAGTTGAATCTGTTGAAGCAGTAAATGTTTTAGATGATATTCTTGAGACACCTAATTTAGATGGGATTTTTTTTGGACCTAACGACTTCTCTGCTTCAATGAACAAATTTAGAGAATATGAGGATCCTGAATTTCTATCAATCTATAAGAAAATCCGTGATATTACATTGGCTTCAGGCAAACTTTTTGGTGCATTACCATTTCCTGGTCAAGATGCAAATACTTTATTTAATAGTGGTGCTACTATAGTTCCTAATGGTTCTGATCAAGCATTTTTACGTTTAGGAGCTTCTAAACTTGTCGAAAAAACAAAAAAAGTTAAAAAACAAATCAAATAGTCCCTAAATAGAGGATAAATTAATGAAATTTAATGATATTGAAATTCGAGCTTGTAAACACAAACCAGAAACAGATTTTACCCTAAAAGATGGACACCCAATTAATTTTGAATTTCTAGTCTTGAAATTCTTTACTGATGAGGGAGCTTGTGTTGAAACTTTCGGATTTGCTGGACGAAGCTCCTTAGCAATTGGAGAGGTGTCTGCACAAATGATAAAACCTTTTTTTGTTGGTCGTGATCCTGCTTACAGAGAACGAAATTGGCAAGATTATCGTAGATATAATAGGGCATGGAATCTAAATCAAAATTATTGCTATGCACCTTATGATATAGCTTCTTGGATAGTTCAAGCAAAAGTTGCTGATTTACCCCTATATAAATTTATTGGTGCAATGCGTGACGAGGTTCCGATATATGGCAGCTCTATGACACTAAAGAAAGCTGAGGATTATGCAGAAGAAGCCATAGAACTAAAAAAGCGTGGATGGGCTGCCTACAAATTACATCCACCTGCAGATTTTGATATTACAATTGCGGCACATAAGGCTTGCCGTGAAGCAGTAGGTCCAGATTTTCGTTTAATGAGTGATCCCGTAAATAACTTTAATTACCAACAAAATTTATATTTTGGAAAGTTATTACAAGAATTAAATTATTATTGGTTAGAAGAACCTATGTTTGATGAATATCATTCTTCTTTAAAATCACTTTCGCAAAAGCTAGAAATTCCAATCGTAGGGGGAGAAACTGCTGAAAATCACCCTGAAGGTGTTGCTCATCTAATATCAGATAGAGCAGTTGATATTGTTCGGGCTGACGTAAGCTGGTCTGGTGGAATAACAGGGCTACTCAAAACTGCCCATTTAGCAGAAGCGCACGGAATGAATTGTGAGATACATACAGCAATCTACCACCCTTTAGAACTTGTAAATTTACATTGTGCAGCTTCTATAAATAATAATGAATTTTTTGAAATATTAATTCCTGAATATTTATTTAATATAGGTCTTACTCACCCAATCGAGATTCGAAATGGTAAAGCTTATGTACCCCAAAAATCCGGTCTAGGTATTGATCTTGATTGGGACTTTATTGATAATGCTACTATAAAGGTATTTTGAAATTTATTCATGATATTAAAATAAAAAGAAATGTTAATGAAGATCGCCAGAGATTAATTAATCAAGGATTTATTTATTTGGCATTATCTATAGTCGCTTTAATACTAGCATTCCCTATAATTTGGATGCTTGCAGTATCATTCAAACCCACAATTGAAACATTTTCTTGGCCACCAAAGTTACTTCCAGATAGTCTTTATCTTGATGCTTACTATCGCGTTCTAAATAATCCTCAAAACAGAAGATTTCTTCTTAATAGTTACTTGCTTGGCATAGCTGTAACTGGGTTATCAGTTTTAATTGGTACTTTAGCAGCTTTTGGTTTTTCACGTTATAGATTTTTTGGAGATAAATTAGCCAAATTGTTTGTAATATCCACCCAAATGGTTCCTTCAATAACTTTGTTAATTCCTTTATTTGGGGTGATTGTATGGCTTCGTCTGTATGATACGATGTGGGGATTGATATTGACTTATTTGACATTTTCGTTGCCATTCGCGGTAATAATGATGAATGCTTATCTTAATACAATACCAAAAGATTTTGATGAGGCAGCAACTATAGACGGTTGTTCACCTATCGGAGTTTTATTTAGAATTCTTTTGCCAGTTATAACGCCTGGAATTATATCAACAGCTGTATACACATTTTTGCTCGCGTGGAATGAGTTTTTATTTGCACTTGCTCTTACAAGGTCGATTGAAATGAGAACGGTACCAGTTGGAATTGCTATGATGGTTGGTGAATTCGGATTGAAATGGGATGAAATGATGGCTTATTCTGTTATCGGATCTCTGCCCATTTTAATCCTTTTCATGTTTGCTCAGAGATTTGTTGTCTCAGGTCTTTCAGCAGGAGGAGTAAAAGGATGACAGAGAGCCTTTCATCCAGACTAAAATAAAAATTGTATTATATCAATAACCTATCTGATAGTAGACAATCTCATAAAATAAAATATCGCATAGGTCGGCTGCATTTGCAGTCAACCTGCATTATTAGTTTTCATGAAAAATTTATTCAATAATATTAATGAACAAAGTACTCCGTACTTATTTTTGCTTCCTTGTTTATTGATACTTGGTGCCCTTTTATCAGTTCCTCTTTATAAAGTTGTTGAGTATTCACTCTATGACAATGTAATTGTAGAAAAAAATCCAACTTTTGTTGGGTTAAAAAATTACCAAGATTTATTTACTGATAAAGCATATTGGAGCGCAACAATAAATACAATTATCTTTACTGTTGGTTCAGTTTTTGGACATTTATTAGTTGGTACTTGCTTGGCATTACTTGTAAATACAGATATTAATCCAAGAGCTAGAACTATATTTCGTTCTCTATTGATTTTACCTTGGATTTTTACTGCTGTAGTAGTTGCTGTTAATTGGCAGTTACTTCTTAATCCCTTTGGCGTTATAAATTATGCTTTGCGTGAGATTGGATTAATAGATGAACCATTGGATTGGCTTGGTGATCCATCTTTAGCCATGTGGTCGCTTTTGATAATTTCAACTTGGCGAGGATACCCTTTTATAATGGTTAGTTTTTTGAGTGGATTGCAATCAATACCTATAGAACTTTATGAAGCTGCAGAAATAGATGGTGCAGGTTTTTTTGGTAAATTCTGGCATGTTACAGTTCCACAGCTTATGCCTGTTATTTATGGTGTTGCATTATTAGATTTAATTTGGACATTTCAGCTATTCCCTTTGGTTTGGTTAACTACCGGAGGAGGTCCTGGAAGAGTAACAGAGGTGTTGTCAACTATGACTTTTCGTTATGCATTCGTAAATTTTCAATTTAGTCAAGCATCAACAGTAGCTGTTTCTATTTTAGTGATCTCAGCTGTGTTCACTGTGTTTTATTTGAGAAATGAATACCAGAAAATATAAAAAGGAGTAGAAAAAATGTCAAAAATTGAAATAAAAAATCTTGAAAAAATTTTTGGCTTACAAAAAGTACTTCATGGTATTGATATTTCAATAGCAGCTGGTCAATTTTGTGTTTTAGTTGGTCCTTCTGGTTGTGGTAAGTCAACTACACTTCGAATGGTCGCAGGTTTAGAGACTATAACTGGTGGAGAAATTTTTATTGGTGACAGAATTGTAAATGGGCTTAAACCTAAAGAACGTGGTATTGCGATGGTTTTCCAAAATTATGCACTTTACCCAGCAAAAACTGTCTACAATAATATGGCATTTTCACTTCAGCTTTCTAAAATACCAAAACAAGAGATAGATAGGAGAGTAAAAGAAGTTGCTGAGATTTTAGATATCACCCCATTACTAGACCGTAAACCCGCAACGTTATCCGGTGGTCAACGCCAACGTGTAGCAATGGGTAGGGCAATTGTAAGAGATCCTGAGGTTTTTTTATTCGATGAACCTTTATCTAACTTAGATGCACAGCTTCGTGGTCAAATGCGAGCAGAAATTAAGAGACTGCATCAACGGCTTAAAAATACAATTATATACGTCACACATGATCAGGTTGAGGCTATGACACTTGCTGATAAAATAGTTATTATGAAAGATGGAAAAATTGAACAGCAGGGGACCCCTGACGATGTTTTTCACAATCCTCAAACTTTATTTGTAGCCGGATTTATGGGTAGTCCTCAAATGAATCTTACAAAGAGTATAGTAAAACCAAATGGACTAATTATGTCAGATACAAAAATAAATTTTTCTCTGCCAAAATTTCTAAATGTTGGGCAGGAAGTTATATTTGGAATAAGATCAGATGATATAAGGCTGTTTTCTGAGGGTAGCGTTGGGGTTAAAGTAGATGCAAAACTTGATTTAATTGAACAACTAGGAACTGAAAATCTTGCACACTTCAGTCTAGGTGAAAATCGTCTAATTGCCAAAACAAGTGGCAGAACAAGTCTCAAAAATGGTGATATAATCTCTTTTGCTATTGATATGAATCACGCATACTTTTTTGACCCACTCAATGGTAAACGTATAAAATGAAAAATGAACAAAAATCAATAGGATTTGGTTTTGCGTTACTCGGAACATCTAATACAAATTATATTTCTGATGAGGAAGCTGAAAATATTTTTCAATGTATCATTGATCATGGAATTTTACGTTTTGATACAGCACCACTCTATGGCGGGGGTTTATCCGAGGAGAGGCTTGGAAAATTATTAATAAAAATACCACGCAATAATTACATTCTTTCAACAAAAGTTGGTCGATACCGTCCTTATGCCTCACATATTTCAAACCCAAAAAATAATCCTGAAGATTGGTATGACTTTTCTTCAGAAACTACCAAACGTTCTGTAGAAAAAAGTTTAAATAGACTAGGTACAGATTTTCTGGATATAGTTTTTATTCATGATTGTGATAATCATATAGAGGAAGCTGTTAATACATGTTTACCGATTCTTCAAGATCTAAAATCACAAGGTGTTTTAGGCTCTATAGGATGTGGGAGCAATGTAGCTGAAACACATGAAAAAATTTTGAAATTTGCTGAGTTTGATATTCTAATGTTAGCAGGTCGATTTACTTTGCTAGATCAATCTGCATTAGGTTCATTATTTTCTTATACGATGTCGAAGTCTGTAGATGTTGAATTAGCTTCTCCATTCAATTCAGGTATTTTAGCAACAGGCTCTGAGAAAAAGAATTCACGATTTGACTATATGCCAGTGGGCACTAATGTATTGAAACGTGTATCAGAGATTGAAAAAATTTGTAGCAAATTTGATGTAAGTCTTAAGAGAGCAGCTCTAACATATAGTCTGTCTCATCCTGCTGTTAAGAGACTAATCTTAGGTTTAGTCCACCCAACAGGTCTAGCTTCAAACATAACAGATTTATCAAAACCCCCACCAAATGAATTGTGGGAAGCACTATCAATAATTGGAATACCAAATCCTAATATGCAGGAAATTTCTCAATAGACTAAATAAGAGTAATAATTTCTGAAAATAGAACATCTAATCTTGGCGAGGGTTACTAGAACTGGGAAGGTTGTGGAAGGTTTCTGACCCATGTCTCGTCCAAGCGCACAACTTGCGCCACAGGTACTTCAGCAAGGTTTAATATTCCTAGGGGAATAACAACAGATGGAACGAATCTATATGTCACAGATATGAAAGATCCTGGAAGCCATATAATTCGAAAGATAGTTATCTCAACAGGAGTCGTAACAACCCTTGCAGGCGGCAACCCCTGTGGCTGGTACCTAGATCACAACACAGGTACTTCAGCAGGTTTTAATCATCCTAAGGGAATAACAACTGATGGAACGAATCTATATGTCTCAGATACGAATAATCATATGATTCGAAAGATTCAGTAGTAAATAAAATGTCCCAAAAACTAAAAAGGTCAGTCACACACTCTGTTGTGTGATTGACCTCCCCCCCACTAATTCTTCACAGTCAGTCACCCTCCAAGTAAAATCCCCATATTCTTCACAGTCAGACACCCTCAAAGTAACCCCCACATTCTTGTAAAACATTGTTGCATGGATATTTTTTCTGGGGATTGTGTCTCTCTCAGAATAACGAAGTAGGGGGGTACCCCGTAGGGGGTGGTGGGGGTGGAGGCATTTTGTAGAACTAATGTAGAACTTGGTTGGGGGTTTATAGCCCAATATTCAGCTTGTAGAACCTTGTAGAACTTGTTTAGTTCTTCAAATCAAACTAGAATTATATAGGATAATATACTGATATCACTAATTATTATGTGGTGGCCAGAGGTGGAATTGAACCACCGACACACGGATTTTCAGTCCGTTGCTCTACCAACTGAGCTATCTGGCCTTTTTTGCAGGAAAGTCTTTGGGAGGACTTTTCGAAA
>Ga0066850_10001554_pt1 | contig 12049 bp, 10 predicted proteins | sample ETNtaG_4_FD_67282 | JGI IMG/M metagenome (GOLD analysis project Ga0066850, IMG submission 67282) | Marine microbial and viral communities from oxygen minimum zone, Eastern Pacific Ocean - ETNP201406SV67 | ecosystem: Environmental > Aquatic > Marine > Oceanic | place: Pacific Ocean: Eastern... | reverse complement strand
GCCGAGTTTTTCTCTTTTGGTACAAACGATCTAACTCAAACAACATACGGTTTCTCCCGTGATGATATCGGTGGATTCCTCCCCACTTACCTGGAAGAAAATATTCTTTCTCACGATCCATTCCAGTCATTGGACCAAGCGGGTGTTGGACAATTGGTGGAAATGGGCGTTGAGAAAGGGAGATTAGTTCAGCCAGAACTAAAAGTGGGGATCTGCGGTGAACACGGTGGCGACCCGGACTCCATTGACTTCTTCCACCGCTCTGGATTAAACTATGTTAGTTGTTCCCCTTTCCGTGTGCCCATTGCCCGGCTGGCGGCGGCCCAGGCGGTCTTAAGAAACAAATAGCGGGAGATGTCCTAGCGGTAGGATCAAACCACAACTCCGCCATCCACATTGATGACCGTGCCAGTCACATAGCTGGCATCATCACTAGCCAACCAAGCATACACCGATGCCACTTCCTCGATCTGTCCCATTCTTCGCAGAGGAACTTTCTTCAGCATCATCTCTATGACATTTTCGGGTATGTCTTTGATCATATCAGTAGAAATAAATCCCGGCGCTACCGCATTCACTCTGATGCCGTATTTCCCTAGCTCGCGGGCCCACACTTTAGTCATGCCAATGACTCCAGCCTTGGAGGCAACATAATTTGTCTGACCAAAATTGCCGTAAAGAGCAACCACTGAAGCCGCATTCAAAATCACGCCGGAGCCCTGTTTACGCATAATCTCTGCAGCTTCTTTGGTACAGATATACGTACCCCTTAGATTCACGGAGATCACACGATCGAATTCCTCATCGGTCATTTTTTCGAGAGTATTATCTTTAATGACACCGGCATTATTCACCAGAACATCTATATTGCCGTTAGTTTCCAGTACATCTGAGATAAGAGCCTGAACGCTCTCTCGATTGGCAATATCAACTTGTACAAAACGGCCTTCTCCACCTGCCTCATTAATTTCTGTTGCTACAGCTTCTCCTGTATCCTTATTGTACTCCGCCACAATGACCGCGGCGCCCTCTCTGGCAAACAGAAGCGCCGTCGCTTTCCCGATCCCTTGCCCAGAGCCTGTAATTATTGCGACCTTGTCTTTCAATCTCTTCATAATATCCTCCTGCGTGTGGGCTAATTTCGCTCTGCCGACAACCGACATCCACTCTTTTTTCTTTGTCTCCCAGACAGTAATTTCCATACACCTTGCACAAGCTAACTCTACACCTGCTGATATTCACCCTGCTGCTCCACGGACAAAGCAGCATTCCTGCCGGTTCACTGCTTAACATGGAAGCGGCGGCGGTAGGGCTGACTACCATTACCGCTCGAGACTTAGAAGCTCATGTCAACTTTTTAGCATCCGACGTTACAGCTGGCCGGGGCACCGGTCAGCCCGGATTGCAGGTAGCCGCTGAATATATCGCCACTCAATTTCGCCGCTTTGGGCTGGAACCCATTGGTTCTGAGGGTTCCTACTTTCAGAAATTTGAACTGCTTAAAACAAGGCTGACTGATAACATCAGACTGGTAATGATTGAAAAAGAAGCAGACGGATGGTCTCGGGAAAAATTTCAGTATAATGAAGATTTCTTTGTATCTCCTCAGGGACTCACCGGCTCTACAGAAACCCAAGCTCCTATCGTTTTTGCCGGCTACGGGATTACAGCTCCCGACTATGATTGGGATGACTATGCCGGCGCAGATGTAGAACGTAAGGCAGTGCTGATTATAGATGGACAGCCAGAGATTCCGGGATCAGACTATTTCACTGGTGAAGCAGAGACACATGTGGGCGATGTAATGGAGAAAGTAATCACGGCGAGAGAGAACGGAGCATCAGCAATTGTCATCGCCTTTAACCCAAGATCGGAAGTACTGTTTTCCGATCGAATGAAACGGTGGGAGAGGTGGCTGACACAAGATGCCATGTCTCTTCCCTCTCCCATATCTCCGGCACCTGTATTTTTCATTAATAAGAGGACTGCGAATCGCCTATTGTCAGTTCTCGGTAAATCGCTAATGCAAATTCAGGAGGAGGTAGAAACAGGAATCTCGGGATCCACGATTCTCCCCGGTACCAACTTATTATTTTCTGTTGAACTGGAAAAAGAAACTGTTGTCACTCAGAATGTGGTAGGCTACCTCTCCGGAGCTGATCTTGAGCTTAACAAAGAAACTGTAATCTTTTCGGCTCACTATGACCATCTAGGTGTAGATGAAGAGGGAACTATCTGGAGTGGAGCTGATGATAATGGGACAGGAACTTCAGCCATATTGGAAATCGCCGATGCTATAACTTCAAACCCAAAACGGGCGAAGCGGAGCTTTCTTTTCCTGGCTGTTGCAGGAGAAGAGAAAGGGCTCCTAGGTTCAAGCTATTATACTAACCATCCGCTTATTCCGTTGGAGCAGACCATCACAGACCTGAATATTGATATGATCGGTCGGAATGCTCCCGACAGTATTTATATTATAGGTTCTAATATGATCAGTCAGGAACTACACAATATGAATGAATCTGCAGCCGGATACCTTAACAATCTTGGGCTCAATTACCGCTACAACACACTGGATGATCCCAATCGCTTTTATTATCGGAGCGACCACTATAATTTTGCAAAACGCGGAATCCCGGTGATCTTTTATTTTGCCGGTGTCCACGAGGATTATCACAAACCTACGGATACCAGAGATAAGATCAATTTCGATAAAACGGAAAGGGTGGCCAAACTGGTCTATCTAACCGGATGGGGTATGGCAAATCAAGAGAGAAGGAGTCCGGGACAAAATCTGATAAATGAATTAAGGCCCGAGATTCCCTTAAATATCAAGTATTGAATAAGGCCTTAAAATTACTTAACCGACAACTTCCTTAAAAACCCGCTTGAAATTTTCCCCCAGTATCTTGCGAATATCTTCTTCGGAATAACCCCGTTCCAGTAATTGCTCCGTAATGATAGGAAGTTTCGTGCAATCCTCCACTTCTTTCGGCAACACACTAACTCCGTCAAAGTCAGAACCCAAGCCTACATGTTCCGGGCCAATGAGTTTGGCGATATAGTCTATGTGATCCACAAGCAGACCCACAGGTGGTGCCACTACCCCAATATCGGCTCCCAGTAGATCCATAGAGGCATACCAATAATCATCTGATTCCTCACCGTAGTGTTTTTTCAGTGAATCTAATTCTGCACTGTGCTGTCCCCGAACTTCAGCGGCTCTTTGCTCAAATGTACTATCTATATATCCAGGGAAAAAGTTGATGAACACCACTCCGCCATTCTTCTTAATGGCTCGAAGTTGGTCGTCTTTCAGATTCCTGAAATGTGGACAGAGTGCATAGACTGAAGAATGAGAAGCGATGATCGGTTTCGTAGTCACCTCCAGAATATCCCAGAATGTCTGTTCTCCAGCATGGGATACGTCCACTATCACACCAATATTGTTGCACCGACGAATGACCTCCCGTCCAAAATCGGTAAGTCCCTTAAGCTCTAAGCTGTCTGATTCGACTTCGTCTTTTGCCGATGTTGCCCATTCATTTGAGTTGTTCCACGTTACACCCAAGTAGCTCATCCCCCGGCTTTTGAGTTGTTCCAGTTTCTCCAGGCTGTTTTCTATGGAATGTCCCCCTTCTACACCAATCACCGCGGAAAGTTTTCCTTCTTGTTCCAATTGGATCAAATCAGAATAGCAGTCAGCTATTCCCAACTTCTCGGGGGCAGTAGCAACAACAAACACTAAAGCATCAATCATTTTGTTCGCTTGGGAGAAAGCACGATCCGGTAGAAACTCTGAGGGATTTACCCAGACCGCAAAGACTTGAGCGTCCATTCCCCCAGCCATAAGGCGCGGAATATCGGAGTGCCCGCTGGTTGTCCACTCGGTAATATCTTCACCCCGCAAAACACGCAGTAGAACATCATTATGCGTGTCGGCAACGTAGGAATCAAAGTGGAGGCGGTTAGCTGACTGCCCACAAATATTAGATAATATAAGTGATATAAATAAAATGATTTTCATGGGGCTCTCCCGGATAGGGGGTAATTAGGTGCGTTGCTTAAGCTAGAACGAGTGTTGTTAGGAACGATGCTGGCTTCCTTATCCTAAAATTTAATAGCTATACCAACGTTGGCTTCACTGTCCCATTTCTTTACGCCTTCTGGGGGCTGGGAATTATAGTCGTCTTCTACAGTCAATTTTACTGTGAGCCATTTAATAGTTGTCGGTACTTCTATGGCAACGTTATGTTCAAGTAGATAACTCCCGAAATTTCCCTGGATTGGTTTGAAGAAGACCATATAGTTCATGGTCATTCCTGAAGGAAATGTCTTTTTGAACTTTGGCCTGAATGACCATCTCATTTGCGTTTTTTTACCTTCACCAACATAATCCTCTAACTCAAAAAATGCGGCAGCGCTGATAGAAAATCCGTGACCTAGTGCCCATTTTAAACCTGCTCCCATCTCCGTCCGTGATTCTAGGCCTGCGGTTGAATCATATTCCCAACTTGTTAGTAAAAAAGGTGAAAATGTCTGGTGGGCCATTATATCGAATAAAATAGACGCCTCACCGTCGTTCTGATAGAGACTGTCATTTAAAACCCCTCGGGTATGAGATAGAGCAAACCGAAGTTCGGTATCCTTCAACAAGGTATTTCCAATTTTGAGATCGCCCTTACGTTCAAAGGCAGCAGATGCAGAATATTCCGATTGTTCAGTATTACCACTTATTAGCGACCATGAGCCGGTGGCGGAATTTTTCCACAAGTCTGAACCACTAATTGAATCAAATCCAAGAGACATTACAAGCAATAATAGAAAACCTCTCCCGATCAGGTGAACCGGGAGAGGTTCTCCATGGTTGAAATATAGCTGGATTTTATTCCACCATTTCCCCGCCACCGAGGATATCCTCCAAACTGAAACGACCATCTTTTTCCATTTGTCGGGCTGCTGCGACAATATTCTTTTGTGCCATGTCAATATCCTTTTTGGAGACAGCTCCTTCTAGGGGTTCAAACATGGCCTGTTTTTTCTGTGGAAGGTTTTCAATAACCCTGTCAATTATTGTTTGATCAATGCCCTTCATTGCCATGGCAATAGTATCCAACTCTACCGAGTTCATTAGATCCCTGAGAAGATTGTCTGGAAATTGGAAGATATCTTCAAAGGAAAGATGATACTTTTTAATCTCCCTCAGCAAATCAGGAGATTCCCTTCCGATTGCTTCCAGATATTTTGTTTCTTCTGCCGGATCCATTGAACTAAGTACTTCAGCAACGTCTTTTCCGCCGCCTCTTGAAAAATCGACACCACGAGGAAGAAAATGTGATTTTTCTTCAAGCTGTGATGCAATATTGACAACGCCCTCTAATGGAATCTTATGTAATGCTCCCATTTCCATCAGGACGCGGCCTGTTACTTCAGGAGGGAGCCTATCCAAAACTAAACCGCGTTGTTCATCACTCACCTGCGCTATGGCTAGTGCAATAATACGCGGTTCTTCTATTTCTACAAGTGCAAGAAGTCTTTCATCGGGCATCCCGTCCAAAAATTGGAAAGGGCGCTTGGAATCTCCATCCCCTTCACTAAACTTCTTTGAAAGGAATGATAGATAAAACTCATCAACTACTTGTTTTTTAACTGTTGTAGAAACTGCCCCCATTTCACGAATCTTGGACCGTATTCTTTTTATATCAGTTTCGGAGAGCCCCTTAACAAGTTTCATGGCTAGGCTTTCACCGAGAATAATGAAAAGAATGGCTACCTTGTCTATACCAGATAGTGTGTTGTAATCTGTAATCATCTCTAATGCCTACTTTTTTTTCTTCTTCTTTTTCTTCTTTTTACCCTTTTCTTCTTCGGCTTCAGGTTCCGGCTCGGCAGGGGCGGCTTCAGCGGGCTGGGCTGCTTCCGTTGGAGATGGAGCCTCTTGTTCAAGCCATTCGCGTACGATGGTTGTTGCCGTATTTGGTTGCCCCACACTCATGGATACCACTGATTGTCTAGCAGATCTTATCTCAGATTGCATTACTGCTGTATCTTCCTCCGTTTCCACAGCTGGCTCAGGTTGTGTCTGTGGTTGAGGTTGCTGTACTGGGGTGACTGGAGGTTCACTCGCATCTGATTGACCTTTATCATCTTTTTTACTCTTCTTCGTTTTCTTCACTTTTTTTTTCTTCGGGGGAGGCATCATCCAGGGAGGCGGCATAACGTATTTCGGTTTAGACCTTCCGTTGAAAATGATAACTGCTGCAAGTGCTATTACAGCCAAAAGAGAAATAGCACTCATCAGATAAATGGGAAGATTGTCTTTCCCGCCTGTTGATTCTTCCTGTGGTGAGGTTCCTAGGGGCTGCATATCGGCTTGCTCGCTTTCTTCGCTTTCTTCGCTTTCTTCTTGATCTTGGCTAGCTAAAATCTGAAGACTGTCCAGCCTAATCTGAAGTGCGGCTACTTGATTTGCGTATTCATCCATTCGTGCCTGTTGCAAATCTTGTTCAGCCGCTTGCTCTGCAGCTTGTGTTTCTTCTTCTTTCTGTAGAAGTTGATCCTTCAGTACTGCTAGTTCTGATGATAATAATCCTACCTCTTCTTCTCGCCGCGAACGTTCTTCTTCCTGCCAGCGAAGCCACTCTTCCATTAACATATCGCTTTCTGCAGATTTATCTGTAGGCTGAATGCTCTCTAAAGAATCAATTTTGTGAGCAATAGTTCGAAGGATTACTGCTTCGGCGGTTTTTTCATCTTTCCGCTCTTTGAATGATGCTGTCATTATGGACAGTACATCACCTCGGCTTCTATCAAATTTTGATGCAACCATAATAATTTGTCGAACATTTTCAATTAGTTCAGGTGCAGAACCCTCTGGCAATATGCAACCGATCTCCATTCGTTCAACTTTGGGGAGCGAAGACTTAATATCTGTATATGATTGAGTAACAATATTAGACTCCCCCGAGGTGGCTGTAGGGGGGCTGTCTACTGGGACTTCAGCGGCGGGCTCATCTTCATCATAACGCCCAAACTCAAACCCTGGAATAGGAAGACCAGTAATACGCGATGTTTTGTCATCCACAGTAGAGACACTTTCTTTGGGTGGGTCTGCCTCGGGCTCTATCCCAGAAGGGCGTTCGGTTCCGGGTCGGAAAGTAACTTCCTCTTTTATGGTTGGGGTGAATTTTAGATCAACCGTGACATCTAAAACATAACGCTGGTCATCCAAAATCTTGCTCAGTGCGTTTTCTATGCGTGAATGCAAATCTTTCTCCAACATTAGTTTCTGCGAAAGAAAGGTCGACTCCTGACCAATCGCGCTGCTCAAGTAAAACACTAAACACACCATTAGTGCTAGGGGTAATAGTATCTTTTTTCTCATAACTTCTCCTCTTTCCCTACCTCGGTCAAATATAAAGTTCTCATCGTGCTAAGAATGTTATCTCTACACGACGGTTAAGTGCTTTTTCCTCCTTTGTCTCGTTAAATTTTGGAATATCTTTTTCTGTTGGGATCCAATCGGTTGGTTTTTCCCTCGGCTGATAGTGGGCATAGCCCACAGCTTGAAGTCTGGTGGGGTCCACACCAAGTGTCGTGAGCTCACGAACAACAGCAGAAGCACGAGCTGCAGACAATTCCCAATTAGAGGGATATTTATCATGAAATTTCTCTGGCAACGGATCATTGTCTGAATGGCCCTCTACAGCTACAGGAAAGTAGTTGTTTGGATCCTTGATAGTTGGAACGAGCTTCTTTAGTACATCAATAATCCCCTGCTGAAGATCAGCTGTCCCCGAAGCAAAGCTGATATCAGAAGATATACCAATAGTTACTCCTTTGGGGCTGGTCCTTACTTCTACTGGTTTCTTACCCGTCTTATCTGCGGGCATATCTTTCACCATTTTATCTGCTGCTTTCTTGATATCAGCCAAATTCATGGCTTTGCCTTCTTTTGAAGTTTTACCAACCTTTTTCCCCATGGAATCTGCCATCTCCTGGAGTTTCACGGGATCAATGGTCGAAATAGCTGCAAGGAGAACAAAGAAAGCGAAAAGCAACGTCATCATATCGGCAAACGTACCAAACCAACCTGGAAGCCCCTCTTCTACAGAATCAGCGCCCGCTTTGAACCCTTTTTTGTAAGACTTTTTTTCTGCCGGTGATGCCATTCAGATTAGCCCTCTTCCTTCTTCCATTCCTTGGGAGGAATAAACGAATTGAGTTTTTCTCGTACGATCAAAGGGTGTTTTCTCTGGTGAATCAGTCTTGACGCTTCTACGAACATCGCTTGTTGTGTACTGGTAGCAGCAACTCGTGTATTAAGTTTGGCCGCCATAGGTAGGAAGAATAGATTCGCAAATACAGCGCCGTAGAATGTTGTAATAAGTGCCGCAGACATACCGGAACCGAGGGCATCCGTACCACCACCCTCTGAACCGCCAAACCCGGAGAGCATAATAACCAGACCAATTAGAGTTCCTATCATCCCCCAAGCTGGCGCCATAGTACCCATGGTCTGGAACAGGCTAGCTTGGGAGCGCTCTCTAATTTCACGATATTCTATTCTCGTTTCGAGGATATCAATCAATTCCGTCTCAGAATAACCATCTACTACCATCTGTACACCATCTCTGAAGAACGGATTTTTAATACCTTCAATTCCTTTTTCTAGGTCCGCTGCTCCTTTTCGACCAACATTGGAAACTTCCACAGCATCATCCACCATAAGGCCCATTTTTACTTTGCTGCCCTTGAAAACGGCTCCGATGGCGGCTCCCAGCTTCAACACCTCTGCAAGAGGAAATGCAACGGAAACTGATGCCACCATACCTCCAAATACAATCGCAAAACTAGACCCGGATATAAATCCACCCACACCTGCCCCCGCTGCCGAGGCGGCCATAAATATTCCACCAACAATAGACACAAGACCTAGAAGAATCCCTACAAGTGTTGCTATGTCCATATTTCTCTCCTTACCTAGTCTTGGCTGAAGCTTGTTGTTTTCAGTCGATTTTCATGCAATGCTTTAAGAATATTTCGCACATCATCATATTCCGGATCCATCTGCAGAGCAAGATTCCAATTTATCGTGGCTCGCTGAGCATCACCCAACTTATAATAAATAGACCCACGCCTAGCATATGCCAAAGCCAAATTGGGATTTAATTCTAATGCAGTTTCTACTTCCTGAAGAGCTTCGCGATAATCTCCTGAATAAAAATATCTTAAAGATCTTGACAGATGACGCATAGCCCTATTGATATTCTTTTGAGATTTATTTCTGACCAGCATCATGGTTTTTACTGAGTCTTCAAGCGAGATATTCTTTTGTTTGAGTTGAGCAATCTGTGTCGCAAAATTGCGTAGTTCGTGATCGCTGACCCGCAAGGAGTCTCGTAAAGATGACACTGCAACATCTGCTGCGACCATCGTTGAATCATACATCCCTTCCTCCGGTGATGGATAGGGGCCTCCCTCGGCTGAGGGCAAAGACGGTACTTTTTCCCCTGCACTGCGAGGGACGGACATGTCCAGACCGAGTGTAAAGCCCGGATGGGTGGCGCCGTAAGCTTCGGTCCAATCAGGTAAATTCTGTATGTGGGTGAATCCTAGGCTCAGGCGATAATCCGAGGTAAGGGGGATGCGGAGTCCCACATTGATGCCCGTTCCGTCGAATTCACCCACAAAATCCAAACCGCCCCACTTAGGGAGAAAGGGTGTGTGAAGAATAAATCCCGCGAAAACTCCAGCGTTTGTGCCAGTTTCAGTATCTGTACTATCAGGTTCAGGGGTGGTGGCAAGCTGCTGAGCAAAACCACCTGTTCCAAATCCCATGTATGTACTCAACTCGTAGTCACCTAGAGGCTTTTGGCTACCTAGTACACCGAAGAAAGACAGTTGCTTGGGGTCCAGGCTTACGCCTGATTCAGCATTCTCAAAAACAATATCATGAATACCAATGGAAAACGAAATATCCCCCTGAGAATAAAGTCGCTGCTGCACATGGAACCCAAATTCAACCGGAGGAATGTATTCTGACTCATCCAGTAAAGCAGTTGTATCAGCTCCTTGTCCTGATGAAAAACCCAGGGTGAAATTTTTAGAAAGATCCATGGAAAAATAAACCCCTCTGGCAGTATTGAAGGGTGAGAAGTTGTGAATCTCCGTACCGAACCCAGCACTAAAAAGGTAAGGAGATCTGTCGGTATTGGTGGTAGGAATCTTTATCATCTGACCAGGATGAGTGTACGACACACGAGTTACAGCACTCACAGAGACAACCAATATCATGGTGATAAAAATAATAAAGACGGTCTTGTGGTGAAATCTCATATTATTTCAACGATCTGTTGAATTCCATTTGAGCTAGACGGTAGTATTCACTCTCCGGGTAGAGTTCTACTACCCCGGAAAAAGCTGCTACTGCTTTTTTCATTTCCCCAAGCTGGCGAAATGCCAAGCCTTGAAGAATCAATGAATCGTCCAGTTTGTCAGATTTCTTGAACATGTTTAATTGCGTCAGCACAGCTAAAACCTTGGATGGCTGATCCAGCTGAAAATAGCAATCTGCCATCCAATAAAGAACGTTGCCTGCAGTGATGTCATCGGTATCTTCCAACGTTAACTCTGAAAATTGGCGAATAGCAGTTTGATAATCTTCACGTTGATACGCAAATACAGCATTCATGTAAAGCATTCGGTTGAATGATGGCGGATTTACTTCATTGGGAGCTGATTGCACTTCAGTTAACTCCTCTTCGGGGGAGTTATCTACTGTGCCTGCAGGATGAGTATTAGGAACAATGGCGATCGTTTCTTCTAAATTACCCGGAGAGGTTTCTTCAGTCTCATTGGCTCCAGCCAATTCTTTCGCTGGCGGTTCCACCTGTTCCATCAGGTCATTGATCATGACACGAAGCTCACTATTCTCCTTTTGTAAATTTTCCGTTTGTCGCTGGAAAGCAAGTTGAAGACCTTCAATTTTGTGGTTAATGCGAGAAAGAGATTCCTGAAGTTCCTTTGTTGAAGCCATATAAACAGAGCCGCTGGGTGACTTGTTGATGAAAAGCTTAACCTTTTCTGTCGGTGCCTTGACAAGCCTATTGATCTCTTCGTCTCCATTTGACGGTTCAATTACAATGCCGAGGTCTAAAAAAAAGTCATCATTGACACCGTTAGATGTGGTTTGTGAGAAAATAGGAAGAACTGAAATATTTATTATAACCAATAAAACAAAAAATTGTCGAGATATTGATTGGGTCACTCGTATTCTTCCCAATCAATTGTGTAAGAATATCCTATAAACTGCCCAAAACTAGAAGGCACAACTAGCTCAAAGTTTCCCGTTGCACCCGGCAGAAGAGACGAATCTGTGACAATTCCCGAATCAAATGTGTGGTAAGTTCCCGAAACAAATGTGGTCAGGGTTTGGGTTTCTCCACTCCAGTTTTTACGGAAAACAAAATTTACCTTTACAAAATCAGACCTGCGGCCTCCTATATTTTTCACCTGACCAGTAAAAGTAACATTCTCTGAACGATCCCTCTTCTCAGATATATTCCCAACAAGGACGACATTGGCAGATCTTTGCTTGTCAGATAATCTCTCAGTTGGATCTGAGGCAACATATCTTGGCTCAGCTAATTTGGGCATTGGGGGTGGGCTGTATGTTTCTCGAATCTGCTCGGGGATATATTCCGGATCTTCTTTCCCAGCTGCATTCTCAATAATCCGAACCACCTGTTCACGTTCAATCACCAAATATCCAAGCAACGTCTCTACTTTGAGGATTTCCTCATCTTGGTAAACAACTTTCCCAAATACTGTGCTACCGTTGCTCATTATTATCTCTTTACTATATATAGATAGAGGGTTCATCCACATTTCGCTCTTTGCCTGGAGGTCTCTAAGCTGAGAACCGACGTGATCAAGCTCTGCCTGTAACTTCTTTACTTCGAAACTTACCTCAGTTGAAATGTAATCTTCCTGGGGAATTCGCTCTGGAGTTTTGTCTCCTTCTACACTTGTATCAGAGTCTATACTT
>Ga0066850_10001553_pt1 | contig 12056 bp, 14 predicted proteins | sample ETNtaG_4_FD_67282 | JGI IMG/M metagenome (GOLD analysis project Ga0066850, IMG submission 67282) | Marine microbial and viral communities from oxygen minimum zone, Eastern Pacific Ocean - ETNP201406SV67 | ecosystem: Environmental > Aquatic > Marine > Oceanic | place: Pacific Ocean: Eastern... | reverse complement strand
CCTCAGAAGATTTTCGAGTTAGGACAATGTGTAAAATTAAATACTCGTTCCCAAGTTGGAAGCGAAGATATGTGGAAGTTGGCTTATTCTGAAGCCGGAAATAAAGTAAATTTCACTCATGCTAAAAGTGTTTTACAAGCTTATGCTAGAACTCTTGGAAAAGAATTGAAAGTTGTTTCCAAAGATCATCCAATGTTTATTACTGGACGATCTGGTCAAGTTTATTTAGATGGAACTGCTGTTGGAATTATTGGAGAATTACATCCACAAGTTTTGAGTAATTGGAAGATTGAAGTCCCGGTTGTTGTCTGGGAAATTGAAATTAGATAGTTAGAAGTTTTTTAACTTTAGTTCTACCTATTGCTAAAATAAATGGTGCAAGTCTTGGACCTGCTGGTTTGTTTATTAGTATTTTGTAGATTGGCTGGAAGAAATCTTTTGCACCCATTTCGTTCTCTTTTGTTATTCTTCCAAATTCTTTGAATAGTTGTTTTTCAGTTAGGTTTTTTGAAAGTGTTTTTGTTAAATCTCTTATTGCTAATTTCTGCTTTTCAGTTAATTTTATTCTTGGAGTCTTATTATTTATTTTGAAAACATATCTTTCGGTTGCAAATTCATTAATCCAATTCCAGGCGCAATTTAGAACTTGACTGTATCTTTCTTTGTCAATTTTTTGTTTCAGATTTAAATGTTTTAATGCAGTATTAATATTTCCTTGATATATATTCATTAGCTCAACGCAGTGCTTGAAAGAAGGTTGGATTGGCATTGTTCTAGGAACTTTGTCAACTATTGACATCCTGTAAATTCTTTTGTTCTGAATTAATTCTTTATCATTTACTTCTTCTTTTTCAAATGCAACTCTTTCAGTGAAATAGAAGTCTTCGTAATGCTTGATTATTCCCTCATCCATTGGATAAAATATTTCTGTTTTTGGAGTTCTACCTGCAAAAGTATATCTTGCCAATTCAGGAATATAGAATCTTAAAACATCTTTTAGTGATTGTGCATTTCCTGCGGACGATGACATTTTTCCTTGTCCACCTTTCATGTTAATGAAATCATACATAACATAATCTGGAGCGGTCCAATCAAATATTTTTACTATATCTTTTCCTACAGTATAAGAACTCCCTAATGTTGAATGATCTTTACCGCCAGGTTCAAAGTCAACGCGTTCATATGCCCATCTCATTGGCCAGTCTGCTTTCCAACGAAGTTTTATATTTCCATCCTTTCTGAAGTCTAGAGTTTTAGTTTTTCCTTTGCTATTTTCGTAAGTGACTGTGTAATTTTCATCATAGTTAATTATTGTTGTATCATCTTTTCCTGATTCTGAATCGTAAACTGTAGCAGGATACCAATCTTCAGCCAGAGGAACTTTTCTATATTTATCTAAAATCTCTGCAATCTTTTTTCTATTCTGTAATGCAGTCTTAATTCCTTTAACATAAGCTCGTTTTGGATATTGGATTCCTTGATTGATAAACTCTGGAGAAATTCCAACAAGTTTTACCGTATCTTCTAATTCTGCTTCGAGATATTGAGCATAAGATTTATGTTTTGTACCGAAAACATTTGGAACGTTTATTACCGGTTTTCCAAGATTCTTTTTTAGAATATTTTTCTTAGGCATATTACCAGGTATTTTTCTGAATCGATCATAATCGTCCCACGAATAAATGAATCTAACTTTTGCTCCTGCGTCCTTCAAGGCCCTAGCAACAATATCAGTAGTAATTATTTCTCTAAAATTTCCAAAATGGATTGTACCACTTGGAGTAATCCCTGAGGCAACAGTAAAAGATTTTCTCTTTTTTGATTTAATCAAATTTTGAGCAATCTGATCTGCCCAGTATTGAGATCTCATATATTTCGTAGCTTACGCAACTTCTTAAATTTATCTAGAAATGATTAAAGTCGCACTTGAATTTACGCCCGGAATATTTCTAACAATATCTGATACAAATTCATCCATTCTTTGAACATCTTCTGTTTGAAGTTTTGCAATTATGTCCCAACTTCCGAATAATTCATGTACGAAGTCTATTTCATCATGTTTTTTTAGTTCATCGTAGACGTTTCTTTCTGAACCAGTTTCAGTACCAATTAGTAACATTGCGCTTATTTTTGACATAATACTGCGTCAGAATGTTAATATAAAAAGGGATTGTTTAGCCGTCATTTCTTAATTATATTCTCCAAACCTTCTTTGTTTTGATCCTCTTCTTTTATTGGAAAATACATTCTTCCACCATTTTGTTCTTCAAATCTTATCTTTTCTTTACAATATCGTGGTATAAAGAACCCAATTTTTCGCGAAGTTAGACCCGAGTTTCTCATTTTCACCTCAGCAGTAAGATATCCAGAGATTGCTGCAGCGTTAACTCCGGGACTCTCAGTTAAAAAGTTATATATCTCACTAACGAGCCTATTTCGTCTAGCCAATTTTTGCGAATCCTTTCCTTTACAAGTACCCATTTTGAATAATATAGCGAACGAGCCTGACAGGATTTGAACCCGCGACCTACTGGTTAAGAGCCAGTCGCTCTGACCAGACTGAGCTACAGGCTCGCTGTCTAATCGTTCTAAAAGACCTTTATAAAACTTTCCAAGAGAGTTTGGTGTCTATAGGAATTTTCCCATAAGGAATCCAGCAATTGCACCAATAAGCAATCCTTGGATAAATTCTTTCATTCCGTATTCAATTTCTTCTCGTGTTAATTTTTTTCTCATCTGTTTTTTCCCGGTAAGATTTCTCTGAGTTCAATCGAACCTAAAACGGCTATTACTACACCAAGTCCTACAAATACTGGACCGTGTAGTGCTTTTATCAACTCTTGTCCAGGGATTAAGATCAAGTTTGAATAAAGCATTATCAAATAGAGACCATATCCTGCCCAAGTGGTTCCGATAAAAATCATTAAGAGTCCGATAAATTCATGCATCTTAACGTTGTGCGAAGCCATAATTTTAAATGTATATGATTCTTTATATAATTGATTAACTCTTGATTAGTGATTACAGCCTCAAGCGCAAAGTTTATAATTGGAAATTCGTGTGAAATGATACGGGGCCATGGGGTAGCTTGGTATCCTTCCTGCTTTGGGAGCAGGCGACCGCGATTCAAATTCGCGTGGCCCCACTTATGCGGGTATGGTGTAGTCTGGTATCACTCCTCCTTGCCAAGGTGGTGACCCGGGTTCAAATCCCGGTACTCGCATTCAAAAAGATGGTAATATTGGAAATTTCTCAAGAAGAAGCGAAGAAAAGCAAAGGTGTTTATTTAGATGTTCGTAGAGAGGATGAACGAGCTAAAGGACATATTGAAAATGATGTGCATATTTCTACTCAAGAATTACAAGATCGATATGAAGAACTTTCTAAAGATAAATTGATAATTGTTTATTGTGGCGGAGGAACCAGAAGTGTTTATTCAGCTTTGTTTTTACATTCTAAAGGTTATAATGCTAAGAGTTTGATCGGTGGATACCGTAAATATCAGTCAGAGTAAGATATTTAAAGAACTAGAGACATTGAAACTTATGATTGAAACCCATGAATATGGAAAGTGGGCATTTCTGCTAGGAGTATTGGTTTCCCTATTCTCCACAGTTTTGACCGGCTTCCTAAGCGCTACTTCAATTGTCTCAATTTTATTTGTATTGGGATTGATTGTAGGTCTCTTGAATGTTTCACGTGAAAACTCTGTTACGTTCTTGATGGGTGTTGTTGTTTTGTTACTTTTAGGAGTCGGTGGAGTAAGTACTTTATCACAAATCGCACTTCTTGGAGTTACAGCAGCTTATGTAACAACAGCATTAGGTAGCTTTATTGCATTCGTTGGTGCAGCTGGATTAGTTGTAGCAATTCGTGCAGTTTTAGATACTAACGAAGGCTTAGGAAAAATTCGAATGAGAAGACGGAAGTAAATCTTTCGTTTTCCCTTTTTTTATATTTTAGAAAATAAATGTTTACCTTTCTTTACTTTTGTTCCAATTTTAATTGAAACAGATTTGATTAATGGGACTTTCTTTATTCCTAATTGTTTTGCAATTTCTTCTGAAGCATTTGGAATAATTGGATAAGTCAATGCTGAAATTAATCTCAAACTTTCTGCAAGATTGTAAAGTACTTTCTCTTTTTTCTTTCCATCAAGAGTCCAAGGTTTCGTTTTGTCAACATACTGATTTACCTTTGATATGAATTTCCAAACTGCTGCAACTCCGTGGTGGAAGTCAAAATTAGCTATGCTTTCGTTTAGTTTTTTCAGAGCTTGATTGTATTCTTTTTTTAGTGTAGAATCATATTTTCCTTTTGGAACTTTTCCACCTGATTTTTCAATTAAGTTTAATGATCTTGAAAGAAGATTTCCAAGAGTGTTTACCAATTCTGCGTTATGTCTATCAATCAAATCTGTTTCAGAGTAGTTACCGTCTTGATTTGAAGGTATGCTTCTCAGGAAATAATATCGAACAGTATCTAAACCGTAAGTATTGATTTGATCAAATGGATCAATTACATTCCCTATTGATTTGGACATTTTTCTACCTTTTTCGTCGTTAATGAATCCATGAACCAAAAGTTCCTTTGGAGTAGCAAGTCCTGCAGAGATTAACATTGCTGGCCAATATATTGCGTGGAATCTTGAAATATCTTTTCCAATTATATGCGTTTGGGCTGGCCACCATTTTTTGAACTTTGTTGAATTTGAACCGTAACCAACACCAGTTATGTAATTTGGTAGAGCGTCTGCCCACACATACATAACTTGATTTTTGTCTCCCGGAACTGGAACTCCCCAAGGTAGTCTTGATTTTTCTCTTGAGAATGAAACATCTCTCAAGTCATTTCTTAAGAAAGCTAGGATTTCATTCTTTGCTGCTTTCGGCTGGATTTTATATTTGTCAGATTTAATTAGTGTAATTAATTTTTCTTTGTAATCCGAAAGTTTGAAGAAATAATTCTCTTCTGATATTGTTTCCAGTTTTTTACCTGGATGAATTTCGCAACATCCCTTTACAATTTCCTTGTCTAGTAAAAATTTCTCACAACCGACACAATATTTTGCAGTGTATGATTTTTTGTACAAATCTTTTGAGATTGCTTTCCAGAGTTTTTGAACTCCTGGCCAGTGTTTTTTTGAGTCAACAGTTCTTACAAACTGATCATGAGAGCTTGAAATACTTTTGAAAACTGCTTCGACGTTTTTTGCATTTCTGTCAACAAATTTCTTTGTTGGAACTCCTTCTGCCTTTGCTGATTTATAATTCTTCAATCCATGATCATCAGTTCCAGTTTGAAAAATAACTTTGTTTCCTTGCTGTCTGTAATATCGAGCTAGAAAGTCTGCTAATATGTTTTCATAGGCGTGTCCAATGTGTAAATTAGCATTCGTATACGGAATTGCGGTTGTTAGGTATATATGTTTGATTTTATTCTACTTCTCCTAACTCAAAAAGTATAAATACCTTAAAAAGCATTTTGATTCTATGTGGTATTGGTTTACAAATAAGCTTCATGAATGGTTGTTATTTATTTTAGTTATTCTTGTAGTAGGATTAATCTTCTTTCCAGAACCTACTACGAATTTGGGAGGCTATGCTGCTTCAAATGTTCGTCCTGTTTTAGAGCTAGCGCTTTACTTTATGAAGGGTGTATCAGATATTGCCGGCGGAATTTTGGATGCGATGTTCTCTTAACACCTAAAATCTTAAAAATGAGTAAATTCATTGTCTTTTATGAAACATTACATCTTTGCAGTAACTATCACCATCTTAGTTCTTGGACTTTACTTTAATACTGATGTTACAAAAGAATTTATTTCTGGATTTTTGAGTCGATTTGCAGATATTCTTTCAGTATTAAGTACTAAGTAATTTATTTATAGAGCGTATGTTTTGTTAATATATGAAACCAGTATTTGAGGAATTTAAGAAATATCATGTTGGTGCTACGCGAGTTCATCTTGGTTTTATGTTTGCTGCCCGAATATTAATGCTTTTATCTGTTCCTTTGTTATTTATTAGAGTGTATCGTCCTTTTGCGATTGGATTGATTCTAGGGAGTTTGTTGTTAAATAGTCCAATTATACGACAAGTCTATTATGTTAATTTTAAGAAACGTAAAAAGAAGCGTCGAAAGCGAGAATAGGACTATTAGTAATACTTTTAAGTTTTGTATCCCGAGGGTTGTTTGGCTCGTAGAGCTACACAAAGGAATACAAAATGGTAGACTTCAAAACACTCGGTTCCGAAGATATTAAATTCGGAAAAAACAACTTCATTGAAGTGGCACGAAAAGTGGCAATTTCTGACGAAGGTGAAAATGAATTTATCTCTGTTTCACGGGGATTTTTTAACGAAGAAGGCGAAAAGCGCTATTCGAAAGGAAAGAATATTGCTCTTCCATCCGATAAAGACTTATTGGATAAGGTTGCAGACCTTTTGAAAACTGCATAGGGGCTTAATCGCCCCTCTATATTTTATATTAATTTTACAACTTTATTAGCACTTTCAGCTAATCTTTCATCGTGTGTTATTATGAATGTCTGATCTATGAACTCTGAAACGTTTTCGTGTATTATTTCAATTAGATTTCTTACTGCGATTTCATCAAGATTGTGAGTAGGTTCGTCTAAAATTAACATACTTACTGACGGTGCTAAAACTCTAGCAAATGCAATCTTTGCTGCTAAGCTTGCCAGCATTCTTTCTCCGCCCGAAGCAAACCCAGAAACATTTATCCAATCACCTTCAGGTTCTTTGAGTTGTAAAGTGTAATCATTTCCTAAAGTAGATAATCTTAAACTAATCCAAGAATCATATGGATAGATTTCAAGCCAGACCGATGCCATAACTTCATTTACTGCCAGAATTAATTCATCTCTTAATGCTTCTTGCGCTTGTATTATCGCATTCTTTAACTTGTCAAGGAATTCAACTTGATTTCCAAGTTTCTTTACTTGTTTTTCAAACTGTTTTAGTTTTGAAAGTCGTTCTTTCAATTCCTTCAATCTCAAATCTTTTTCTTTAACAATTTTTTCTGAATTTTCTAAAGATGTTTTGATCTCCTGTGCTCTTCTAATTGTTATGTTATATTTTCCTTCTGCTTCAGTCAGTATTTCTGGTTTGAAACTGAATGAAACTAATTTACTTTCAACTGTTCTCAACTCAGCAGATAGTTTTGTTTCTCTTCCTTTTGTTTCAATTGAATATTTATCCCGTAGTAAATTCTGAGTTTCAGTGTTGATTAGATTTAATTCATTTTCAATTGAAATTTTTCTTGATTCTAACTCTTGTTTCTGCTTTGTTAGTTGTTGGATTTTGTGAGCGTTTCTTCCAAATTCTAGATTTAGTTTGTCTCTTTCCGAATGAATATTCTTTTCAATTTCAATTTTTTCCAAAATACTACTTTGTTCTTGGTAAGAACTTTCAAATTTAGATATCTGTTTTTCTAATCGCCTTTTTTCAGTTTGAAGTTCGTTATTTTCCATTAATCTTTTTGCGATTTCTTGTTTTCGCTCAGAGATTAAATTATCTTTAGTTACAGGTGTTAAATGATTTCTACATACTGGGCAAATATCTGCGGCAATTTCAAGCTCTTGAATGTACTTTCTTAGACTATTCATTTCTGCAGTGTGTTCTCTATATTGGTTGTCCAACTCTTTTTCTCGAGATTTTATGTTTGCAATCCGTTCACTTAATTCAGTAAATTTATGATCTGATTCTAATGTTGCAAGTTTTTGTCTAAGTGTGTTTATTTCTGAAATTTTTCTTGAGTACTCCTGAAGTTTGTTTTCTTGAATTGAAATCAACTTTTCTAATTTCATTAATTCATTGTTTAGTTTTTCATTATTTGTATTGAATTCTGATTTTGAAGAAATTAGTTCTTTCTTTTTGTGCTCATATGATTGGAGGTGTTGTGCGATTTCTTCAGCAGATAATTTTATTTCTTTTCCTGCGAGCTTTAATTTTATTTCGGATAATTCATTCTGTAAAGAATTCTTTTTGTTTGAGAGTTGGTTTAATTCAGCATTGGCTTTTCTTAGAGTTGCCAGATCATCTTTGAATTTATTTTCATCTTGAAGAACTACTTTGAGTTCAGAGGAAAGATTAACATTTCTTTCTTTTATTTCTCCCAGTTCCTTTATTAGAAGAGTAATATGTGTATCAACTTCGGTTTTATTTTCTTTGTCTAGAACTTCTGAAAGATTTTTTTGTTTCTGATTTAATTTATTTCTTAATGATACGCAAGTTTTTCTTGCAGTTTCAAATTTATCTAAATTCATCAATTCATCAATTTGTTTTTTTCTATCTGCAGGAGTTAATCTCAGAAGTATATCTGTTTCGTTCTGAAGAGAATAAACAGTTCTCAGAAATAGATCCTCATCAATTTTTAATTTGTCAGAAATGTAGAAATTTACTGCAGTCGGGTTTGGTCCCGCTAGAAGTTTTCCTTTAGTATCCTTTACTGTACCTTCTGAAGTTTTATCTGATTCAATTTTTCTAGTTATTATTAATTTGTTGTTATGTGAATCTCTTATATGTAACTCAATCTCAGCGATTTTTTCTTTTGAATTTTTATTAATTAAGTCAGCAGTTTTTAGATCTCGTTTCTTTAATTCGGAGAAAGTTCCAAATAGACCGTACGCAATTGCTTGAAGTATTGAAGTTTTACCTGAACCCATTTTCCCGATTATAATATTTGATCCGTTGGTAAAATCTAGTTCTAGCTCTTTATGTATTCTCCAATTAGTTAATTTAATTTTATCAATCATAGTAAGTTTTCTGCAATTTCAAGATCTCCTTGACTCAATGCAGTGAATAGATCGTTAAGTTTTGCAGTATCCTTTATTTTCATTTCTTTCGCAAGAATTTTTACTCCTAACGATTCAATTGAGATTTTATTTTGCTTTAAATCCGAGATAAGTTTTGCTTTTTCTCCGACTTCCTTTGAAGTCAATTTTGATTTGTCAATTTTGATTATTGCTTTTTCTTGGTATTTTTTTGTTAAAGCTCTGAATGAGACATCGCTCGGAATAAATCCTTGTGCTAATTCTCCTCTCAAAGAATATCTTATCAGCGGAAATAATTCGTGTGTATGGTATTCAATTTTCTTTATGATGTCTTCCTGGATCTTTGCTGTAATCTCCGAAGGTTTGTCACCTTTAATTTCAATAACTTCATAGTGAAGTATTCTTGATTTTTTTAGTTCAACAAATTTGGAGGAGATGTTTTCTTTGATATCTAAGATCAGAATTCCTTTTTTAGACTTACTTTCAATTCTTTTCATTTCAGTCATTACAGTTGAACCTGGAAGAACTACTGGAGCCTTGGTTGAAGGATGTTTATCACTTTGTGCCCAGTGAATGTGTCCAAGAATATGATAATCCATGTTAGTGGGTAGGTCTTTGTAACTGAGCGTTTCAGGTGGTTGATGTGGAATAAGTTCTTGAAAGTTTTGATGGATAAGGAAGAGATTCTTCATATTTGGAAAGGCCTTCGGATTCCATTCTTTTACAGTTTCTTTTGCGAATAATTCTGAAACATTCGAAAGTCCGTGAATTCCAATTCTTTCTTTTCCCGCTTCGATTACAACTGAATCTTTTTCTAATAAGTGAACACTTCCTGCATTGTGTAATACGTGAAGAGGATTTACGTAACCCGGTGGTCTTTTTTCGTGGTTTCCGTAGATTAGAATTACTGGAGGGATTTCTTGAGTTAGAAGTGTTTCTTGTTTGTTTATTACTTCAGTCACAAGTTTTGGAGTATTTATTTTCTTCTTTAATGAGTTGAATAATTTGATCGCTGGACTAATTACTTCAGGTTTTGGTAACCGTTCGTGGAAAACATCTCCTGTTTGTATGATTAAATCAACCTTTTCAGAGATTGCTATATCAAAAGCCTCCCTTGCGTTGATAAAAGAATCATTTTTTCTTAGTCCGTGGTGATCAAAGCCTAAATGCATATCTCCGATTACTGCTATTCTCATGTAATGAATAGTGCAAAATTGTTTTTAAGAATTGTAGAGCTTGAGCATATAATTCAAAATTGTTATAAACGTAGTCAGGCTTGCTTAAGTATGGCTTTAAAAAATAAGAAGTCTAATTTTTCTGAATGGTATACTGAAGTCATTCAGTCAGCTGAGCTCGCAGACTATACAAATGTTTCTGGAGCAATGGTTTTACGTCCAAATAGTTATTCAATTTGGGAATCAATCCAAAATTACTTGAACAGTCGATTTAAACGAGATGGCATTCGTAATGCTTATTTTCCAATGTTTATTCCTGAGAAATTATTGAAGAAGGAATCAAAACACATTGAAGGTTTTGCTCCAGAAGTTGCGTGGGTAACTCATGCCGGGAAATCTAAGTTGAAAGAGAAATTGGCAGTTCGTCCTACTTCTGAAACAATTATGTATGACTCATATTCAAAATGGATTCGTTCCTGGAAAGATTTACCTTTGAGATTAAATCAATGGGTTAATATTGTTCGTTGGGAATTCAAACATCCAACTCCTTTTTTAAGAACTCGAGAATTCCTTTGGCAAGAAGGTCATTCTGTTTTCGCTACAAAAGAAGAAGCAGATAAAGAGGCGTTCAAAATGTCTCGTATTTATCGTGATACCTATGAAAAATTAATGGCAGTTCCAGTTCTTGAAGGATTAAAATCTGAGAAAGAGAAGTTTGCTGGAGCAGATTATTCAATTAGTGTTGAAACTCTTATGCCTGACGGGAAAGCAATTCAGGCTGCCACCTCACATCATCTTGGTCAAAATTTTTCCAAACCGTTTAAGATTGGTTTTTTAGATAAAAATGAAAAGAAACAGTTTGGATGGCAGAATTCTTGGGGATTCAGTACTCGAAGTCTGGGAGTAATGATTTCAGTTCATGGAGACGATAAGGGTTTGGTTTTACCTCCTCGAATTGCTCCGAATAAAGTTGTAATTGTTCCGATATTGTTTAAGGGAAAAGAAGCTCCTGTTTTGAAAGCAGCAAACGCTTTGAAGAAATCTTTGAATAAATATGGTGTAATTTTGGATGATAGAGAAGGTTATTCTGCCGGTAGGAAATTTAATGATTGGGAAGTTCGAGGGATTCCTCTTAGGATTGAAATTGGTCCAAGAGATGTTCAAAACAAATCAGTTGTTGTTGCTCGACGAGATACTAGCGAGAAAGTTACTGTCAAAGTTTCAAAATTGGATTCAACTGTTTTATCTATGCTTAAATCGATGCATTCAGATATGTTTGACCGTGCTAAGAAGAATTTAGTGAATTCAATTGTTGATGTTAATTCAGTGTTAGAGTTGAATAAAGTAGTTTCTTCTGGAAAGATTGCTCGTGCTTATTGGTGCGGAAGTATTAGTTCTGAAGATGAAATTAAACGTAAAACAGGGGCAAAGAGTTTGAATTCTGAGTTGCGTGCAAGAGTTAACGGAAAGAGTTGTTTTGTAACTGGTGGTGAAGCCAAGTATTCGACTTATTTTGGTAGAAGTTATTAGTTTTTAGTTGTAGAAACGCATTTATATAAAAAGAGCTTATAATTTTGTAATGGCAAAGGCGCATCATCGTAGATCCTTTGATTGGGATAAGAATTTGCCCTGGATTATAGTTTTTAGTGCTGTTGCCATTGTTATAGTTGGAGTATTTGGACCTACTGGAATGTTTACTGGTGTGGCGCAAGAAGCAGTTTATGTTGTTGGTCAGAATGGCTTAATCTTGAAGTCAACAGATGGTGGAGAAAATTGGGAGGAACAAGATTCTGGAACTACTGAACGGCTCAATACGGTTTATTTCACTTCGGTTGATACTGGTTTTGCTGCGGGACTTAGGGGAACTTTATTGAAGACAATAGATGGCGGTGAGGCGTGGGAACAAGCTAGTGTAAATTGTGGTTCAATTGATCCGTGTAATATTAACGATATCCACTTCCCAACGACACGAGTTGGCTACGCCGCAGGATGGGAAACTTATCTAAAAACTTCTAATCGTGGCAACAATTGGGAATATAAAATGCGTTCATCTTATTCTGATAAACTTGCAATATTCTTCACAG
>Ga0066850_10001546_pt1 | contig 12087 bp, 14 predicted proteins | sample ETNtaG_4_FD_67282 | JGI IMG/M metagenome (GOLD analysis project Ga0066850, IMG submission 67282) | Marine microbial and viral communities from oxygen minimum zone, Eastern Pacific Ocean - ETNP201406SV67 | ecosystem: Environmental > Aquatic > Marine > Oceanic | place: Pacific Ocean: Eastern... | reverse complement strand
TTTTTAGAATTAGAATATGATTTGTCTTTGTTTTCTAATTTTTCTTTACTGTCTAAAAATTTTTTCCAATCTTTTTTATCTTGATCTGAAATTTTTTTTATCAATTATGCCTGAGTATCAACTAGTAACCAATTGGGATTTAAAGATTTAATATCTCTAGAAAACTTCCAAGTATCATAAACCTTTTTAACTTTTTTAGGATCTCCAGAAATTAATTTTTTATCTTTGTCTTCAACGCAGGAAATTATTTCACTTACAAAATCAACCGTTACTTCAAACATATTATTTATTTGACTATAATTTTTTATATCGGCTGAATTTATTCCAATAAAAGTTGTCTCGGATATTAATCCTTTATTTTTTCTTTCCTTAACAGCTTCATTAAATTCATTGAAAACTTTTTTATCTAGTAGAATTTTTATTTTTTTAAGTTCGCCGGATGAAAAGCTTGTTACTATAGATTCATATGCAATTTTAGCTCCTTGTAAAAAATCTGTTTTAGCTTTTTCATTAAAATTATTTTCATCTATTTTTTGGTAATCTTCCTTCTTTATTGGAAAATCATGATTATAGACAGCTTTTATATTCTCTTCGTGTCCAGTTTTTTTTCCTAAAATACCTCTTAATCTAAGGAAAATAAACCCAGCAATCATTGCCAAAAGTATTATATCAATATATTCAAAACTATAATTCATAAATAAAATATATTTACTATGTTGCGTAATTTCAACTGGCAAATTAGATTAAAGACAAATGAGCACGATTATATTGTTAATTATTATAATACCAATTATTGAAATATATCTCTTTATTAATATTGGTTCTCAAATTGGACCTTTAAATACAATTTCTCTTATATTAATTACAGCAATATTTGGATTGTATTATGCAAGATACGAGGGGTTAAACACGCTAAGATCAGCTATTAAACAACTTGTCAAAGATGAAGTGCCTGTGAACGAAATAATTTCTGGTGCTGCCTTGGCTTTTGCGGCATTTTTAATGATATTACCAGGATTTTTAACAGATATTATTGGTCTACTTATAATTTTTCCACTAACTAGAAAAATTTTTATAAAAAAAATCTCAAAAAAAAAAAATAATAATAAAAACTTTATTGAAGGAGAATATGAAGATATAGATGATCAAAAATAATGACAGAAAAATTTAAAATTTATGCAGAATTTGTAAAGGATTTATCGAGTGAAACAAAAGATCTGGAAACATATTTATTCGTAAAAGAATATTTAAAAAATTATAATTTAAATATAGAAATTTCCTCCAAACCCTTAAAAAATAGATTTATAGAAGTCAATACTAAATTAATATATTTAGATAAAGGTCAATCAAAAAATAAATCTTTTTTTGAAATTATATACGCAACCATAGTTAAAATAGATGAAGGAATTACAAATGGAAAAGAAATAGAAAAAATAATTTTATGTGATTTACAAAATAAAATTTACAAAAATTTGGAAAAAACATTTATAAACTTGTTAACTGATTCTGGTTATCCTGGTGTCAAAATTGAAAAAAAAATAGATTTTGAAAAACTTTATAATCAAAAATATAATTAAAAAAAATTTTTTTTAAGATAATTTTTTAAAAATTCTTTATGTAAAATTAGCTCATCAGATGTTGGTTTTATAATTTTCTTATAATAAGTTACAGATTGATTACCGTTTTTCTCATTAAAATTTTTATTAGTTGAATTAAAGTTTAATTTTGGCTCTCTTTGATCAATTAAATTAATATATACTTTTGTTAACAGCTCACAATCTATTAAGGCTGTATGTTTTTTTCTCTTTGAGTTATCTATTCTGTATCTTTTACAAAGTGCATCTAGGCTAATAGGTGATCCAGGAAATTTGTCTCTAGCTAACTCAAGTGTATCAATTACATTTTTCCTATCAATTTTTTTTTTCCCAATAATCTCTAGTTCATTATTTAGATGAGCTATATCAAACTCTGCATTATGTATAATAAGTTTTTTATTTTCAATAAAATTTAAAAAATCATCTGCAATATCAGAAAATTTTTTTTTATCTGCTAAAAATTTATCAGTATAACCATGTACCTCTAAAGCTTTTTCGGAAACTTTTCTTTGGGGATTTAAATAACAATGAAATTTGTTTGAGGTTGGAATTAAATTTTCTAATTCTACACACCCTATTTCAACAACTTTATGGCCGTCTTTTACTGACAAACCTGTAGTTTCGGTATCTAAAACAATTTCTTTCATTTGTTTAAAATTTTATTTTTTAATAACTTAACACTTTTTTTTACTGGTTTTGCTTTAAAATTATTTTTTATAACAAAATTAGATTTTTTTTTCTTATACTTTAGTGGTAATTGAAATTTTTTAAATATTTTGATCATTTTGGGGTTGTAGCTTTTTCTTTTTTTAAGGTTTTTAATAATATCTTTTTTTTTTGCATCTACAAAAACTAACTTATAATTTTTTTTTTTAATTTTATTTTCCAAAAGCAAAGGAACATCTAAAATAACAATTTTCTTTTTTTTATTTTTATTAATAAATTTTTTCATTTTGGAGCGCACTATAGGATGTACAATTCTAATTATTTTCTTAAGATTTTTTTGATTGGATAAAATTGATTTTACAATTTCTTTTTTATTTATAGGAAAGGTTATTATATTTTGCGGAATAGCTTTATTAAGTTTTTTGAAACATTTTTTGTCTTTATTATAAATTTTTTTAACTTCACTATCTGCATTAAAAACTGGACAACCAAATTGTTTAGAAATAAAACTTTTTCCTGATCCTATATCTCCTAAAATGCCAATTTTAATCATTGATCTAATAAATTTATTACTTCCTCATCTATATTTGGCATTAATTTATGCCAAATAGTAAACGATTGATGTGCTTGGTAAATAAACATCATTTTTCCATTTTCCGTTTTATTTCCAAATAATTTTGCTCTCTTTAGAAAAATTGTTTCTCTAGGATTATAAATAACATCATAAAAAAATTTACCACTTCCAACACCGGTATAATCTAATTTAATTTCATCTTCGTTTATTAAACCAATACTTGTTGCATTGATAACCATATCAAAATTTGGAGTTTCTCCCCAATCAATAATTTCTAATTCATTAAAAATTTTTTTTAACTCCTCGGCTTTACTTTTTGTTCTATTGCTTATAATTATTTTAGCAGGCTCCATTTTTTTCAAAGCTACTATTATTGAAGAAACAACTCCTCCCGCTCCTATTATAAAAACTATTTTATTTTTAACATTATATTTGGAATATTTTATTCCAAGTTGAAAACCTGATATATCGGTGTTATGCCCTACTACCTTACCTCCTTGAAAATAAATTGTATTTACTGATTGAGATTCTTTTGCTTCTGGACTTAATTGATCCATAAATGGAATTACTGATTTTTTAAAAGGAATAGTTACATTTACACCGTTGATTTTTTCATTTTTAATTTCATAAATTACAGATTTAATATTTGTTTCATTAATTTTTTTTTTATCATAAAAAGCATTAATCTTGTTTTTTTTAATCCAATAATTATGCAGTTTGGGTGACAAAGAGTGTTCTATAGGATTTCCAATAACTAAATATTTTTTCATTTGTAATTTCTTAAATAATCCTTAATTTTCTTAACTGGCAAACCCATAATTGTGTCTTCGTCCCCCTCTATTTTTAAAAATAAAGATCTGCCCTCGCCTTCTATTTGATAAACATTATAAGAATATAATGCTTCATCTGTAATTTTTGACAAATATTCCTCTAACTGTTTATCACTCATATTTTTCATTGTTAAGGCCGCTTTGTCTGTATAATTCCAAATCATAGAGCCATTTTTTGAAATACAGACAGAACTTATTAAATTATGAGTTTTTCCATTTAGTTTTATTAATATTTCCTGTGCCTCTTTTCTATTTTTTGGTTTTGAAATTAATTCTCCATTTATGTCTATTACGCTATCAGCTCCGATCACAATCTCATTATTAAACTTTAGGCTTATTTCGTTGGCTTTCAGTTCTGCTAAATTTTTTGAAATTAACTCTGAGCTTAAATTTTCTTTTATTGCACGTTCTTTTACTGACTGTTCATCTATATTGGGTGGAAAAACTTTACATTCGACTCCATTTTCATCTAAAATTTTTTTTCTTACTTTGCTATTAGATGCAAGAATAATTTTATGCATTTTCTTTTTTTATTTCATAAATTTTTATAATCGAAGCTGCAATCTCCTCAACTGATTTTCTAGTGACATCAATAGTGGGCCATTGGTATTTTTTATAGGATTCTTTCGCATTTTTTATTTCTAATTCAATTTTTTCAATATTTGTATAGTCGGTTCCATATTCTTCTTTTAAAGCCGACATTCTATTTTTTCTAACATCAATTAATCTTGTTGGTTCAACTGTCAAACCAACTACACATTTTAATTTTGGTTTTTCTTTTAAAAGTTTTGGTATAGAATTTTCATTTATTAAAGGAATATTTGAAGTTTTAAAACCCTTGTTAGCCAAGTAAATCGATGTAGGTGTTTTGCTGGTTCTGCTGACACCTAGTAAAATTATGTCAGATTTTTCTAAATCTTGAGTCATGTTCCCGTCGTCGTGGTTCATTGTAAATTGAATGGCTTCTATCCTTTTGTGGTGTTCTTCTAATGTGTGTTGTCCGCTCGGAATGTGTGAGGCCTTTTGTTTTAATAGTTTGGAAAAATTTAAAATTAAATCTCCAAGAACACTAAAGCATGGAATATTATTTTTTCTAGCTTTATCTTCTAAATTTTTAGCAAGCTTACTGTCTACTATTGTGTAAAGAATTATTGGTTCTTTTTGTTTTTTTGCCAACTCTATAATTTTTAAAATTTGGTTTTCTGTTCTTGTAAAAGAAAACTGATGGTTATTATATTTAAAATTTGAAAATTGTGCTTTTAAAGACAAAAATATTAGATTAATTGTCTCTCCAGTTGAATCTGAAATTAAATAAATATCGTGTTTAATATTCATGTATAAAGTGTTTATTATTATTTAATAAATAAGTTAAAAATTAATAATTATTTATATTTAATTTTTTATTTGAATAACTTTTAAATTATTAACATTAATAAACATGTTAATAATTAATATACACAATTATTTATTTAACCTAAAACTTATAAAAAGTGGCTATTTGCCTTAATTTTTTATTATCTTTATCTGTTAATATTTAGTGGGTAAAATGTTAAAAACTAATAATTCTTCATATTAACAGGATATAAAACAAATACTAAAGATTATATATAATTATTATATGACCCCAATCCAAAATTGTATAAAAAATAAAAATACAAAAATAAAACCAATTTGGTTAATGAGACAAGCCGGAAGATATCTTCCTGAATTTAGAAAAATTAGAAAAAAAAATAAAGATTTTATTAAATTATGTTTAAATGAAAATTTATCCACAAAAATAACACTTCAACCAATTAAGAGATTTAAGTTTGATGCAGCAATAGTTTTTTCTGATATTTTAATGCTGCCATATGGATTAGGTCAAGAGGTTACATTTAAAAAAAATTTTGGCCCCGAACTAGATAAATTAAATTTAAACATAATATCAAATACTAGTGAAGTTGAATTTAGTAAAAAATTAAATCCTATTTATAAATTAATATCAAAAGTAAGCAAAGACCCTATGTTAAAAAATAAAGATGTAATTGGATTTGTTGGGGCGCCCTGGACAATTCTTGTTTATATGATTAATAAAATATCACCAAAAAAAAAATTATCTAGAAACTTTTATAATGATAAATCTTTAATAAAAGAATTATTAATTATTATTGAAAAATTTTTAATAATTCATATAGAAAATCAAATCAAAGCAGGAGCCACAATAATACAAATATTTGATAGTTGGGCCGGACTATTAAAAGACAATATTTCAGAATGCATATATAGCCCCACCCTTAATCTTGTAAATCATGTTAAAAAATTAGGAGTGCCGGTTGTTTGTTTTCCAAGAGGAATTAATGACTATAAAAGCTTTTGTGATGTTGTAAATCCAGACATGGTAAATATAGACTATAATATTAATCCCAATAAAATAATTAAAGAGATTAAAATACCCGTGCAAGGAGGCTTAGATCCCAAAATATTATTAACAGATAAAAAAACTTTAAAAAAAGAAGTAGAAAAATATCTAAATATTTTTAAAGATCATCCATATGTTTTTAATCTTGGGCATGGAATTTTGCCTGAGACAAAAATAGAAATGGTTGATGAATTAATTAATATTGTAAGAAACTATAAATGAAAAAAGCAATTGTATTATTTAATTTAGGGGGCCCAGATAATTTAGAAAATGTGAAGCCCTTTTTATTTAATTTATTTAATGATCCTGCAATTTTAAATTTACCCAAAATTATAAGATATCCTTTAGCAAAATTTATTTCCAATAGGAGGGCCCCGATAGCCAGAAAAATTTATCAAGAAATTGGAGGATCCTCTCCCATTTTAAAACTAACTAAAGATCAGGCAAATTCTCTAGAAACTTCTTTAAATTCAAAGCAAAACAATGAAGAATATAGAACTTTTATTGCAATGAGATGTTGGCACCCAAGAGCATCTGAAGCAATACAAGAAGTGAAAAAATTTAATCCAAATGAGATAATTTTACTTCCATTATATCCACAATACTCCGCAGCAACCTCGGGATCTTCTTTATTAGAGTGGAAGAATTTAGCAACTAAGAATAATTTAAACATAAATACTAAAACAATTTGTTGTTATCCAGAGGATAAAAAATTTATAAAGGCACATTCAAAATTAATTATAGAAAAAATTAAAAATATAAAAAATTTTAAATTAATATTTTCAGCTCACGGGCTTCCAGAAAAAAACATAAAAAAAGGTGACCCATACCAATGGCAAATAGAACAAAGCGTAAAAAGAATTATGAATGAAATAAACGATATTAATATTGATCACATATTAAGTTATCAAAGTAGAGTTGGGCCTCTTAAATGGATAGGGCCATCAACAGAAGAGGTAATAGTTAAAAATGCAAAACTAAACAAACATTTAGTGATAGTGCCAATAGCTTTTGTTTCTGAGCATTCCGAAACATTAGTTGAACTAGACATTGAATATGAAAAATTAGCAAAAATTAATGGTTGTTCCAATTACACTAGAATCGAAGCTTTGGGAGTTAATGAAAACTTTATAGATGGACTATCGGATCTTATTTTGAATAATGAGAATTATAAATTAACAGATAGCCTTTATCCTCCAAAAAATAGATGTCCATCAAATTTTACAAAATGTCCATGCTTAAACTAAATCATGAATTCTTATTTATTATTTAAATCTTTACACTTAATTGCAGTTATTTCTTGGATGGCAGGTTTGTTATATCTACCAAGAATTTTCGTTTATCATGTTGAAAATTATGAAAAAAAAGAAGCAACGGAAATATTTGAAATTATGGAGAGAAAATTATATTTTTATATAATGAGACCAGCAATGATTGCGACCTGGCTCTTTGGCATAATTTTAATTTATATAAATGGTTTAGATATTTTTTCGCAATTTTGGATGCATATAAAGTTAGCTCTGGTGATATTACTTACTATTTATCATGAATACTTGGGGCTATGTTTCAAATCTCTTAAGTTAAAAACTAATACAAAAACATCAAAGTTTTTTAGAATTATTAATGAAATTCCCACAATTATATTAATATTTATTATTTTTATTGTGATTTTTAAGCCAATCTAGGGTTGTAATATAAGAAATAATATATATATTAATCTCATCTAACCTCTAACAATCTCCCTTTTATTATGAACATACAAGAATTAAAAAAGAAAAGCTCTGAACAGTTAATCGACGAAGCTGAAAAGTTGGGGATTGAAAATGCCAGTACTCTTAGAAGACAAGAAATATATTTCGCAATATTAAAAAAACTTGCTGAAAAAGGGGAAGAAATTACAGGGGAAGGTGTTCTTCAACTTTTACAAGATGGGTTTGGTTTCTTAAGAGCTATGGAGTCGAACTATCTACCAGGAGCTGACGATATTTATATAAGTCCCAATCAAATAAGAAAATTTGGTTTAAGAACAGGAGATACAATTGAGGGTCCAATTAGAGCTCCAAAATCTGGAGAAAGATATTTTGCTTTATTACAAGTAAATAAAATTAATTTTGAAGAACCTGAAAAATCAAAACATAAAATTGCTTTTGACAACTTAACTCCTCTATACCCCAATAAAAAAATTACCTTAGAAGTTGAAAGCAATAAAGTTGAAAAAAAACCAGATTTAACACCAAGATTGATAGACTTGGTTAGTCCAATTGGCAAAGGACAGAGATCACTAATTATATCACCTCCTAAGGCTGGCAAAACTATGATATTACAAAGCATTGCGAACTCAATAACAGCAAATCATCCTGAATGCTATTTAATGGTATTATTAATTGATGAAAGACCAGAAGAAGTTACCGATATGCAAAGAACAGTTCAAGGGGAAGTTATTAGTTCAACTTTTGACGAACCAGCACAAAGACATGTTGCTGTTGCTGAAATGGTTATAGAAAAAGCTAAAAGACTAACCGAACATAAAAAGGATGTAGTAATATTATTAGACTCCATAACAAGACTAGGAAGAGCCTATAATGCAGTAGTCCCAAGCTCTGGTAAAGTGTTAACTGGAGGAGTAGATGCAAACGCTTTACAAAGACCCAAAAGATTTTTTGGAGCAGCTAGAAATATAGAAGAAGGTGGATCTCTAACAATTATTGCAACAGCATTAATTGATACAGGAAGTAGAATGGACGAAGTAATTTTTGAAGAATTTAAAGGAACAGGAAATAGTGAAACAATTCTTGATAGAAAAATATCAGAAAAAAGAATATTCCCTGCAATGGATATAACAAAATCTGGCACAAGAAGAGAAGAGTTGCTGTTTGATAAAAATGACTTACAAAAAATGAATGTTCTTAGAAGGATTATAGCGTCAATGGGATCAATGGAAGCTATTGAGTTTATTAATTCTAAACTAAAAAATACAAAGAATAATGCTGAATTTTTTAATTCAATGAATAAACCAGCATAATCGTATATATTATTTTCTATATTTTTAACCTTTTTTTAAATGAACTTAATTGAAGAAACTCAAAAATTACTAAACTATTTAAGAATTAAAGATTATAAAACCGCAGTACACAGATGTGAAAAATTAATTAATAATTTTCCAAACAATCCTTTGTTGTTTAATCTTTTAGGACTCGCTCTTCACGGAAACGGAAATTATCTTATTGCGATTGACAAATATAAGAAAGCATTAGATCTTGATGTAAATTTCCTTCCAGCGATGAACAATCTAGCAAATTCATATAAATCTAGTGGAAATTTTGAAAAGGCAGAAGACTATTACAATAAAGCAATTAAAATCAATCCCGATTATTTACAAGCAATAAACAATTATGCAAATCTAAAAACATTAATTTATGATTATTCATCGGCAATTGAATTATATGAAAAGGCAGTAAAAATTGAAAAAAACAATATAAATATATTATTTTCTCTTGCTAACGCATTTCATGCAATAGGCAATATAAAAAAAATGAAGAAAATAATTTCAAACATTTTGAATTACAATCCAAAGCATGCAGCTACACATAAATTATTAAGTTCAATTGTTAATTATTCCGATGATAATTCAAATTTAAATGAAATGAAAAATTTAATTGTAGAAAAAAATTTGTCAAACAATAAAATAGTAGATTTATCATTTGCTCTTGGCAAAGCTTATGAGGATTTAAAAAATTATGAAGATTCATTTTTTTATTTGAAAAAAGCAAATTTGCTAAAAAAAAAAGAATATAATTATAACATTAAAAATGAAGAATTACTGATAGATTCAATTAAAAAAAGTTTTGAAGATTTAAATTTTAAAAATAAAAAAAAAATTTTTGATAAAAGAAAAGCCATATTCATTTGTGGCATGCCAAGATCTGGAACTACTTTAGTTGAACAAATAATTGCTTCTCACAAAAATGTATTTGGAGCAGGAGAATTAATTTACATACAAAGAATAATAAATAAATATTTAATTTCAGAAAATAAATTATCAAAAGAAAAATTAAACGATGAAATAGAATTAGATAGTAATTATATAAATGAAGAATATTTTAAGATGATTAACTATCATAAATTTGAAGTTAATAATTTTACAGATAAAGCTCCTCCAAATTTTAGATGGATTGGAATAATAAAATTATTCTTTCCAAATTCAAAAATAATTTATTGTAAAAGAAATGCTAAAGATAATTGTTTATCAATTTATAAAAATTTCTTTGCTTCTGATGATATGAAATGGGCATTTGATGAGGAAAATATTGCTAATTATTATAATTTGCATTTAAATCTAATGGATTATTGGAAATCTAAGTTTCAGGATCAAATACACGAAATTAATTATGAAAAATTAGTTTCAAACAAAGATGAAGAAATAAAAAAATTAATTAAATTTTGTGAGTTAGAGTGGGACCCAATTTGCCTTGAGCCTCATAAAAATAAAAAAACTCCAATAAAAACAGTTAGTATTTCTCAAGCTAGAAAACCAGTTTATAAAAGTTCAGTAAATTCTAATTCGAATTACGAAAAATATTTGTCGAAAATGTACAATCTATTGTAATTTTCATTTAATATTTTTTGTGGAATACTATTCTTGATTTACTTTACCTTATAAATCTAGTTATACTGCTTTAGATGACAATTTATGCTCTTTCAACTGGTCCGGGTATATCAGGATTAGCTGTAATAAGAATTTCAGGTCCAGAGTGTAAATTAATATTAAAAAAAATGACCAATAGCTCAGATTTAGAGCCAAGAGTGGCAACTCTTAAAAAGATCAACAAAATCAACACTAATGAACTAATAGATCAAGGCATAATTATATGGTTTCCAGGGCCTGAAAGCTACACAGGTGAAGATATGTTGGAATTTCACGTACATGGAAGCAGAGCTGTCATAAAAAGCATACACACCTCAATTTCAAAGATAGAAAACTGTAGATTAGCAGAACCGGGAGAGTTTACAAAGATTGCTTTTCAAAATGGTAAAATAAATCTTCTTAAAGCCGAAAGTATCGCCGATTTGATTGCTTCAGAAACAGAAATTCAAAGACAGCAAGCAATTAAAATTATGTCTGGGAAAAGTTCTAAAAAATTTAATGAGTTGAGAGAAAAATTATTAAAATCTTTATCAAATGTTGAAGCTAAAATAGATTTTCCAGACGAAAATCTTCCAGATAATATTTTAAATGATATTAAAAGTTCTTCAAAAAAAATAAAAGAAGAGATTCAAAAACTATTAAACGATCAAAAAGTTGGAGAAAGAATTAGAGAAGGTTTTAAGATTGCTATAGTTGGTCCAACTAATGCAGGCAAATCATCTTTATTAAATTATATTTCAAAAAGAGATGTTGCAATAGTTTCGGAAATTGCTGGTACTACAAGAGACGTAATAGAGACCCATCTAAACATAGATGGATACCCGGTTGTAATTTCTGATACAGCAGGAATAAGAGAATCTAAAGATGAAATAGAAAAAAAAGGTATTAAACTTGCTTTAAAAAGGGCTGAAGATGCCGATTTGAATTTAGTAATAATTGAGCCTAAAAGTGTTGATTTTAAAGGATTTATGAAGGATTTAGTTAATGAAAAAGCTATATTTGTGTTAAATAAATCTGATTTAGGAATTGAAAATATAAATTCCAAATTAAAAAAATTAAATCCTATTCCAATTTCATTAAAAAATGAAAAAAATATTGAAAAGTTAATATCTGCAATTAAAAAAAAATTAAAAAACAAGTTCATTACATCAGATGATATTTTGATAACAAGGGAAAGACATAGACAGCATTTAGAACAATGTGTTCATCATTTAGAAAATTTTGAAAATAAAAATAAAACAGAAGATTTTGATAAAGCTGCCGAAGATTTAAGGTTAGCAACTAGACATTTAGGAATAATTGTTGGAAAAGTGGATGTAGAGGAGATATTAGGTAGTATTTTCAACGATTTTTGTATTGGCAAATAAAAGCAGTTTTAT
>Ga0066850_10001544_pt1 | contig 12096 bp, 10 predicted proteins | sample ETNtaG_4_FD_67282 | JGI IMG/M metagenome (GOLD analysis project Ga0066850, IMG submission 67282) | Marine microbial and viral communities from oxygen minimum zone, Eastern Pacific Ocean - ETNP201406SV67 | ecosystem: Environmental > Aquatic > Marine > Oceanic | place: Pacific Ocean: Eastern... | reverse complement strand
CCAATACATCTGTGTTCAGTAGTTTCATTTATTTTTTTTGCCTCTCTTAATGTTTTAGAAAATTCACCATTAAATCCATCAAATGCACGTTTAACGAAATCTTTTTGGTAATCCCAAGGGTATGAGGGAAAAGTTCCACCTTGAATAATTAATTCATTTTTATCAGTAATATGACCAGTATTTGCTAAGGATTTAATACGTTCAGATACCGTCTTATAAGAATCAAAATTATTTCTAATTGAACGCATGGTTGAAGGTTCAAAACCCGTATAGCTCTTGGGAGCATTTTTACCTTCAGGACAAAAAGTACATCTGGCAGGACAACCATTTGGTTTAGGCATAATTGCAATTATTGAAACTCCCGCAAGGTTTCGAGTAGGTTTTGTATTTAAAACATACCTTAATTTTTCCTTAGCATAATCGGAACAATTATTCCATATTTCTGAGTTTAGAGGCATCTTTGTATTTTTCTCTCTAGCCCATCTTCTTTTTAATAACTCAGTCTTACGTTTAGTTAACTTATCTTCTTTCAGAAGAACATTTACGAGTGTTTGCATAAATAGAATCTCAGATTTTTGTTTAAAAATTCTTCGAATAACCTTATTCTTCAATGTCAGAGTTAGGTTTTTCTCCAGACGTAATGTTTTCAGCATTCCACGATTGATTAAACATTTTAGATAATGCACCGCAGAAAAAATCAGAATTTATCCAAAAACCCATATCGTAAGAGGGATGAATTTTTTTATCATCTGCCAGCATAAACACAATTTGAGTTCCATCTACGATCATAAATCTAGCATAAACTGAAGGGTCATTCTTTACTTCCAGTAGACCTGTTTCAGAAGATAAGTCATCAATTTCACCCCGAGGGATAATAATTCTTATCTTAACACCTCGCATCATTGCCTTTTCGAGCAGCGGTTTTAACGTACGTATCTTCCTCAATATTCCATCCTCACTTGTAACTAACTCAATTGATTTCTTTGAATTTTTAATTAACATAGATAACTGATCATAAATGTTATGTCTTCCCTTTAATGCACCTGAAAAATCAGTGACCTGCATAGGTTCAATACCATGTTCATAGAGGTTCATTAATTCTTTAATCATTTCAGAATTTCTAATTTTTTCAACCTTTCCCGAATGTGTTTTTAATTCACCTTCAATTTTTTTCTGAACTCGATCCAATACTTCAGTGGGAGGCAGTGCCATATATTTAATTGGTTTTTCAGGTTTTACAACAACAAATCCTTTACGTTCAAGACTTTCTAAAACATCGTAGGTTCTTGAACGAGGGACATCAGCAATATCACTCAATTCACCTGCAGTGGAAATTCCTCTCGATAAAATTGCAGCCCATAGTTTGACTTCATATAAATTCAAACTAAAACTTTGTCTTAGCCGGTTCAGGAAATCTTCATTAATCAACATTGTTTAACTAACTAATGGTAAATTCATTAGTCTTTGATGAGTAATGCTAATTTTTCTTTATAATCATTTCTTCGATTGATGTTATATCTCTGCCAACGTTTTACTTTTAATAAAACCAGCCTTCCTCATTTCAATAAATTGAGAATTCGAGAACAAAACAATTTTCAGTTCCTCTCCGAATTTGTCCTTTATTTTATTCAGTTCCTTCTTTTCAGTTAGGGAACTCACGACAATAATTTTATTTTCATTGGATTTCTCATAATAAATTCGAGGTTCAAGACCATGAAGTTTATGCAGTTCTTGTTTTATAATTTTACCAGGTTTTTGATCAGAATCCATAAAGATATCTTTAAGTACGGGAAAATTTTCCGAATTTCGATTCAATTCATAAAACTCAATTTTTTCCTTACCGTCCTTATAAACAATTCCAATACCTTTCAATTTTTGAACAATTCTATAAGTTGTAGCAAGACTTACTCCAGATTCACGAGATAAATCTCGCAAGTAGAATCTACCTCTTCTTGTAAGTAAAATTTCAATTACCTTTACGGTCTTAATATCAAATATTTTACTCATTAAGTCTATTCTCATGTTCTATAAATGAAACAGATCTATAAAAGAGTTTTGAAAAAGAAACATTATTTTATTTATGAAACATATAAATGAAACACAGTTTAAAAAATAAAACTATGTTTCATAAATTATTTGCGTCCCCGTTGTCCATCCTTCAAGGAGGTTATTTTTTTCAAATTATCAACATCATCTAAACTCAAATCTTCTCTTAATCCTAATGCACGGGGAAATCTAAGTGCAAATCCTGAGGAATAAGTGGAAGATTTTTGTATTTCTTCATATTCAACTTCAATTATCACACCAGGCTCAATTCTAACATTTCGTCCATTTTCAGATAAGATATTATTTTTCAATAATTTTGTTAATTGAGGAAAACTCAAGCCACCTGATTCTTTTTCTTTAATTCCAGTACCCATTTTACCAATTTCAAGAAAAGTATCTCCATCTCTACATGCAAGAGTAAAACTACTCAACCAATTTGCTCTTTTTCCAGTTCCCCACTCTGCACCAACAATGGTTAGATCAAGAGACTCCATAACTGGTTTTATTTTTAGACCAAATCCAACTCTGGAACCTGGTTTGTAAATTCCTTCCAAATTTTTCACCATAACTCCTTCAGCACCAGCAAGTAGTGCACCTTCATAAAAAGATTGAGCTGTCTTTACATCTTCAGTAACTATCGATTTTGCAACATCAATTACCAATTTTTCAGATTTAATTACTGAGTTTAATTTCTTTCGTCGTTTTACAAAAGGTGTTTCTAGTAAACTTTTACTATCTAGAAATAGAATATCAAATGCTAAAATCATAATTGGGACTTCTTTAACCATTTTCTCAATATCATATTTACGTTTAATTCTCTGAGATATGTCTTGAAATGGTCTCCAAATTTTAGTTTTTTGATCATAACCGATTACTTCGCAATCAATAATGAATGATTTTGAGTTAATATCTCTTTTAACAAATTCAATTATATCCGGAAATTGCCTAGTTACATCTTCCAAATTCCGAGTAAATAATTTTATTTCAGATTTATTTCGATGTATCTGAATTCTAAATCCATCATATTTGTATTCAATCGCAGCAGGAGTACCAACTTTATCAAATGCATCATCGAAAGTTTCCGATTTTTGGAATAACATAACTTTAATTGGATTTCCAACATTTATTGTTAAATTATCCAGTCCAGATTCACCTTCAGTTTTTGCAATAAAACCAACCTTTGCTAGATCCGTAGTTAGATCATAACTTCTTTGTATTTTTGATTTTTCAATATCAAATGCATCAGAAATTGCATCTCGAATTACGCCTAAACCTGCTCCGGTTCTAAGATCCTCCAACAAAATTCTAACTAAATATTTTGCTCCAACAGGAGTTGTTGAAGAAATTAATTCTGAAATTATGTTTACTTTTTTCGAAACTGTTCCAGATCCACTTATTTCAGATAATTTTTGGTTACGAATAACAACACCTTTAATTGTGAGTGATTCAGAAACAAGTGTTGCTTGCCTTTTTTTAGACATTATTTTTTCTGTAACTTTACCCAAGTCTCCAATATCTGCCCATAACCCATTTATTTCCTTTGTAGAAATTCCTGCAGTATTTGAAAGAGATTTTATAATTATTTGATTCCCAACCCCAATTTTCCGAGAATCCCATTCAGGAAAATTACGGCCCTGAAGTAAATTAATTACATTTTCCAAATTTTTTTTATCAACAGATCTCAAAAAATTAGATAATATGTCTCGCTTTTCTAATCTTTTAGAAGTACCAGATAATTCCTCATATACCTTAATTAGTTGAGAATAATTCATATTTTTCATTAATTATTACTAATTATAAGTATTATCAATCGAGATAGTTTTATTAATTATTTATACTTACATTAAATATGGATTTATATGAATCAATCTTCAGAAAAAGAACCACACACAAATTCAAGAATAAAACAATACCTTATAAGAAATTATTCGCAATTCTTGAAGCAGGATATGCAGCACATGCAATCGGAAAAATTCCATCAACAAAAATTGTGATTGTTGAAACGGAATCACTTCGAAATAAAATTTCAGCAATATCTGGACAGAATTGGATTTCACGTGCCCCAATATTATTAATAATTTGTGCAGATCAAGGAAATTTAAAGAAGTTATACAATGAGAAAAAAGTCTCCAAATATGCATTACAAAATTCTGCAGCTGTATCCCAAAATATTTTATTGTCTACCCAGGAGTTCGGTATGCAAGGTGCATGGATAAGTGATTTTAGCGAAAAAAGAATTGCATCAATATTATCAATACCTGATAAAATTCAAATTCATAATATTTTAGCGATAGGGTATCCTGATCAATATTTTAATAAAAAAGTCCAAACTTTTGCATATGAACAAACTTTTTTTGAAGAATGGAAGACTAGAAAACGAGCAGACAAAATTTTTCCATTAATCAAGAATGAATATCTTGTGAAAATAAGAAAAAAAGTTAACAAATCCTTGAAAACTCCACGTGAAAAATTCATTAAAAAGTTTGGAAAGACCATAAAACATTTTAAATGATTAATTGTATAGTGAAAACTATATTTTGAAACATACAATAGAATTACATCCTTCAAGCGTATCGTTTTTCATGTTGTTTTTTCCAAGCTATAGTCTCAAAACTATAAATCCTTTTTAAGTAATGTTTTATTTTTGAAACAAGTCACTTCGTAAGAAATTGACTATTTGAAAAATGGATTTCATAGTACAAAACGCATTAAACAGTTTGGAAAATCAAACTGAGACAGTCGACTCAAATGTTGGACAAGCAAATATAAAAGTCATAGGCTGTGGTGGCGCCGGAAATAATATGGCAGATTGGTTATATAAAAAAGGCGTAGAGGGTGCAGAAATTATTGCAGTAAATACTGATAAGATGCACTTAGATCACAGAGAAGCTGACAAGAAGATTCTTGTTGGAAAAGATACCACGCGAGGTCTCGGAGCAGGAGGAATTCCTGAAGTGGGTGCGCAATCTGCAAGAGAACAAATTCATGAATTAAAAGGCGCTTTGGCTGATTCAGATATGGTTTTTGTTTGCGCAGGAATGGGCGGCGGAACTGGAACAGGTGTAGCCCCAGTTGTAGCTCAAGTGGCTAAAGAATCAAAATCAATTGTTATTGGTGTTGTTACAATGCCTTTCTCGATCGAAAAAGCTAGAATCGATAAAGCAGAATGGGGATTAAAACAATTAAGAGAAGTCTGTAATACTGTAATTGTAATTGACAATAATCGATTATCTTCAATAGCAGGTAACTTACCAATTCAACAGGCATTTGCTGTTGCTAATGAATTAATTTCTACCATGATTAAAGGAATTGTAGAGATTATATCTGTACCATCTTTGATAAACTTAGATTACGCAGACGTTAGAGCAATTATGTCTACAGGAGGAGTTTCTGTAACAGGAATCGGAGAATCAGATTCAGATAAAAGAGTAGAAGAAGCTACAAAACGAGCTTTATCAAATCCATTATTGGAAGTAAGTTATGACGGCGCAACTGGCGCATTGATTCATATCACAGGTGGACCAGATTTAACTTTAGATGAAGCAGAGAGAGTTGGTGAACTCATTACTGCTGGCCTAGATACAGATGCAAATGTTATTTGGGGAGCAAGAATTGATGACGAGATGAGAGGAAAATTAAGAGTAATGACCATTATTACTGGAGTCAAATCTCCATATGTGTTAGGACAAAATCCTTATACTCAAGCATCAAAACAAACAATCGAGCTCAATAACGAATTGGGACTTGACATGATTAGTTAAGATCCTAACCCAAGTTGTCTTACGAAGTTCTGGTACCTCATTTGAGGTACCTTAATATTTTTATAGCATTAGAAGGAAGTTAAATTATGAGCAATATCGGAAATAAAGTAAAAATTAAATATTTCGGTTCTGAATACGAAGGAATAATCTTAGAATCATCTAACAAAGACATACATCTTCTAAAGTTAGTTAACGGATATAATATTGGTTTACCTAAAAAGGGGTCAAAAGTTAAAGTTTTAGGAAAAGCCAATATTGATTTAAAATTAGATTCTGCACCGATTTTAAAAAATAAATCCTTGCCTAACATATCCCTAATCTCGACTGGCGGAACAATTGCATCGCACATTGATTACAAAACTGGCGCAGTTCACCCGATGACTAAACCTAGAGAATTGTTAGGAAAAATTCCAGAACTCAAAAAAATAGCTAATATCTCTGTTTCTGAACCAATGTCAATATTTAGCGAAGAAATGAACTCGGAACATTGGTCAAAAATTGCAGGATTTGTTGCACGCGAATTAAATAAAGATGATATTCGAGGCGTAGTTGTAACTCACGGAACAGATACACTGCATTATACTTCAGCTGCACTATCTTTCGCATTGGAAGGTTTATCTAAACCTGTGGCAATTGTCGGAGGTCAACGATCTTCAGATAGAGGAAGCTTTGACGGAGGAATGAATTTAATATGCGGAGTTCATTATGCTGCCAGCGATATAGCAGAAGTTGCCACTGTGCTTCATGGTACGTCGAGCGATGATTATTGTATTGCAAATAGAGGTACAAAAGTTAAAAAATTACATACTTCAAAACGAGACGCATTTAGACCAATTAACACAGTTCCTTTGGCAAAAATATACGCTAACGGAAAATTAGAAAAACACTCTAACTTCGAATTGAGACATTCAGGAAAAGTTAAAGTTAAATCCAAATTTGAAAAGAAAGTTGCATTAATTAAGTATTCACCAGGAATGTCTCCAGATATTCTAAAATTTTATGAAGAGTATAAAGGTATAATTATTGAAGGAACGGGATTAGGACATGTCGCAACACCCTGGATTGAATCATTATCTAACTTAATAAAGAAAGGAATTTTTGTTGGAATGACTTCTCAGGCAAACTATGGCCGAGTTGATCCATACGTATATTCTACAGGAAGAGCTCTTGCAAATCATGGAGTAGTCTATCTTGAAGATATGCTACCAGAAACAGCATACGTTAAGCTTTCGTGGGTTCTTGGGCAAACCAACAATATTGAAAAGGTCAGACATCTGATGGTTTCAAATATTCGAGGCGAATATTCTAAAAAATCTAATCCAAATTCATTTTTATATTAGTTTGAAAATCTTTTAAACTTTTGATAATTAAGTAAAATATGAATTATAGCATAATTGGTCTTAAGGCCGGACTAGAGATTCATCAGCAGCTAAATACGGGTAAATTATTCTCGAGATGTGATTCTAAATTAACCAAAGATATGCCTGATACATTATTAAAACGAAAACTTCGCGCAACTACGGGTGAATCGGGAAAGATTGATATCGCAGCAGTATTTGAGACCAGTAAAAATTTAGATTATATTTATGAAGTCCACAATTCGAATACATCATTAATCGAAACAGATGAAGAACCACCTCTTGAAATAGATGAAGAAGCATTGTCCATAATTTATACTGTTTGCAGATTACTAAATTGCAACATTGTTCCGTTTATACAAATCATGCGAAAAACAGTGATAGATGGTTCTAATACATCCGGATTTCAGCGAACATGTTTGGTCGGTACGGACGGTTATATCGAGACTTCAAAAGGTAAAGTCTCAATTGAATCTGTAATTCTTGAAGAAGATTCTGCAAGGAGAGTTTCAGAAGATAAAAATTCAGTAACATATCGGTTAGATAGATTAGGAATACCGCTAATTGAAATCACAACTGCACCCGACATGCATGATCCAGATCATATAAAAGAAACTGCTCAAAAAATTGGAATGATTCTTCGTTCAACCGGAAAAGTAAAACGAGGAATCGGAACAATTCGTCAGGACGTTAATATCTCAATTTCTGGCGGAAATCGCGTCGAATTAAAAGGTGTTCAGGAAATATCCGCAATAAATAAAATTGTGAATAATGAAATTGAACGTCAACAAGATGAACTTTCAATGAATAGGAAGGTCGGAGGAGAAGTCCGAAATGTAAAATCAGACACGACATCAAAATTCCTTAGACCTATGCCAACTTCTGCAAGAATGTATCCTGAGACAGATCTTCCAACTATTCAAACAAATTTCAAAAAAATAAACTCAATAAAGCTTCCAGAATTAATTTCTTCCAGAATAGAAAGATATCTAAAAATTGGATTAAATAAAGAACTCTCTTCAATGATTGCAAACTCATCTCAAAATAATATATTCGATAAAATCTTAGAAACCAAAATCAATCCAACTCTTATTGCCACAACAATATTGAGCACTTCGAAAGAAATCAAAAGAAAACTAAAAATAGATTCCTGGAATTTTCCTGATGAATTTTATTGCGATATATTTTCATTCTTAGCAGATTCTAAAATTACGAAAGATTCAATTCCTAAAATCATGGAAAGATTTACAAAAGGAGAAACTTTGGAAAAAATTGTTAAAGATTACAAACCAATTTCTGATTCTGAACTCAAAAAGATTGTATCTGAAACTATAAAAGAAAATTCCAAACTTCCACAAGGAGCATTAATTGGAAAAATTATGGAACAAATTACAGGAAGAGCAGACGGTAAGAAAGTAGCAAAGATAATCGAAGATTTGACTAAATGATACCTAAACTTGAATTTATATACAGTCATATTTATGATGGTGCATTTATTACTGTAAAATATAAAAAATGGCCAGCATACAAACGATCATGGGAAATTGTTGAAGAAGAAGGTTATGAAACAATTTTAAAAGAATTAAAAAAATTAACTAAATAATTCAATTTTTTCCTGCTCCGTCAAAAACTATATAAAACTATCATATCTATTGCTTTCATGGCCAAAGATATGACCTCTAAAATTTTAGAAGGGATGAAAGTACCATTAAATATTAGAAATATAGGTATTGCTGCGCATATCGATCACGGTAAAACAACTTTTTCAGATAATTTACTTTCGGGCGCAGGTATGATTTCTGAAGAATTGGCCGGAAAACAAAGAGCTCTCGACTTCGATGAAGAAGAGGCAGAACGAGGAATTACAATCTATAGTGCAAATGTTTCCATGATGCACCGAGTAAATGAAAAAGATTATTTGATTAATCTAATTGATACTCCTGGTCACGTAGACTTCGGAGGAGAAGTTACTCGAGCAATGAGAGCAGTTGACGGAGTAGTAGTATTGGCTTGCGCTGTCGAAGGTTGCATGCCACAAACTGAAACGGTTCTAAGACAGGCTTTGAAAGAAAGAGTAAAACCAATTCTATTCATTAACAAAGTTGATAGATTAATAAAAGAATTACAATTAACGCCCGAACAAATGCAAGAAAGATTTGTAAAAATTATCCAAGGAGTCAATAAATTAATCAGACAATATGCACCTGATGAATATCGAGAATCATGGCAAGTTTCTGTTCAGGATGGAAGTGTAGCATTTGGTTCAGCATATCAAAATTGGGCATTATCGGTGAACATTATGAAAAATAAAAATTTCAGTTTCAAAGATGTTTACGCTTTTTATGAAAAAGATGATCCAGTGGGATTAAGAAAAGCAGTTCCATTACATGAAGCCGTTTTAGATTCAGTAATCACTCACCTCCCTTCTCCAGTAGAATCTCAAAAATATAGAATACAAAAATTATGGCAAGGTGATAAAGAATCTGATGCCGGAAAAGCATTATTAAGTTGTGATCCGAACGGGCCCGTAATATTCGTAGTAACTAAAGTTATGATTGATCCACAAGCTGGAGAAATCGCGTATGGTCGTGTATTCTCAGGAACATTAAAAAAAGGATCAGAAGTAAATCTAATTAATTCAGATTCAAAAGCAAGAACACAACAAATTGTTTTAGCAAAAGGCGGACAAAGATTAGTTGTAGATTCAGTACCGGCAGGAAATATTGCAGGTATTGTTGGATTAAGAGCCGCACATGCAGGTGAAACAATTACAACCGATGCATCTGTTGAAGGATTCGAAGCAATTTCTCATTTATTTGAACCAGTAGTATCCAAGGCAATTGAAGCTAAAAATCCAAAAGATCTTCCAAAATTAATTGAAGTTTTAAGAGGATTGGAAAAGGAAGACCCAACTTTGAAAGTTACAATTAATCAAGAAACTGGTGAAAATATTATTGCAGGTTTAGGAGAATTACATTTAGAAATTAAAGAGCATTTGATCACCAGAGACAAAGGGATAGATATTGTCACATCAGATCCAATTGTCGTTTATCGAGAATCTGTAGAAAAAGAGTCACCAGTATTAATTGGAAAATCCCCAAATAAACACAACCATTTATTCGTCAAAGTTGAACCTATGTCAGATAAATTATTTGACGCAATTAATTCAGGCGATATTGTAGAAACAAAAGTTCGAAAGAAAAATCTCAAAGAAATGACTGCAGCATTAGTCGATGCAGGAATGGAAAGAGATGTCGCAAAGAAAGTTAAAGAAATTTTCAACGGATGTATCTTTGTTGACGCAACAAGAGGTATTGTTTATATCAATGAAATCATATCTTTGGTTCTTGAAGCATTTAGAGAAGCAGTAAAAGGTGGACCGCTTTCACGAGAACCGTGCGGCAAATTAATCATTAAATTAACTGACGCAAAATTACATGAAGACAGCATTCACCGAGGTCCGGCCCAAATTATTCCCGCAATGAGAAATTCAATTTACAATGCAATGCTCACTGCAGGAACAGTTCTTTTTGAACCAATTCAAACTATGCGAATTGACGCACCAATGGAATATTTAGGAAACGTGTCCAAATTAGTTCAAAGTATTAGAGGACAATTAGTTGATACTCAACAAGACCAAGGAGCATTAAATATCACTGCAAAAGTTCCGGTAGCAGACAGTTTCGGATTTACTTCAAATCTTCGAGCAAGCACAAAAGGAAGAGGAGCCTGGTTCTTAATGGATCAAAATTTTGAAAGATTACCTTTTGAATTACAAAAGAATGTAGCTTTGAAAATCCGACAAAGAAAAGGTTTGAAAGAAGAAGAGCCACAGCCTCAATTAGATTAGTTTTTAAACACAGATATTATTAGATTTTCCCGATGAAAAGAGCAAATATTATTGCAATACAAGTTCCAGAACCTGTTGCAGGAATTTCCGAAAAAGGTTTTAGAACCTTCAAAGAAGCAGAACAACAAAGAAATTTTGTTAGATCAATAGATAATACCATTTCTAAATCTCTCAAAGCATCTTCAGGATGGTCCAAGAAAAAAATTCCTGACGAATTACAAAAAACTGAATTTAATTATGGCGGAATCAGTGGAGAAATTTCTTCAAAACCAACATCAAGTGTATCTCATAAATCAATACACGACGGATTTGTAAGTTATTTAACAGAAAAAAACATCGATAGGAGAAAATTCATAAGCATCCAAGATACCGTTACTCGACTAGATGATTTGATCGGAGAATCAACAAACTCTACGCTTGAACAAAAAATCAAAATATTTAATCGAGATGAATTTTTAGAAGAAGAAGGAATCCTTGATTGGGAAGTCCCCCCAGTAACAATTTTTCCATTGAATGAAACATATGAAACATTAAATCGAGAAGCAATTGTTACACAAGCAAAAGCAAAGCATATTGTAAATTATATAACAAATCAAATTATTGAACCATTTAATTATGAATTAAAATCGCTTGCAGCTAGTTCGTTAGGTATTGATTTAGAGAATCTTAGAAAAACTGAACGAACAACCATTTACCAAGGAAAAAGAGCATTCAATATTCAAGTTATTCCGAAACGAAATGTATCTTATGCAAAGGCAATGAGAGAAGTTCGATCAGATTTAGACTCACTTTTAGGTAGAGATGATGAACTTCGAGCAGAATATAGCGTTAGACGAATGCGAAACGGAGATCAAATGTCTTTGAAACGAATCGCAAAAAAAGTGGGTGATTCGATAGATTTACACAGCAAAAATGTGAATCGTCTTGAATGGAGTTATGACCCAATTTTAGAATTTGCAGCAATCGCACCGAATAATAAAGACTCACCGTAATCTTTTTAAAGCTCATTAAATAGGTCATATCAGCAATAATTGCTAATACTCAGCAATTTAGGATTAAAAAAATGGCAGATAAACCACAC
>Ga0066850_10001543_pt1 | contig 12096 bp, 3 predicted proteins | sample ETNtaG_4_FD_67282 | JGI IMG/M metagenome (GOLD analysis project Ga0066850, IMG submission 67282) | Marine microbial and viral communities from oxygen minimum zone, Eastern Pacific Ocean - ETNP201406SV67 | ecosystem: Environmental > Aquatic > Marine > Oceanic | place: Pacific Ocean: Eastern... | reverse complement strand
TGACCTTGGCCTTGACCTTGGCCTTGACCTTGGCCTTGACCTTGGCCTTGACCTTGTCCCTGACCTTGTCCTTGGCCTTCGCCTTGACCTTGGTCTTCAGATTCGCCGCCACCTTCGGTGCCGCCGTTTCCGGAGCCTGTCTCAGCGTCTTGGTAATCTGGATCGTAAGCGTCGGGGATTCCGTCGCCGTCCGAGTCAGAGTACTCGCCGTCGTTAGGGTCGTTCGGGAAAGGGTCACTACCATCTGGTCGACCGTCGCCGTCTGTATCCGCGCTGTTAGGGTTGGTACCCTGCGCGTATTCTTGGGCTGCGCTCAGACCGTCATTGTCGGCATCACTGTTAGCGTCGCCACCGTTGTTTGGGTTGAGTCCGTGTGAGACTTCCCATCCATCAGGTAGGCCATCGCCATCGCTGTCTGCCTTGGTCATATCCGTTCCGTGTGACTGCTCCTCTGCATTGGTGAGACCGTCACCGTCCCAATCGGCGCCGCCGTCAGACGGGTCAAGAGGGTCAGTACCGTCACCACTGACAACGGACGAAGCCGTCATCAGGACAAGGAACAGTGCTACTAGCATGCTCAGGTTCTTTTGGTTGTTCATTTTCATTTCACTTCCTATTTTTTTGTAAACCGTTTCAGAGAACCCACCGTTCTCTCTTTCCAGGAATGGGCAGTATTACTGACGTATTCTCTGGGAGGATTTGTGGCTTCGAACGCTCACGCTGGGGCTTATCGCTTATGTATGCCCAGAAATATGGTGCGATTGCACGCTTCAGCGGACTTATTCCGCCCTCCATATTTCCTTGCAGTACCCTGTTTATGCCTCCAATTGCAGTCAATTCTGTCACAGTTCGTTCATAGGGAACCCGGTGTTCCCTCTAACCTACCGCTTGTACTGGCCCTATATCAAGAATATGACCGATTGCCTCAATGGTCCCCATTTGAAAAATGCCAATTATGGGGTTAATTGATGAAGTTGGGCACGGAACTTAGCTGAGCGAAGGAAGAATAGTACAGGCACCACTAGAGTGGACAAAATTAGGGTGACGAGAATAAGAGTGCCCCACAATTCGATTCCATTGAAGAATAAGAACCAGATGAACCATCCTGAAAATAACCAGAAGATTGGTCCATAGCGGCGGGCAAATAAGGACATTCGTGCCATTGCAGTGCGCTCATCGTAGAGATTAGGGACTTCATCAGCTGGTAAATAGCCCTCTTCAACTGCGCATCGAACACAAACCAAGTGTCGTGGCCCATTGCCATCGATGAATTGGTCAGATGGATACTGACCTTTGCAGAGTCGACAGGTGGCCATTGAGCCACTCGAGCCGAAGACATATCTTGAACACTTCGCAGTTCTATTGAGCAAGGAAGTCAGCAAAAATCTCTAGGCCATTTACCGAACCTGCTGATTCAGGGTGGAATTGAACTCCTGAAATAGGTAAGGTAGGGTGCCTCAATGCCATGACTATTCGTTCTGTTGTAGAATCTGTTGAGGTGACGACCAAATGATCATTGGTGGGCGTAAGAGCCAGACTGTGGTATCGAGTCATGACTTCATGTACACCATCACAGAGGACCCCTGCAGGAACACCGTGTACGGCACCAAATTCTGCTGGGCCAAGTATCCACCCCGCAGCCAGACCAATCGCTTGATGGCCTAGGCAGATCCCAAGAAGTGGAGGTGTTTCTCCATTCAATGCTGCTGTCGCTAATGCCATAGTAAGGGATGATTGTTCGGGACGCCCTGGCCCCGGGCCAAGAGCAATGTGGGTTGGATTCAGCGAATTGAGAAGTGTGCTAGAATCACAAATCTCAAGTCGACCTGGGACGATGATGGCTTCTGCACCCAATTCTGCAAACGCATGTACAATGTTCCAAGAGAACGAATCTAAATTATCGACAAAGAGTACCCTTGTTCCATTTGTTGGTTCTAGATGGAGTCCAGGGTGCCAAACAATTGGTTTTGGATATGATGATGGGAGAGAGGAGATAATACTCGCATCACGATTCTCGACGAGACGTTGTACTGCTGTAGTAACTGGTGGTATGGGATGGATGCTTGTAGAATGTGAACCACGGGGTGAATGGGTGGTTTCTCCAGCTGGAGAGTAACCCCATGCTGCCCGACAAATGGCCTGAGCTTTCCACTTCGCTTCTTCAACTTCTTGTAGAGGTTCCGAACCAATTACCAAGCCACCTCCAGCTTGTACTGTACCCTGCCATACGTTGTCATTCAATCTGGCTTCCAAGGTACGAATCAGAATATTCCATTGGGAGTGCCCAGTTCTTGGATCTATGTGCCCAATCGAGCCGGTCCATGAACGCCTAGGACACGCTTCAAGTTCATCGATTGCAGCAATGGTTGCACTCTTTGGACAACCGGTGATACTTCCACCTGGAAATATTGATTGTAGGGCATCAAAGCCATCCATATTGGGGTTGAGTGTGCCTTCAATTTCACTGACCATGTGCTGAACGTGAGGATACGATTCAATTCGCCATCGCTTCCACGATACGCTTCCCGGAATGCAAATTCTACCGAGGTCGTTTCGTTCAAGGTCAACTAGCATCAGATGCTCAGCAATTTCCTTTTGACTACCGACCAATTCACCCCGTAAGTTTGCATCGTGTTCAGCATCATCACCACGGGGGCGGGTGCCTTTGATTGGACGGGTGGATACTGTTCTACCCTCTTGTTTTAGCAATAATTCGGGACTACTACTTGCTATGGCAATTCCCAAATCAGGAGAACGTAACCAAGCCGAAAGCGGTGCAGGGTTGTCTCTTTCAAGCCGCTCAAATATGTCCCATGTAGAATCTATTTCAGCAGACCAAATACGCCCATAATTCAGTTGATAGAGAACTCCTTCACGAATCGCAGTCTGTGTCTTGCGTACCTTATCTGCATGTGATGAATCACTTTCAGTTTCAGGGGTTCTCTCGCGCGGGGGCGCGGGCGCGGGTCTGCTGGGGATGCCCTGATCCAATAGATTCTCAATATCCAACACCCATTCATCGTTGTCGATTGATGAATGAATCTCGATGTATGATTCAATGTGGTTGTGCAATACCCATCGATCAGCACGATAGAGAATCATGAGGATAGATTCTTCTTCGGGGTGATGTTGTAATTTCAGAGGCTCGGTGTATTGTACCATGTCATACGTCAATAATCCAGCAAGACCACCTGCTTGGAATTGATTTCCTTTAGATGGTGGGAGATGATGCGAAAGTTGGCGCAATCCGTCAGCAAGATTTTTTCCAACAATGGTTTCTTGATATTTCCAGGACCCTGCCCAATCCTCGACAATAATTTGAATTGAATCTGGACCAGATTGTAGATTTATTTCTCCACGGAGGGCAGAACCCTTTGCTGGTTCTGATTGTACATATTTCTGGCGAACTACATATCGACGGTTTGGGGGACCCATCAAGAGGCTGCGTTGGGCCAAGTCGTTTTGGGGACCACCTGAATGAAGAAGTAATTCATCGGGCGCACCATATTTTCCATCAAAATTCCCAGTTTGTCTGATATGTGCAATGATGTCAAGTGTTGCATCATTCCTGAACTCAACTTCACATCGGGTAATCATTTTCTCACCCCAAGGTAGTCCAAGCACCATCGAGTGCCAATTCAAAGGCAGTGTTACAAGTTTTGTAGAGTGGTCCTGGGGAATTGGTTCCGATTTGTTGGCCATCAATCTCATTCAGCCAAGCGACACAAACACCCGTTCCTACAACAATTACTTCACTGGCACGGCCCAGCATAGTTTCAGTCAATCGTGCATGGCGAAATGGTATTCCAGCAACTTCAATGGCTGATTTAAGAATCCCGAGAGTGATGGAATCAACACCTCCACCCTCTGGAGACGGAGCATAGGCTACTCCATCTTTATCGAGTAAAATAGGAGTGCAACGATCACCATCCACTACGGCCCCATCATGCACCAATAATGCGATGTGGGCTCCACCACTAATTGCCTGCGAACGGGCGTCTTGATATCCGTCCCAGGCTGCGTGCTTTGTCCCTTGTACTGAATCTGGAAAGCGAGGTGCAACTTGTGATATTGCCCTGAGTGGTGAGTTGGGATAATTACTATTTCGAAGGAAAATCTCTACTTTTCCATCCCTATTCAGTTGTATTCGACAAAGATTTCCATCATCATTGGGAATCGCAGAGGAAAGGCGGTTGTCGAAGTCATCCGGCCATTCAATTCCATGTTTGTCCGCATGTTTTCGGAGGCGGTCCAAGTGCTCATGTAACCAGGCAACCTTTCCAGTATCCCAACGCAGAGTCGTGAATACAGCCGCTCCAATAGAAGTGTCGTCGTTCATGAGCACGACTCCTTGGATGTAAACTAAGGCTTCAAATCTCATTTAGCAAATCGTCTAGGCCAAATGGGTCGGCTGAATCTTTGCTCTGGGACTCGTCGAGTAGATCTCCTGCTAGAGATTCTAAATCCTCGTTTGGAACGGAGGTAGATGGTGTTGTAGTGGCCTCTCGAATTGTGGTTGCAGCAGGTACCAAGGTCTCTTCAAAGTCAACTTCTGGTTCAATTGTAGTTTCATAATTTTCACCGCCCCAGTCGTCTACTTGAAGTTCCCAATTGGGCGTTGCATGTTCCAATGGGTCGTAATTTGATTTTCTTAATCTACCAATAATTACCATTGAAAGAAGGATTATCATTAGTGTTAGAACTACCATGAGGGCAATTTCCATTACACTCATTTCAGCCCACCAATCTCCTGCGCCCTCTTCAGGGGTACTTGGATTCTGATTTTGTGAATCAGAGGACCAATCTTCAACGATGACTGGAACTATTCCCCATCGGGTCACTTCCCCATCGTATGCGACCACGGAGACAAACCATGTCTCATTGACATCAAACGCAGCAACTACGGATGCATCCGTCCCTTGTTGTGTGGGTATAGGCATTGGAGATATTGTTGAACGTGTGCCCTGTACCATATCAAATTGATAGAAAGCAGAACGTACATCTTCGTAATTCTCAGGGTTCAAATGGATGATGTAACCGATAACCAGTGGATTATTGGATTCGTCCCATTCTACAATTATTTCATCGCGATTCTCATTCCATGTTGCGGTGATTCCTGTGATTTCAGGAAGATGTAAGCCTGGATCGGTGAGGCTGTCATCAATCGCAGTAGCCTGTCCTACATTGAGATCAGTTTCCCACGCATTGCCTGATGAGTCAACTGGCACGACAGCAACCCATGTCATCACTCCTGGTTCAATATCACGGCCAGTTGACAATGATGTGAGCTCGATGGTGATCGTAGTTGCCTGTCTTCCACCACCGGGTCCACCCTGCCCTCCATTACCTTGTCCGGGGCCACTGGTCCCTCCATCTCGATTGACAATCAAAGCTGGTTCCCGATTTCCTACGTCAGTAAATGGAATGTTGTCAGCATAAACCTCGTAGTGATCCAAGTCACTTGCATCACTTGTGTAAAATCCAACTTGTAAACCATCGCCATTGTCATCAGGCCTGTCAACCACTTCTGGTTCCGGCAATCGATCAGGAGCAATGACATCTCCTGAATTGTCAATCGGAGTCACCAATGTCATGTGGTCTCCAAGGTTTGTCATGAAGGCGTTGCCCTTGATGTCGTGAATAGTCACAGTAACCCATATTGGTTGATTGGGGATAATGTCAGATGGGGTTGATTCCTCAAGCGAATTACCACCATACAGTGCCTTTTCTAGAACTATATTCATGGGACCTTGCCATGATTGGCGCTGCTGCTGAATGACCAAAAGGCCACAATCTGCAGGGTTTTCCTCGCACTCCAACCACTTGAAAGCTACATTTTCGAGAGGATGTTCACTTGCCCAGACTGTGTAAAACGCGAAGTCATTGACAGTTGTAGGGGCCCACTGAACATCAATGGCAGTACCATCATCTTCTGGGTGGTCCCATGCCTGTAAATCTTCTACGCGTGGAGGTGGGTCCACACCTATTGTGTTCTGAACACTGGTGGCCTGTACCCAAGTCACGTTCCAATGGTCCACATTGGCCCAATTATCTGATGCAACAACAGTAATCCAATATGGCATCAAATCAATGAGATATGCACCTGCAATTTCATCTATGATGACTTCGATAGTGAAATTATCTGAATTTCTGAAAACACATGGAACGACGATTCGAGAAACCTCTGCATCGTCCGCCCACTCTGGTGGATCATCAGAGACTACAGGCGTAATGAAAACAGTATACCACGAGCAATCTTCCTCCAAATTCGCAGTCCAAGTGACATTGATTCGGCCACCTTCATCATCGGGCGTATCCCATGCTTCAATGTCCTGAATTGGTAGGGGAGCCGTACCATCATCAACGCCCCCGGTTGGCACAATAGGGCCAATGATGGTCGCATTTGCAGGGTCATGTTGTCCACTTTCATCCACACAAGTGAAGGCCACCCAGAATGGATGTCCAGCGCCATTGGGTGGGCTGATAGTCGTGTTATTTCCTGCCTCGTGTGCAAGTTCAAAGCTCCGGGGTAAACCAATCGGGTTACCATTTATCGGTTGGTGAGATGGCCAGAATCTGGTCAAAGAAGCATCCAATTCAGTGCAGGGTGCCCATTCAAGGAACAGGTCGCCATCTTGGCCACCTTCTTCGTAGGGTACTGGGCCACCATCTGCCCAAACTGGTGGGGCTGGAACTTCGTTTGTTGGAGTTGCTGGGCCAATGGGTGGGCTCGGTTCTCCAATGCTACCATCAGGGTACTCAATGACAATTACAACCCAATACGGGGTTCCATCAACGAGTGGTTGACCGTTGTGTGAATTCAAATCGATTGTTTCACGTTGCCAATTGGGCAAGCGTGCGTCCCACGTTTGATCTAACAAGTCTGCAGCGGTAGGCGGTGTTGTCCAGTTACTATTGGGGCGCAGGTAGATTCGATAAGCTGCAAATGAATGATCTTGAGTTACAGTCCACTGGGCCGTAAGATTACCACCGCCATCATTAGGGCGGTCGAACAAATCAATCATCTCAGATGGAGATTCTATTCGGACCCAATCATAGGTCAGACGGACCTCTAGAGAACCATTACGGGGACTCTGCAATTGTAGATGCAAACTGCGTCCATTTATCGTCAATGCACTGTTGGAAATAGCAGATTGAACAATTGTTTCCAAATTGGCATCAAGTTCAGCAAGGTCCCACGTTCCCGAATAATTCAGGCGCGTGCTAGAGGCCCATGTGGCCGCTCCCCCAATCGGACTAGATATGACAAGCATATCTTGCGTCATCGGGATGTTTGCTGGACCTGCTGTTCCAAACATTGGTAGGGTCACAGAATTATTCGGGTTTACCAATACAATTTCGTTGCCTGGACGGGCTTCGTCCGTTACATCAAAGGCTGTTCCTCCAAAGTTAATCATCAAGGGTTCTGCTCTTAGAACTGAGTAGCGGTCTTTCTTTACAAATGCGGGAGATTGTCCCCATATGTGTAATCCATCACTACCTACGGCAAATATTCCACTTTGGGTAATTACCATACTATCGAGATTCGCATATGTCGTTAATCGGGTGGCAGGATGCAATGGACTGGAAGGGTTAATTCTGTCAATACCGAAATTGGATAAAGCGAGGATGTTCTGTCCGTCACTGATCATCTTAGTCACTGGCCAATCGGCAAAGGCTGAAGGAGGTGCACCTTGTTCCATTTCTGCTGATGCACCATTCCAGTGCATCATCGGACCTTCGTCAGTTGCGATATGTACCCCCCACCAATCACTGGCTAAGCCTGTGATGTCGTTACTTGGTAGAACATCAATCAAGGTGGTATCTAGGACATTGAAAGCTAAACTGGTGGAAACACCACCAGGAATTGCGACTGTACTTGCAGTAACTGACACTTCACTGAAACCTGGTCGTGTTGGACCTTCACCATTATGACTTGTGAAAATCGTAAGGGCTCCGGATTGAGAATAAACTGGTGCAAAACCTGAAACAGAATCGCCAACTAATCCTTGATTTCGACCAAACATCGTTGACAAGCTATCTGTTATCGGATTGTAAGTCATTATTCCTGATGGTGTACCAATGATTAGAACTCCTGAGTCAGACTCAAGATAATTGATGAAGGGTGTAGGCAAACCATCTGCTGTTGTCATTGGATCCTCCCAATCGTCTGCAGATAGGTTCCAAACGCCAATTCCAGCTAGAGTTGCGATGTAAACAAGATCGTCTATCTTCTCAAAGTCACGGACATAGTTGCTGGGCAATCCTGCAGAAATCTTTCCTGCACCCCACTGGCCAGTGCTCGTATCATAACGCTGTACACCTGCTGCTGTAGAAGGTGTGCCCATCAGGCCCACTACCAGTTCATTTCCGTACCATGCGATACCGTCCATCTGGCCATGCAATGGGAATCCTGTGAAATTGTAAACACCTGTTGTCAAATCGATTTTGTGAAGACCGAGTCCGGCAGTTGTGACCCAGAGTGTGTCTCCATCGAGAGAAATTTCGTTCACCAATTCAGCATTCAGATTCCACGCACGGACCCATTCAATACTTCCATTTGCTTGGTATTCTCCTTCAAGGATGGCTGTACCGTATGTCGAATAATAGTCATCAATTGGTGTAGCCCAAATGTGTGTAGAATTGCCTGTAAATTCGCCAATTCTACCAGTAGAAAGTGTAGCAAGGTTATCCCAAGCACCGGGGAATAGACCATTGGAATCGAGGTTATCAACGCGGTTGTAACCACTGGAACCCCCAGCCCGACCAATGGCAAACTCATACACCTGTCCGCCAGGGACATGAACGATACTGGTGGCTTCATCGCCCTGTGAGAATGGGACGATGCTAGTAATCACTGAACCGGTAGAACCGACAAATGTGATTCCTCCGCCGTCATAGTGTCCAACCAACAAACCACCACCAAAGTGAACCATAGCACCAGGGAAAATTGGTTCACTGATCGTGTTATCGTCTTCATCGATTTCTGCTAAGAATCGTGAATTTACGTAATCGTAACGTGCAATTGAACCGTCATCTTCCTCAAATCCAATGTATACGATGTCATATGCTTCATCACAAGCAATTGCGACAGGATTGTCGTGAGGTAAGCCATTCTGTCCTTGATTCCAGTCAGATAGCCATGTCCCCGAATTCAGATCGAGTCGGGCTACGCCACCTTGGCTGCCCCATTGTGCCCACCGATTCATGGCGACGTGGACGATGTCATCGCACACTCCGAAATCTGCACCATATCCTTCGGGGATTTGGCCACTACCAACATCGTGTACTGTCCATTGGCCACTTGTTCCATTGAGTTGAATAAGTTTAGAATTACGATTCCAACCATTGTCTCCCATTGTTGAGACCCACAAATCATTACCAATGACCTCCATTGAATAAACGGAGTCCTCCACATTGTTAGGTAGACCATTGTTCTCAGTCCATTCTGATAGCCAAGAGTTGCTTGTGTAGTTGTAGCGAGCAACTCCATCCTCCGTTCCAAAGAGAACGGCTCCATCCCATGTCACAATGCCTCTGATTGGACCTTCTAGGACTGTTGAATCCCATGAACGAACCAAGTTCCCATTCATGTCAACCTGATGAATTGGAGTGTTTCCATATGCTGCATACAGATGGCAATTGGTAGGCGTTGGGTTACAATCTCCTGCAAATTGTGCATTAACACGCTCAACTTGCCCGCTGGCCTCGATTGAATCCATCCAACTACCGCTGGAATGATTCCATCGAACCATGTGGCCGCTTTCCCACCATTGTTGGGTATCTGAAATCCCAAAGTGGATGATGTCTCCAATTACACCCATCCCATGGACAATTGCTGTGGAGCCTTCGGAGGCACCAACATCCAATGTACCGAGTTGAGTCATATTGACAATGTCGTAGCGGTATACATTGTCATTTGAGGAGTATCCATTGTTTCCAAATCTAACCTGCATGTAGTACATTGTGTCTCCCACAATTGCCAATTCTGCAGGCTCTTGATTTGACAGTGTGATTCCACCAGAATTGGTTCCTGAGTCCCAATCCTCTTCGAGAGTTGCATTGACAACATCAATCAGGTTGAGGCCCATGTCGCCACCCACCCAAATGCGATTTGGGTTGATATCCTGAACCATGGCCGTAACGCCATTGCTCTCAAGTAAATTTGAGGTGGCTGAATCCCAAGGTGAAAGCCATTCATCGGTTGTCAAGTCGTAACGTAGAATTCCTATTCCATCATAGCCAATGTAGGCGATATCACCAATGACAATTGTCTTTGCATTGTTCGTTTCAGTTCCCGCCTGCCAAGCCTTGATTACAGTATCATTGGTAACGTCAATGACGCCTGCACCCTCATAGTGACCAACCCAAAGTCGGTTGGGTTCAATGAGTTCAATAGCATAGACAAATTGAGCAGGTAGTCCATCGGGATCATCATCCCAACATTGCTGGAAGGCTAAATTGGAACGTGACCATTGACACGCCCCCGTTTCTGTCGCAGCGTAGATGTACTGATTATCGAAATCCCAGTCGTAGAATTCGTCTGCTCGTTCTTGGCCCGAATTACCCATATTGGTCCAACCACTGGAAGTGTGTCTAGCACCCCCATTGGTAGTCCCTACTAGAACTGTACCTGGGCTCAAAACGGCTAGTGAGAGAACATTGTTTGATGGCATCCGATTACCGCCACCGGGCCCACCGTTTCCACCCGTTCTTTCCCAGAGGTCAATTTGTTCGCCTGAACTAACATTGTACACCATAACACCGTATCCATATATTCCAAGATACAGTGTGTCACCATCAATGGCGATTGGCATGGATTCAAGGTCGTCCAAGCCTGTCGATGTCCAAGGCGCGAGGCGCGTTGAGTTGGCGATGTCAATTCGCTCTACACCTCGATTGTTTGTCCCCAAGTATGCGATTCCTCCACGAACTGCAAGAGAATTCATCTGATTGGTTGCAAGGCCTCCATTGTTATTTGTCCATGTCTCGTTAATTGTGGAAGAATTTGTATCGATAACTGACATTCCTGAGAATGGATGAATGGCAATCATATGTCCAGTGAATACATCAAATCCAAGGCCATTTACCTCGTTGGCTGAAAGTCCGGATGAAGTATCCCATGCTTGACCATTTACAACAATAGGGCCACCTTGTTGTACAGATGTCATCTGCAACACACCGCCGTTTTCAGTTCCCACATAGAGGGCTGTGCCATCAGTTCCTAAGCACAAGATGTCGCCTACAGATTGAACACTGAGTGATGGCATCCAACGATACTGAGCGATATTGAATCGTTCAATTGTATCGCCTTCGAGTTCATGTGACCCTGAGATGTATAGAATCCCATTCAGTTCTACTGCGTCGGACATATCTGTCACTGATGGGCCCGATGCCAGGACCAATTGGTCCCAAACGCCTTGACTGGCACCATGCGCGGAAGCTTGAGGCTTGAGAATTGTGAATGTACCTGATCCATCTCCAACCAAAATGCTGTGATTTTGGGGTGAACGACTACCTCCTGAAGGCCAGGGAATCAATGACTGCCCCGTAGTTCGGGAAAGGCCAAGCTGGTCGATTGTCCACGAAGATGAAAATGAGAGACTTGTTGTGTTGTAAGAATATACAATATCATCGGCAAGAATGTGGACCCATCCTTGAACGGACGAAATTGCCCTAATTTCATCACTCAAAAGCCAATTTGCAGTGTTCCATGTTGCGACCCAATTTCCAGTCGTGAGATCGCGTCGAGCAACCCCTGCATCAGCGAGGCCGATGAGAAGGTATGTGCCCGCCATTTCTAGGTCGACTACACTGTCGCTTGGCAGGACGTTTTGGCTGTCGTATTGTTGAATTCCCATTCCGCCTCCACTGTAATGGAAGAGACCCGCTCCATCTGTGGCAATCCACACGTCAGTACTGACAACAAGTAAATCGGTAGCTGGTGAACCATCAGTTGCAAGTGTACCTACATCCACCCATGTCGATGCAAGATTTGAGCCAATGGTAACTTGCCATAGTGTCCCCCCATTCGAAGCAATGAGGTAACCTGGGCCGACTGATTCAATTTGGTGAACTGTATCTCCAAATGGACTA
>Ga0066850_10001541_pt1 | contig 12102 bp, 8 predicted proteins | sample ETNtaG_4_FD_67282 | JGI IMG/M metagenome (GOLD analysis project Ga0066850, IMG submission 67282) | Marine microbial and viral communities from oxygen minimum zone, Eastern Pacific Ocean - ETNP201406SV67 | ecosystem: Environmental > Aquatic > Marine > Oceanic | place: Pacific Ocean: Eastern... | reverse complement strand
AATACACCCATTGACAGACCATAGGAGAACATTAAATATTGATAAGCTAGGTCAAGTTATCCAAGCAGATGACGGCTTTTTATTAGTAGTTTCTTATAACCCTGGATATCAAAATGCAGTAAAAGATTTAAAACATTCAACAAGGCAAAGATTCGTTGCAATTGAATTTGATTTCCCTAATGAAGAAAGAGAAACAAAAATAATTTCACATGAATCAGGCGCAGATGAAGGAATTTCAAACCAATTAGCTGTTTTGGGACAAAAAATCAGAAATTTAAGAGAGCATGGATTAGAAGAAGGTGCAAGCACTAGACTATTAATTTATGCTGCCAGATTGATAAAACAAGGAATTTCACCTAAAAGAGCTTGTCAAGTTGCTCTTACATGGGGAATAACTGACGAGGTACAAATTCAAGAAACTGTGGACCAAATAGTTTCTTCGATTTTTGAGTAACAATTGAGCCAAGAAAAATATAAAGTCTTAAAAACAATTATAGACGGAAGAACTTCTGATAAAAAAATTTTAGAAGAAAGTAAATTAATGGTTGCTGCAGTTAGTATTTTATTTGAAAAAGACAATTCTGATTTTCCAATATATATGATCAAGAGAGCAGATGAAGGGAAACATGCCTTAGAATGGGCATTTCCAGGAGGTAAAATGGAAAGATCAGATTTGAATTTAAATCATACAGCAACTAGAGAGACAAACGAAGAAATCGGTGCAAATATAAAGGATTTTAAATTTTGGGGCGAACTTGATCCAGTTATGACCCTAGGAACTGGTTGGGCAATCCAACCTTTTGTTGGAGAAATTTCTAATAATCCTATTCTTTCCAAAAATGATGAAGAAGTAGAGGAGATAGTTAAAATCCCATTATTTGATCTTATAAATGAATCTAACTATAGATATGTATCTTTTACTCGTGATGATGATATAAGAGTTGATTCTAAAGCATTTGCTTATGAAGATAAACTTATTTGGGGTGCTTCTGCACGAATGATTATACAAATTTCAGATCTTTTGAAAAGTAAGGGAAAAAATGGATAATACTTCAAAATTTCCATCAAATAAAATTAAACGATTATTAAAAGCATATCCAGAGGATCTTTCTAAAAAATATCTTGAGTCAAGAGAAATTCTTGTGACTAAATTACCTGAGGAAATTCTTATTCAATGGGAAAATATTGGATTAGAAATAGCTCAATTATCATCAAGATCTTGGGAGCCCTCTTTGTTATATTTTTCTTCTTCAATAAAAGTACAACAATATCTTCCTTCTGGTCAGTTTTTAGGTTGGTGTATGTCTAGTTTAAATTTATCAAAAGAATCTAACAAAATTGCAGAAAATTTTTTGAATGCTAGTCCTCAAACTATGGTTAGACTTAGGCCTAGATATATAGAAGATTGGGTGTCAAGAGTAACAAAGTTACATAAAGGTACTTGGAAATCAACAAATCTTACGTGTAAGCTTTTTGAATATACTCCAATAATTTTAGAAACATTGAGTTTTGATCAATTCTGTAAATTTTCTGATTTTATGGAACTTTTATCTAACAGATCTTATGATTTAGCCAACGAAATCATTGATTCATCAATAGAAATTTTTAATTCAAATTTTCAAGATATAGATGAATTGATTCATTTGTCTGTTTTGATTACAGAAAATGAATGGAGAGATATAAAATCTACATATGAAATCATAAAAAATCAATTCATTAAGCTTCCTAATGCCCATACAAGAATTACATTTGATATGACCCGAAGATTGCATGGATTGTCAGGTCTTAAAATTTCTGAATTTTTACAATTATTGATTAGGACTTTATCATTGACCAACAAAAACGATAATGATCAAATATTGCAAATGATTCAACAAGTTGTTAATAATGTTCCTATAGCGACTTTAGACTTTTTGAATAACATTCCAAGATTGTTAGATACATTAGATATAGATCAGTTGGATCAATGGAAATCTCAAGGTATAAGACTTGCAATTGATCAAGATACTAATACCTCTCCTGCTTCTCAATTTTTTAAACTTCAATCTAAAGAATCACAAGATTTAATTGATAAGATTTCATCAAGTGTTGAATTATCTAGAATAAAAGATTTAATGAAGCTATATTGTACAGCTCTTTCAGGAGAAGATGTATTGGTCGCAGGATCAAAAAATATTACTGAAAAAAATATAGGTTGGGGTGAATCTGATTTGGCAACTTCAGATGGGAAAACAATATATTTACCCGATGTTATTAAAAGATATAACAAAAAAGAAGATAATTTTAATTTTTATAAAGTACTTGCATCTCATCAACAAGCTCTTACAGAATACGGAAGTTATAAATATGATTATAATTTAGACCCAATAAATCCAAGATCTAAGGCAATTTTTAAAGCTCTTTTAGATCAAATAAATGAATCTGACGAAGAGCATGCTACAAGAATTGCTAAAATACTTAGAGGCTCTTTCCCATTTAAGCATGATCCTAAATTAGCAGATGATATTTTCAGTATTGTTGAGGAATATAGAGTAGATCAACTGATTCTAAAAAAATATCCTGGATTGAGAAAATTTTATAAAAAAGTTCAATTAGAAGAACTTAATAATAGAAAAAATAAAGAAGAACCAAATAATAAAAGAAGAGAAGCCTTCGTTGAAAAAGTTCTAAGGTTTACTTTAGGAGACAAAGATAGACATGTTCCTAAAGGAACAAAATCAAAATTTGAAGATATTGTTAGATATTTGTTAACTCTTTCAAGAATTACAGATAACAAAATAAAATCAGTAGAAGATTCTATGGCAGTTTCTTTTAGATTATTTTCATTAATTAGAGATATAGATAATAACGAAATTGACTCTAATGAAGAAGAAGAAGAGGCTGATGAGATAAAAGATGAAGAATTGAATGATGGTGAAGACCAGTTTGAAGATGAGCAAATTGTAAATGAAATGATTTCTTATTTTTCTGACGGAGAAGGAGAGCCTGATGCAGGAGAAGAAGCCGAAGAAAACTCAATAAATCCACCAGATGAAGGTGATTATCAATCTCCAGATCCTGTTGAATACCAAGGAGATTTTAAGCCTGAATTAGGTCAACTATTAACAGAAATGCTAACTGTTAGTGGAGATGAAATGCTAGGTGAAGGTGAAGAAATGGAAGGATTAACTCAAGAGCAAATTGAAGAATTAATACAAAATTCTCCTGACTTAGAAACAAAAGAGTCTGATGAAAATCCAGAATTGTCTGAAACTCCAAATCAAGAGTTACTTGAAAATTTGATGAAAGAATTGAAAAATAGAGATGTAGATAATTCTTCATTTACTGGAGGAGAACCAACTCATGTGGATGAAGATGGAGGTCCTTTAGAAGCAACAGAGCCAGATACATTTACTTATGATGAATGGGATTTTAGAGATGTAGAATATAAACGTAACTGGTGTCTATTGCATGAAAAAAAATTACCTGACGGAGAAGCAAATTTCTATAGAGAAACTCTTACAAACAATTCAAATTTAGTTCATCAAATTAAAAAACAATTTGAATTGTTTGTACCTGAACAATATAGAAAACAAAAAAGACTTGAAGATGGAGAAGAGGCAGATTTAGATGCAGGCATTGAAGCTCTTATTGACTTGAGATCTGGAGTTACACCTGATGAGAAAATTTATTGGAGACGAAATAAAACTGAAAGGTCTGTTGCCGTAGCTTTACTAATTGATATGAGTGCTTCTACAGCTGAAGCTATTGATGATAGCACTAAGTCTACTTCTGATGATTGGGGAGCTCCTGACGACCCCGTAGAGTATATGGTATGGCTAAGATCAAGGAGGGCAGAAGGACTTAGAAGATCTTATAAGAGGATAGTTGATGTAGAAAAAGAAGGCATAGTTCTAATGGTGAATTCCTTAGAGACACTTGGTGACGATTATGGAATTTATGGATTTTCTGGTTACGGAAGAGAAAATGTTGAGTTTTACACTATAAAAGATCTTGATGAGAAATTTAATGATTCCATTTCAGGGAGAATTGATAGAATTGCTCCTTTACATGCAACTAGAATGGGCCCAGCTATAAGACATACTATTACTAAATTAGAAAATCATGAAGCAAAGAATAGAATCCTTTTTCTTGTGACTGATGGAAGACCTCAAGATAGAGGATACTCAAGAGAAGGTGTAGAGAAAGAATATGCTGTTTATGACACTAGACAAGCTCTGATTGAAGCTAGACAGAAAGGAATTACTCCTTTTTGCCTTACTGTTGATAAATCAGGACATGACTATCTTAAAACAATGATGGATGATTTACCATATGAAGTTTTATCTGATATTTCTATGTTGCCTGCTAGGCTTCCTGAGTTGTATCGAAAGATTTCTACTTAAAAATCAGCTCTTAGAATTATTCACAAAAATCCCAATCAACAGATTACATTAATTAAAGAAGGATAAGATCATATCTGCCCATTCTTTTTCTATCAGAATAACATCTTTAGTTTCTGCTGCTACTGCAAAATATCCTGTTTGATCTTCGTTTGATTTACCAATACTTAACGATGTGTTATAAAGTGTGTTTACTCCGTATTGATCTTTAGAAACAGTTTTTATGTCTATGTATGGGGCATCTAAGCCCAAGCCATATTTTGTGTAGTCTTCAACAAACATAAGATTAAGTTGAACAGCTTTTAAAATATTTATATTAGAGAAATCAATTAAGAAATCTGAAATGGGAGCATTATCAACTTTATCTTCTCCTATACATGGAGAACTTGATAATGGTATAAAACAAGCATACCAGTCATTAGATTTTTTACTAAAAGCTTTAAGTACTTCCCCATTGTTTATAAGAACTACCTCTACAACTTCTTCAGTATTAATTTTATTCATCCATTTTGGGTAAGGGGGCTCATCTACCAACCTTGCTAAAACTCCTTTCCAAGTTGCGTCTACCATGACTAATATCTCATCACCTTCAAGATAAGCGTAATTGTTTGCTAAATCTGGAGTTTCATTTCCTATAAATAATGTTCTTTTATCACCACTTTCTAGAAAAATAGATACTTTTGTTGAAGGATTATCTAAGCCATATTTAGATTTATCATCAATATTTTCAGAAATTGTTCTGTATAGCTGAGGACCCTGAAGAAGATCTATAATTCCTCCCCATCTATAATTGTCAACTGGAATACCATTAAAATTATCAAAGTACCAAATTTTATCTTCTAGGTGCCAACTTACAGTATTAGAGTTATTAGTAATAGATATGTTTGTAATATCACCTGACGAAATTCTATAGAAATAAGAAAGATTTTTAACTTCTTCTTCTTTACCAATGTCAGATTTATAAATTAGAACGCCAAATACTGAAAACCATGATAGTAGAATTATTAAAATTAAAGTAATTCTCAAATTCATTTTATCTTCTTCGCCACCAACTAATAAAACCACCTATAGTTATTAAAGTAGGCATAAGCAACCAACCACTCCATCTAATAAAATCTCTTTCACTTTTAGTTAAAACTAATTCTCTATAAGCTTGAGTTTTAGGCCTTATAGTTATTAATTCAAAATCTTTTGCTAACCAATTAATACTATTTATAAATAAGTCACTATTTTTTGCTGATCCAGAATATTTATTAGAAGCAAAATCCGTGTCACCAATAACCACAATAGAAGTTTGGGCAATAGTACCATCTTCATTTTCTATTGGTACTTTCCCTAGTTCAGAAATAGCTTCTACTGCAAGTATAGTTGGAAAGGGCCCTAATGTATCTCTGTCAACATCATATCTTAAGTCTTCAATATCAGTTATTTTTTGAGACCAGCTTTCTAAAGTTGTAAATGCTAAAGGAATATGATTTATATAAGGCTCCCCATTTTCTGCAACAGGGACAGTATCTGGACTAATCGTTGAAGCTAAAAATGCAGATCCTGGTAAGTAAAGAACATCAAAGTCTGTTGTAATTTCATGAATGGGTAATTGTCCGTTTGTTTTCTTGATTTGTAGGTAATTTGGCTTAGGTGCAACAAAGCTCGCCATATCAAATACAGTTCCTTCTCCTACAGCTACTCCATATTTATATAAAAATGTTTTAACACCATCTGGAGTTCCTTCAGGTTCAATCATTAGAAGTAAAGTTCCTCCTTGCCATAAATATTCAGAAATTATTGTAGAATCCTGCAATGTAAAATCAGATTCTGCTCCAGCAATTACAACTACCGCAGGAATATTTTTTTCTGTCAAAAGAATAGCTAGTTCTTGAGAAGTTGAAGAAAGGACTTTATAGTTTTGAGCTAACAAGTCAGAGTAAACAAGACCTAATCCTGATGAATTAGGGTCAAAGTCAGTAATATTTCTTTCTCCGTGTCCTGTTAGAAATATTACTTCTTTTTGTTTTATTTGATTTACGATTAATAAGCCTGTAATAATGTCTTGTTCTGTAAATACATTGCTAGAAATTTCTGAATTTCTTCCTGGAATAATTTGAGATCTTCTTGAATCTAATGCTTCAACAACAATTGAAGGAAAGGCATTTACTCCATAATTTGAAGCTGCATTTGGATCAAGTTCTGGATCGATTTTTTCATAGTTTAAGGTTACTTTTTTAGACCTTCTCTTAAACTCAAGCAATAAATCTTCTGTTGCTCTCCAATCTGCATTTTTTTCAGGTGTATTTGTGGCCATAAAAACGGTAATTTTTACATCTTCATTTAGATTCCCAATTACTTTAATTGCTTGGTCTTCTAATATAAATTGTTTTGTTGCTGTTGTATCTAATCTCATCCAGTCAGGAGAGTCAGGTCGTCCTGACAACCAAAATAATAAAGAATTTAAAATAATTACTAAGCTAAGTGATGCAAGGAAAATTATAGAAGTATTTATTCCATATCTTCCTCTTCTACCGAATATAAAAAATAAAACATTTTTCCATGAAATTAATGCTATTAATAAAGTTAGTAACAATCCAACTAACATCATCCAAAGACCTATTTCAGATATGTCTCTAAAAAATATCCAAACTATAAATCCTAGTAAAACTGAAGAAATAGATGCTAGGATCATTCCTTGTCTTAAAGATCTAATATTTGCCTTTATTTCATCAAAAAGTTTTTTAAAATTAAATCTAGTAGACTCCATAGATGGTCTTTTATTATCCATACTCATCTTATCTCCATCTCCTAGATTCTAGAATTACTATAGTTAACAATAAAAAAATTATAGTGACTGATAGATAAAAAATAACATCTACTAATGAAAAAATCCCTCTAGAAAAATCAGCAAAATGCCCACTTTCAGAAACCCCTAATGATCCTAAGTCAAAAACAGAAAAAGATGCACCTAATTGAAGAAAACTTAATATTTCACTTCCAATTCCAGTAACTCTGTTTGATATAAAATCAATAATTGTTAAGCTAGTCAAAATCCCAGAACCAACTATAAGTCCAACTATCTGATTTGGTGATAAAGATGAAGCAAAAAGTCCGATTGCGAGGGTAGCAGATGAATATAAAAGTAGTCCGAAAATACCATTAAATAAAGGGCCAGAGTCAGGATCTCCAAAAACATAAAGAAGGACTACAAAATATAAAGAAAAAAATATCATTACTGCTACTGTGGCTAATGATGCAAGAAATTTACCTAAAACAACCTCAACTTCTTTGACAGGAGATGTCAAAAGTAATTCTAATGTTCCTAGTTTTTGTTCTTCAGCGATAAGTCTCATTGTTATAGCAGGAGACATGAAAATCATGAAAAAAGTAGCTCCAGCTAAATATCCACGAATTGATGCTTCAGAAAATGCGTCAGAAACAGATGCTACGAAAAAAAATCCAGTTATAGCTAAATAAGCAGCTGAAACTATATATGCCATTGGTGATGCAAAATAAGTTTTTATTTCTTTCATTAATATTATGTATATATTTTTCATAGTTAATTTTATTGTGTAAGTTGTAAAAATATTTCTTCAAGAGTCATTGGTAATGGAGTTAAATTTCTCAACCCCCAACCATTATCTACTATTGATTTTGCAATTTTTTCAGCTGAATTTTCATTAGTTTTTGCATCAACAACTATAGGTATGAAATTTTCTTTCTTACCTTGGTCTATTTGTTCTGCTCTTGAATCTGATCTTACGTCTATTACTGAATCAACTTTTCTCAATGTAGAAATAATTGATTCAATTTTTGTTCCCGATATTCCTACCTCTATTCTTTCAGTACCAGATAATCTATTGGAAAGATTTGCAGGTTTATCGTCTGCGACTATTCTTCCATCAGAAATAACTAATACTCTTGGACATATTGCAGATACCTCAGGAAGGATATGAGAGGAAATTAACAAAGTGTGAGATTCCCCAAGTTCACTTATTAACTGTCTTGTTTCTACTACTTGTATGGGATCAATTCCTATAGTGGGTTCGTCCATTATCAAAACATCTGGTTCGTGCAAAATTGCTTGGGCTATTCCAGTCCTTTGTCTATACCCTTTAGAGAGCTTTCCTACGTGAGTGTTTCTATAATCACCTAATCTTACATGATCTATTACTTTATCAATTCTTTCATCAATCCACTTTTGGTTCATTCCTCTGATTTTTCCCATAAAACTCAAATAATCTGTTACGGTCATATCAAGGTATAATGGAACAGTTTCAGGTAGATAACCAATATGTCTTCTTGCTTCAAGAGAATATTTAACTGAATCATATCCACTTACAGTAATATTTCCTGAAGTAGGTGGCAAATAACCTGTAATACTTCTCATAGTAGTAGTCTTTCCTGCACCATTTGGTCCAAGAAAACCAACTATTTCACCTTTTAATACTTCAAAAGAAACATCAATGACTGCTGGATATGGTCCATAGTTCTTATAAAAGTGTTCAACTCTTATCAAAAAGATTCTCTTTCATGATTTTTATCTTAACTAGTTTACCTAAAATAATATTATTCAGCCTTATTTTTCTAATCTAATTTATAATAAATGTATGACCTTTGAAATAGATCAAGTATATTGTGACAATGCAGCTACTACTCCAGTTACATCTGAAGTTTTAGATGAAATGATTCCATTTTTCACTGAATCTTTTGGTAATCCGTCTAGTCTTTATATGCTTAGTCAAGAATCTAGAGCGGCAATTGAATTTTCTAGAGATAAAATTGCAAAAACAATATCTTCAAATTCATCAGAAATAATTTTTACTAGTGGAGGTACTGAATCTAACAACTTGGCTATCAAAGGAATTTGTTTGCCAAAAATTAGTAATGAGCAAAATGAAATAATAATTTCTTCTATCGAACATCATGCAATAATTCACCCTGCAGAACAACTAAAAAATATTGGATATAAAGTTAAATATTCTCCAATTGATCAAAACGGACTACTGATAATTGATGAATTCACAAAACTTATAAATAATAAAACTAAATTTGTTTCAATCATGCTGGCAAATAATGAAATAGGATCTTTACAAGACATCAAATCATTAGTGGCTATAGTAAGAGAAAAAGAAACAGAATTTGGCACAAAAATATATTTTCATACTGATGCAGTACAGGCTGTTGGAAAAATAAATATAAATGTATCTGATTTAAATATTGATTTACTTTCAATTTCAGGACACAAATTCAATGCTCCCAAAGGTATTGGTGCACTTTACATAAAAGATGGAATAACTATAGAGCCTTTACTAGATGGTGGTGGTCAGGAGAGACAAAACAGATCTGGTACAGAAAATGTTCCTAGTATTGTTGGATTAGGTAAAGCTATTGAAATAGCTGAAGCAAGAAGAGAAGATTTTTTTAATCATACAAAAAATTTAACTGAAAAATTTAGAGATCTGATAAATAAAAAAATTCCTGATATTGTTTTCCATAGTTCTAATCATGGATTAAGTAATATAGTGAATTTTTCAATTCCAAATATACAAGGTGAACCAATACTCATAGGATTAGATTTTAAGGGTATAATGGCTAGTAGTGGTTCAGCCTGTAGTACTGCAAGTGTTGAACCTAGTCATGTTTTACTTGCTAAGGGAGTTGATGAGAAGTTAGCTTTAGGTTCAGTAAGATTATCTTTTAGTATTTCAAATACATTTAAAGAAATTGATTATATAGTTGAGAGTATTTATGAGGTTTGTGAAGATCTCAAAAATTAAATTATGAATGATTTAGAAAAAATAAATTATAAAAAATTTCAGGACTCAAAAGAAATTATTGATATTTCTTTGAGTTTTATACTTTCAAATAAATATGAATATGGGCCTGACTTTGAAAGTAAAGAAAAATATTACTCTGTTTCAAACATTGAAACAGACAATGAAATTTCAAGGATATACTTCTCATTTAAAATACAAGGATTCTCTAGTTCTGGAGAAGAATATATTGAAATTGATTCTGAAAACAAAATACTGACTAGAAGAATCACTAGATTTCCTAAGTTGAACAAACCTAAGCTATTAATAGCTATAACAATGTTTTCTGTTTTATTTGCAGCTATTTCTATTCCTTGGCTTTTCCTAAACACAGAAGAAATAGATCCTTTATATAAATCAGGGAAAGTTATATGGATAAAAAGCGGAGAACCTACTTACGATTTGAAAATCAATTATGATGGACCTGATTCTTTAACAGGTGAATTGACTAATTGGGAAATCGACTCTACTGATAAAGGAAGCTATTTAGGGTTTATAAAATTACAAATTATAAATGAAACAGCTAATACCATTACTTTAAATGTCGATTCAAATTCTGCAGAACTCTTAGCTTCAAATGGAAAGACTTATTTCCCAACTAATAGTGTCGCTAGAGCTTATGAAATTAATAAAATAGATAATAATTATAAAGTTAATGATTTTATTCCTTTATGGGGAGATATAACATTAGTTGAAGGAACACAAGTTATTGGTTATCTTCTTGTAGATCTTCCTAAGGATGTTACTGTAAGTAGACTTAGGTGGATAGCAAGTGACTCAGTAACGATAAATTATTAACTTTAATGAGTACAAAAAAGAATACTGAAGAAAAAATGTCTCCAGGAAGGAGACAGTATTTAGATATAAAAAATAAGTATCAAGACTGCTTACTTTTATTTAGGATGGGTGATTTCTACGAAACTTTTGATGATGACGCTAAAAAACTATCTTCAATACTTAACATAGCTTTAACAGCACGAGATGTTGGGGCTGAAAATAAAGTTCCACTTGCAGGTATCCCATATCATTCTTTAGAAAATAATTTAATGAAATTAATAGATTCTGGTTTTAAAATAGCCATAGCGGAACAAACATCTGACCCAAAAGAATCTAAAGGAATTGTAGATAGAGCTGTAACTAGAGTAATTACTCCAGGAACTGTGACGCATCCCGATCTTTTAGATTCAAATGATAATAATTTCTTGGTGAGTATTTATAAAGATAAAGAAGTAATCGATATTTGTGCTTTAGATATTTCAACGGGTAAATTTGAAACATATACAACAAATCAAGAAAATTTCTTAAATGAAATTGAAAGATTGAATCCTAGAGAAATTATTTTTTCCAAAGATAACTCAGATATTTTTGGTGATTACTTTGATTCTTTTTTAATTAGAGAGTATGACGGAATTGCAAAAAATACTTCTCTAGCAAAAAATATTATTCAGTCTCATTTTGAAATAGAAGATATCTCGCAAATTGATTTAAAAAACAGAAAATCATTAATTATGAGTCTAGGTATGATTTTAGATTTTGTTAGTTCTAATCAAAAAACTTTTTCTAAAAACATTCAGAAAATAAATAATATTGATCGAACTCACGATTTAATTTTGGATTATGTTACATTACGTGATCTTGAAATAACAAAATCTATTTCTGGTAATGATGAAAATACGTTATTTAGTTTCATGAATGAAACATCTACTCCAATGGGAGCAAGACTTTTAAGAAACTGGTTGATTACACCTACTCAACAAATAAAAATACTAAATGATCGTCATAACAAACTTGAATGGATATTTGAAAACAAGACTGATTTATATGATCTAAATGGAATTCTTAAAAAAATAAGTGATTTAGAAAGATTAATTAATAGAATTGAAAACAAGACTTGTAATTATAGAGATTTGATTTCC
>Ga0066850_10001536_pt1 | contig 12112 bp, 10 predicted proteins | sample ETNtaG_4_FD_67282 | JGI IMG/M metagenome (GOLD analysis project Ga0066850, IMG submission 67282) | Marine microbial and viral communities from oxygen minimum zone, Eastern Pacific Ocean - ETNP201406SV67 | ecosystem: Environmental > Aquatic > Marine > Oceanic | place: Pacific Ocean: Eastern... | reverse complement strand
TTTTTTCTTCAACGCATAGTCGAACGAGGGTTTTCAGTTTTTCCGGTGCAACCCGACGCGGATCTGAAAGGTACGCCTCCCTGTGCCGGCCGGACACCGGTTGGAGGTTTCTCTGTTCAGCTTCTTTCATCAGCAGCGAGTAGGTTTCTCCGAGTTTCTCGTAGGGTCCCAGGTGAAGCAGCTGCAGCCATCGTCCACCGTTTTCAATGACCCTTTCAGGAGGAGTCAACTCGAGTCCCTTTCGTTCCTGGATGATGCGTGCCGTATCATCGATCTGCTTTTCTGTCACTTCCGGGGGAACTCGAATCTGCAGGGTCCAGCTCCAATCTTCAGCTGAAGTGGTAGCAGGATCAAAATCCCCCCATTTGCACTCGAGGGGCAGGATTTTGAAATCAAGCAGTCCTGCCCCCTTGAGCGTGAACTTGAGGGTGTAAACGAAACTGTAAAGCGTCTGGATCGCGTCGGCATATGCTTCACCACCCGGTTTACCGATACCTGAGACGCTGAGACAAACGATTTCCCCGCTTTCATAATCCAGCAATTTCTTACTGCCAGAATAAGCTTCTCTAGTCTGTTTGCGAAGATCAATCACTGCTGGTGTTTCGATACAGTTCTTCTCCTTGTTCATCCTGACACCTCTCCGGAGGTTTTTTTTGTAACCGGAATGCAGAGCAGGCTGACCAGGTCCTCCGGGGGGGTCGAATTCGGGTCATTGAGGTAGATTTCAACGCACGGAGCGTCCCGGCATTCCCATTGATTGGCCGGGATGTAATCCGCATAAAGATAGGAATAAGTTTGACTGAAATCAGCATAAGACCCTTCATGGGTGGCAACGACATAGGTTCCTCCCGCGATTTCCTGCAAACCAATGTCTTCCTCGGGTTCGATATCATCTTCAACGCGCAGACAGGCGTCATAACGGATCTTTTCCGGAGGAGTGGTTTCAGGATCATCGTAACTGATTCCGAACATTTCAGGACCTCCCGCGAGCAGTCCCTTCGGGGCAGCCCAGGTACAAATCCGGTCCCAGGCAGTACCGCACTCTTCATAGGGACCGAGGTGACGAACAAAGGCAACCTTGCGTAGTTCCCAGTTTTCAATTTTTATATCCATAACATTCCTTTCAATTGAGGGCAGATCCTGTTTGATCTCATCGTGAAAAGAAAACTTCCCCGGACCACCAAGATCGCTCCCGGGTGTTTGTTGAATGGCTTTACGGAAGGAGGAAGGTGAAAAACCGGTCAGGGTTTTGAAAGCACGGCAAAAGGCTTCCGGAGTTTCATAACCGGCGTCCAGGGCGATCCGGATCACAGGCCCGCGGGTCTTCTTCAAATGCCGTGTCGCGCGTTCCAACCTTAAACGGCGGATGTGTGCCATCACCGATTCCCCTACCACAGCCTTAAAGATGCGGTGAAAGTGAAAGGGTGAAAAATGTGCCTCACGGGAAAGCTTGTCCAAAGTCAGTTCCTCGTCAAGGTTGTTGCGGATGTATTCACTCACCCGGCGGACACGCCGGATATGGTCATTCCTGGTATCCGGATTCATGCTTCCTCCATCAGCCGTATCCATGTTAACGCATTCTAAAATCCGCATCCTGACCGTTTTTGCTAAAATTTAAGTCCGCCTGGCTGTGATGCTTCAGTCATGAAAAAATTTGCTCCTTAAGCAAAGTCGTTGTCAAACAACCTTCAGCGCAGCCATCAGGTCTTCAACCAGGTCATCGGAACTTTCCAATCCGACCGACAGCCGAACCATCGAGTCCGAGATGCCGCATCGGTCCAAATCTACCTCTGTCATGTCGCTGTGGGTCATGCTTCGAGGATGCTCCGCCAGTGATTCGGTTCCTCCAAGAGAAACAGCGAGGTGGAAGATCTGGAGATTGTCGAGGAAACGGAATGCACCAGTTCGGTCCGAGTTTTTGAGCAATAAGGTGATCATCGAACCCGGCCCGTGGCACTGCTTGCGGAAAACCTCATAGGCCTGGCCATCGGTATCCGAGAGCAATCCCGGGAAAAGCAATTTTTCGATTTTCGGATGATCCTTCAATGCTTCTGCGATTTTGGAAGCCTTCTGGGCCTGACGTTCCATACGCACCCAAAGGGTCTCGATCGAACGTGTCAGCAGCCAGGCGGTGTCTGAAGCAATCGTTCCACCCAGAATCGTGCGGTATTCCCGTACGGAGTCAATGTGTGCTGTTTCCCGGCTCAGGACAGCGCCGGCGATGATGTCACTGTGACCGCCTAAAAATTTGGTTGCCGAATAGAGGACGATGTCTGCTCCCAGTTCAAACGGACGCTGGAAGACCGGTCCCAGAAAAGTATTGTCCACCACCGTCAACGTTTTGCCTTTCCCAGATTTTCCAGCCAGGTTTGAAATCTCAGCAATGTCGGTCTGCCCCAAGGTCGGGTTGGCGGGAGTTTCCAGGAAGATCATGTCGAAGGGGCCGTGTTTCCGGAGTATCCGTTCTACCGTCTTCAGATCGCTGGTGTCCACCGGAAAGGTTTCCACTCCGAACCGCACTGGACAGAGTTGTTTCATCAGGAAATAGGTCCCGCCGTATACCGGGCTGGTGTAGAGAATCCGGCCGCCCGCCGGTACCAGAGCCAACACGGTGGTCGCAATGGCGTTCATGCCGGAAGGGAACACGGCGGCATGGTTGGCTCCTTTTTCACTGGCAACAAGTTTGTCTTCTGCGATCTCGGTATTCGGATTGTTGAGGCGTGAATAAACAAGTCCTGGTTCCTCACCATCATCTCCCGGGAGATGATAGGCCCGTTCAAAGAATTTTGCTCCATCCTCTGCGGAAGCAAACTCGAACGTGGAAGTTCGGAACAAAGGAACCTTGACCGAATACTCCGAAAGTCTAGGACGGTAACCGGCGAGTATGACTGAGGTTGCAGGATTGTAGCTACGTAGAGGGTCTTTATAATCCCGTTCAGAATTCTCATTAGACATGGGGACTCCTTGATTCGTTCAGGTTTCAAGGGTGCATGTCCCTCATACTGGAGGACCACACCCTCCTTTATTCATTATGAACCCCTTTTACGTAGGGTCCAATAATTAATAAAAGGCCCGAACAGCTTTTTTCAGGAAAGGACTCGACTTTGAAACAGTGGTTTTGTTTAGTTTATGCTAAACAAGATTTTCGATCTCATTGACTGAAGACACTTGAAGCCCAAAAAATGTTTAACTATTTTTTACTGTTTCTGGACTGGCTGGTGATTGCCGCTTCCATCTACCTGCTTTCTTTGATGTCCCATGCCCTGCTCTGGGGTTTTGCTGTGGGCATGATGGTGATCATCGGATTATTTGCATTGGGTCAGGCCTTTAGACCCTCATCAAAACTAGGATGAGTAAACTATATGCCTTCGCGGGAGGAGGCCTGGTAGGACTGGGGTTACTTTACCTGACCCGGAGTTGGTGGATGTTATGGCTGCTGTATGCCATTGTCTTCATTTCCGGGGCACAAAACGGTCCCCCGGGATGAAGCAGCTGTTATAAAAAAATCGTCCTGACAGATAAGAAAAATCTTGGATCTTTTGATTGAAAAACCGGAATTAAATTTCCGGGCTTGAAAAAATCTGAGCCCTCCGGTTTTTTCTTAAGGATTTTTCACTCCTACCCGTGCTCATCGGATCTTTGGCGCCCACACTGGTGATTGTGAATCGTCCAGAATCAAATCCATCCTTGGTTAAAGAAATCATGATTGCTTCCGCACGCCTTAGACCAAGTTGTACATTGTTCAGTTTCGATCCCTCTCCATAATTAGGTTTGAGAGGATCTGTGTGTCCGGTGATTAGGACCCTTTGGGTTGGATATTTCCTCAGACAGCGTGCCGCTTTGGAAAGATCTTTCCTGGCAGATTTGTTGAGTGTGAATTTCCCTTGACTGAAAAAAATTTCCGAATTACAGATACCTGTCTTTGGAGAGGGAAAACTCGGTTTAGAATTAAGGTGGGTCTGTTTAGCAAGGTGGATGACAAACTGCGTCCTTGAACCCACACTGCCACGGGTCAGTTTCAGAATCTTATATTCTTCACGTTCCACGTTCCATTCCAGTTCCCCCTGAACGAGATGGGTTTGTTCGATGTTTTCTCGGTAGACCCTTTCCCGATAGGCGGCGAGGTTGATGGAACGGTTCTGACTGGCTGAAAGTAAGATGTCCGAGAAGATGTCCTTTACTGGTCGTCCGCTGATTGGGATGTTTTCAGCAATTCTCGAATCCAGAATAAGGTTGTTGTTATCCGCAGATTTCCCTTTTTTCGACTTCGAATTTTTCATGCTGCTGAACATGACATCATGTTCGAGAGTGTATTTCTCGTAAGTCTTTATTTCCCGTTTAAGATAATGGTTTTCATAAGCCTCGCGGGTTTGTGCCAGTTTTTTCAGAATGCTTCCGTTTCCGTTGTCCTGGTCCATGGAATCCCGTTTTGCCTCCAGTTCAGAAATGTTTTTCATGATTTTTTCAATATCGTCTTTGAGACCATTCCTGAACATAGTGAAATAGGAAATTCGAGTATTGATGGTTTTTAAGGTGTAATCGTTGTTGACCTTCTGATAGGCGAGTTCTTTTTTCAGCCAGTTCAACAAGCGTTGATCCCCTACGTTTTCAGAATTCAGAAAAGTTTCAATATCCGGGTCATTTTTAAAAATCTCTATTTTTAAATTCTTCTCACCTCGGTTCTCGACACTGGTGATTCCCTGGGAGAAAGGGAAACCTTCAACCCGCTGGAACAGGTAAACGTACTCATTCGCTTCATCATCAAAACGGGTTATGTTTTCAGGGTAAAGAAAGGTGATCCGGATGTTCCCGTTCTGAAAGGGGACGTTGAGTTTTTTGCTGTGAAGGTTGGTGAGATGTGCAAGCACGGGTTCTTCAATGTTTCTAAAAATGGATTTGCTTAAAAGGTCCTCACCATTAGAACCAACGGCGGCAATTTCTGCGGTGAAGGGCATCTTGACCGCCACTAGGGAAATGAGAGGAATGTTACGGAGATTACTGATGTATATCTGCTGGTCAACATTGATTTGAACGATCTGCCTGCGGATGATGTCTATTTCTGACTGAAGTTTATTGATGGCCTTAGAGTATTGCTTGATCAGGATGCTGTTGCTGTTGGTTCCTGATTTGTCATTGACGAAAGTACTGAATGAAGCACGGTATTCTTTTTCGAGTTTTTCAAGTTCCTGATGCCATTGCCTGTCGGTGGCGAGTATGGTTTCAAGCCAGCTATTTTCGCTTTGAGGAATTTGGTAGAAATCCTGAATTCCTCGATTTTGGATGATGTGATCCGTCACTGATTTTAAAAATATGCCCGCAGCTTCTTTGTCTTTTCCTGGATTCTTAGGGACCGAATAAAAATATGAAGCAACCTGGCCTGCTTCGTTAGTGGCCTGGTTCGTCGTAGAATCCTGATTCTGTTGGGCATTTGCTGCTACTTCCTGAGCTTTAGGGTTTTCAAGCCAGAAAAAGGGAATGCAGCAACTAAAAATAAAGATCCAGGCCTGTACAATCCTGGAGATTGTTATTTTTTTTGGTAGCATCTTATTAAGGAATCTAAGGATTCTGGATAAATTCATGATCTTTGAAGATTTTGGCATGATGTCTCTCTTGATGGGTAAATAACTCACTCATTTTCTAGAAGAAATCTCCTGTAACCACAAGCAGGAAGTCATGAGAATATCAAACCAACCATACCTCATATAAAAAAATAATCATTCAGGAATTCCTTTTGCATTAAGAGGTGATTTCAATTCATTTGTATTTAATAGGGATATTTAAATGTCATTCATTCGTATCATCACTTTCTTTTTTTTGCTGGCTAGCTTCAATGCCGTTTTTGCATCCACAGACTCGGAGAAATCCAGGGAATTTTATCTTTGTGTGAAAGTGAAGAAAAATCCTGTCGAACAATGCAGCAATAAAATATTTGGAAAAAAAGATTCATTTAGGCTCTTCACCATTGCAAGAGCTCAAGTTCAGAACACTAAACCTCGGGTCAACCAGCAAGCTCTCAACTACAAACGTCTTCAAAATCTGGTTCGTTCCTCAGAAGATGTTAACAACTAAGGAATCTGAAGGGTCCTAGACGAAATTGAAGACCTCCACCCTCATGCTCATTGAATACACTTTGATAAAATTCAAAAGCTTTTGAATTAAGTTTCAACGTTTTGTTCAATCCATTGCATTCCTCCTCTGAGCAACAGACGAATCCAAACACTTTGAAAGTCCAACATTCAAAAAATCTTCCATTTTCTTATTCAATTTCAGAGCATACCGATTGGACTATGCACTTGTGTTCTTCTGTATTTTCATAAAAAATATTCAAATATTAAGAAATTTGAATGTTTATTTAACCTCTAGCAAAGGAATTGTGTAATGGAGATTTCTTTTGAGTGAAGACAAGCTTGAGTTTCAAGGAACGGTCATTGAATCGTCAAAGGGAATATTTCGTGTAAAATTAGAAAATGAACATGTTGTGATTGGTCATCTCTCAGGAAAAATGAAAATGCATAAAATTCGTGTTCTTCCAGGAGACACAGTCACAGTTGAACTCTCACCCTATGATCTTTCACGCGGCAGAATTGTGCGGCGGGAAAAGATAGTAAGCTAGCACACCATTGCAGCTTACCTGCAACCTTTTGATTCATGTTTAATAAAATTGGTCAGTTTTTTTCTGAAGACTTGGCTGTCGACCTAGGCACTGCGAACACCCTTGTTTTTTTGAAAGGACAAGGGGTAATCATACGCGAACCCTCAGTCGTAGCGGTGAAAGAAGATTACGCTGGGAAGAAAACAGTCTTGGCGGTTGGACAAGAAGCCAAGCTGATGCTCGGCCGAACCCCTGGGAGCATCACTGCCATCCGGCCAATGAAAGATGGTGTCATATCAGATTTTGACATCACCGAACAGATGCTAAGACATTTCATTCAGCAGGTAAGGAAAAAACAAAGCCTTCTGAAATTTCGCCCTAGAATCGTAGTTGCGGTCCCCTCAGGTATAACCCAGGTGGAAAAACGTGCCGTGAGAGAATCCGCGACTTCTGCAGGAGCCCGGGAGGTTTACCTGATTGAAGAACCCATGGCAGCTGCCATCGGTGCCGGGCTTCCAATCAGTGAGCCGAGCGGCAACATGATCTTGGATGTGGGAGGCGGGACCACTGAAGTGGCCGTGATTTCCCTCTCGGGAATTGTTTACAGTGAATCCACAAGAATCGGTGGAGATCGAGTAGATGATACCATTGTGCAATATATGAAACAGCAGTACAGCATGCTGATTGGAGAACGGACTGCAGAAGATATCAAAATTCAGCTGGCATCAGCTTATCCCCTTGCGGAAAGCCTAACGATGGAAGTCAAAGGCCGAGACCTGGTCAGTGGTATTCCAAAAACCCTTTACATCAACGACACAGAAATCCGTGAAGCACTTTCGGATGTATGCAGCAGCATCGTCCAAGCAGTTCGTAATGCCCTGGAAAGCACTCCACCAGAATTGTCATCGGACATTGTGGACCGGGGGATCGTTTTGGCAGGAGGAGGTTCCCTTTTAAAAGGCCTTGACCTGCTTCTTAGGGATCAGACGGGGCTTCCAGTCATGTACGCCGATGATCCTCTCTCCGCTGTTGCCAACGGGACCGGGAAAGTTCTTGATGAGCTTGATTTGCTTTCTACCATCTCCCTGGACTGAGTCCATAGCTATTTGAATGTTTCTATAAACCTCTGATCCATTATGAACCTGTTTGTTGACACGATTTGTCAACTCACTCGGGATGCCCTACATCGCCTTGATTCCGAAAGAGTTTGGGCGACATCGGAGATCCAGGGATTGATCGAACAGCCCCCAGATGCAGATATGGGGGATTTTGCCCTGCCTTGCTTTAGTTTTTCAAAAAAACTCCAGCGCTCGCCTAAACAAATTGCCGAAGAACTGCAAAATCTTCTGGTTCAGGAAGATCCACAAGAGCAAGCATTCGATGCTCAGAAACGGCTCCCCTTTTCCCGCATCCAGGCCTTTGGGCCATATCTGAATTTTTTTCTCCACGCTGAAATACTAGCTCGCGAATTGTTGCCCTCGATCTTCAACAATCCTTTTTCCAAAGGCTTAATCTCACTGGGAAGGGGTAAGGACCGCTCTGAAAAGAACAGGCAAAAGGTAATGATCGAGTTTTCCCAGCCCAACACCCACAAAGGATTTCATGTTGGTCATTTGAGGAATGCAGCTTTGGGTGATTCCTTATGCAGAATCCATCGTTTCAATGGGTATGAGGTCGTGGGAGCTAATTATTTTGGCGATGTAGGCACCCATATCGCTAAATGTCTGTGGTATTACCTCAATCATTGCAAAGACTCTCCTCCTGAAGAACTTCGTGGAGAGTGGCTTGGAGAACTCTACACACAATCCGTTCATCTTCTGGAAACCCTGGAGGGCGAGGAAGCACAAAAGGCACAGGCAGAAATTAGCAGCCTGCTTAGAAAGATGGAGGAAAAAGATCCAGAACTAAGCAAAGTTTGGGATGAAACACGACAATGGTCGATGGATGATTTTGAAGAAATCTACCGCTGGCTGGATATAAGATTCGACCATTATTTTTATGAATCCGACGTGGATGAAGAGGGCCGTCAGATGGTCTTGCAAGGCGAGATGGATGGGACATTCATACTTTCTGAGGGTGCTATCGGTATTGATCTCGAAGAAGAGAATCTAGGCTTTTTCATGCTTCTCAAATCGGATGGAAACACACTTTACTCGACCAAGGATTTGGCCCTGGCCCGTCGTAAGTTTGATCAATTTTCCATCGACCGTTCCGTCTATGTGGTCGGTGCCGAGCAGACGCTTCATTTCAAACAGGTTTTTGCCACCCTAAAAAGGCTGGGGTATGCCCAGGCGGAACATTGCTATCACCTGCCATACGCCTTGGTCATGCTGCCATCTGGGAAGATGAGTTCACGTGCAGGAAACGTGATCCTTTTTTCGGAGATGCGGAAGAAGATGAGGGAATTCATTCTTCAGGGGCAACTCGCGGAACAAAGCCTGGAATGGGGCACCACGGAAGTGGAAGAAACAGCACACCGGATTGCCCTGGCCGCCATCAAATACGGTATGCTCAGTCAGGATCCCAACAAACCCATTGTCTTTTCGATGGAAGACTGGTTGGTATCTGAAGGAGATACTGGGACCTACCTGGTTTATGCCTACGTCCGAATTCGAAGCATCGGGAGGCAGGTAGCCCTTGAGGTAAGCGATCAGATCGATTTCGCCCTTCTGGAACATCCGAATGAAAAACTCCTGATGAGGAGGATGCTTGATTTTGAAAGAATCGTCTGGAAATCTGGAGAACAGTTCAAACCCTCACTGCTGGCCAGGTATCTTTATGAACTCTGCAGGGATTTCAGCAAGGCCTATGGGACCTGTTCCGTGAAACATGCCGAATCGGAATCCCTACAAGCTGCACGCCTTCTTCTGTTTCATTGTGTGGCGGAAGTTTTGAAAACAGGCCTGGGCCTACTCGGCATCACCCCGCCGGAGAGGATGTGAACTCCTACAACCATCAGAAATGGCCATTGTTGCTGAGGAGCCCGGCCTTGCTGATCATCCTGGTGATTTTACCGATCCAGGTGGAAGCGGATTATTTCAAGTGGGAACTTCAGGTTTTTGCAGAAGGTCCCGGAACCGCCATGCAAACCATCCCTGTTAATGGTGATGATCCTCTTTTTCAATGGGGCAAAGGAGGATTTTGCAGGATCAGTGATGCATGGACCCGTATGGAACCAGAACTGACCATAGAAGGGAAAACGCTACTTTGCGAAAGTGGTAAAGATAAAAAGACCGTCAGCCTTATCTGTCGGGACAACCGAACAGAGCGCCGTTATAACCGCAGAAAAGAACTTTACCCTGAACCTCTTACGGCCAATCTTCTTCTTGAAGAATCCCTGGCCCACGAATCAGCCTACCTCAGATTCCGTTGTTATTTCTGAAGGTAGTCTTTCAATCACCTCCATTACGGTTTCTGCAGACGCACGAGAAGCCCTTTTCAACTGCCCACGCGGGATTCCTTCCGGATGTTCCCCAACATGGTCGCTGACAGCCCTTACCGACAGAAAGGGGATGCCGAATCGGAAAGCGACCTGAGCTAGTGCTGCGCTTTCCATATCCACCAATTGTGCTTGAAACAGTTCCCGAAGTTTCTCACGCTTCATTTTACACTGCAAAAAAACATCTCCACTAAGAACCGTCACAGGACGAAATTCGGGCATTTCTTTTTGTAGTTTCTGCTCAAGCCAATAGGGGGGCATAAATGCAGGATCGCAAGCATCACCAAGAGGGATAGAACCCGTAGGATATACTTTCATCTGCCCTTCTATTAATGTTCCATAATCATGCTGTATTAGACGCCTTCCATAACAGACCTCTTCCAACTTCAGTTCTGGATCGAGCGCACCTGCGATGCCTGCGTTAATCAGAAAATCGATGTGTAACTCTCGGATCAAAAGTGTGCTGGCAATTGCAGTGTTGACTTTGCCTAGTCCGCCTGCGGTTAAAACAAGTTGATGTTTTGGATGCTCGATCTGGAAAACGGGGTTTTCTGGAACTCTCTGGTTCGTCTTTACCAGATCAGGAAATGAATGAATCTCCTCGGGAATAGCGCTCAGAATTCCTATACGCATGGGTTTAAAGCTTCAGAAATATTTTTTGCAGATCCTTGGAAATCCACGTTTTTCACACCATTCGTAAAATGCGCCGCTTCCCGAACGGCATGACGTTGAAGTCAGGAACATCAACAGAAGCAGCATTCCAAAAATCCATATGGAAAACCTTCTTAAACTTAGCCTGTTTCGTTTTTCTTTATGCACGATAGCAACATTTCTGAAAGAATCTGATTTCCCGGTCCAGACCAAATTTGATGAAGTTTTCGTCCTATCCTTCCGGATTCAAAATGCAAGAAAAATGATTTCCATTTTTCATTGATTGGATCTGAGAATAAATCAGGATTGGGTTTATAAACAGAATCCAACCTCTCAAGAGATCTCGCATTGTCCTCCTGATGAGTTCCAGCGATTGGGATTACCAATGCATCTTTGGCCAGGACAGAAAGTTCCCCAAGAATTCCCATACCAGCACGGGTTATGACAAGATCGCTTCTGGAGAGAAGATCTCCCATCCCTTTTTTTATGAACTCGAGGGGATGGTAATGCGGATCTTCCAATGAGACCCCAGAATGCTCTTTGCCCGTCAGATGAATCACCTGCCAGTTTACAAGCCAGGTTTGCAGCCAAAGCTCAACCATCTGATTCAACTGTCCGGCCCCTTGGCCTCCTCCGGTAATCGTCATCAATGGACGTTGAGGATCCAGGCCGAATTGTTGTTCTGCACGTTTCGGATCAGCGTTGAGGATGTTTTTGCGCACCACAGGCCCAACAATTTTCCTCTGCGGTACCCCCTCAAAGATTTGGAAGGATGATTCGAAATAACAGGCAACACCATCACTGAAAGGTTTCATTAACCGATTCGCCAGTCCTGGTCTGACATCCATTTGCAAAATCAAATGCGGAACACGAAGCATGGAGGATGCCCAGGCTATTGGAACGCTGGCAAAACTTCCTGCACTCATCACTACGTGGGGGCGAAACTTTAGCAGGTAATATATCCCGGCAAAAAAACCTGCCAGCACCTGAAAAGGATCACTCAGATTCCGCCAGTCCCAATAACGTCTGAGTTTTCCTGCTGGAATGGCATGAAAGGGAACACCACAGTCTTCCACCATCGAACGCTCGGGGCCACGAAACGTTCCAAGAAAAAGGAACTCACAGGAAATTTCCTCCACTTCCTCAAGTGTTTCGACAAGTCCGAGCAAAGGGGTCGTAGGACCTCCTGATCCCCCTCCCGTCAACATCACCCGATATTGTTGTTTTTCCATGAACTTGTTTTAATCCCAAACCTGAGAGCAAAATCTTCGTTCTTTTCGTTTTTTAATCATTTCAAATATTGCTTCCAAATTGGCCTGGCGTTATGTTTTTGTATAATCAATATGGATTGTTTATCATTCTTTCGGGAAATTAAAATAGATGAAGCAGGGCAAACAGAAAATTCGGATCTGAGGATACTAACCATACTA
>Ga0066850_10001534_pt1 | contig 12120 bp, 11 predicted proteins | sample ETNtaG_4_FD_67282 | JGI IMG/M metagenome (GOLD analysis project Ga0066850, IMG submission 67282) | Marine microbial and viral communities from oxygen minimum zone, Eastern Pacific Ocean - ETNP201406SV67 | ecosystem: Environmental > Aquatic > Marine > Oceanic | place: Pacific Ocean: Eastern... | reverse complement strand
ACTCCCACTAATTCTTCACAGTCAGACAGTCTCCAAGTAAATCACACATTCTTGTAAGACTAAGCGATGCGGGGAATAGATAAGTGATTATGAAGATACGCGCGCGCGAGGCTTTGATTAATTGATTTTATATATATTTAATCATAAAAGTATTAAATAGTTTTTATTCAAAATTCTTCTAAGACGATTATTTGGGGGTACAAATGGGGGTACAAATTACATCTATTAGAATTTCTTTAATAATATCAGTAAAAGTGGTGGACGCCACCTCCACCATTCACCTTATTTAACGAAACTTCATTATTCTTAATTTTTTATAATAATATCAAAAGATTCTGCGGCAGTCGGCCTGCGCTCATATCAGGCAAACCCCATTTAATTTAACCCGAATTCACCCGTTTTTCGGGGCTGATGGACACCAATATGGACACCACGGGATTCTTCTGTTTTCCATTTCACTCCCTGGAGTTCTTCTTCGGTAACGACGTTGTAGCGCCGAAAAACCGAAGTAGTACGATGGCCTGAGATGGCCATGATAGAGAAATGGTCGTTGCCGGTGATGCGTAGATTGTTTATGGCACAGTGGCGCAAGTCGTGGAAGGTAAAATCTCCCAGTTCTAACTCCTGCTGATTAAAACTTCTTTCATGGGCAGCTTCATTTCTAAAATTTGATACAAGATCTTCTAGTTCTTTAAGAGTTTTTTCTTCTAGTAGGAAAGCCGTATCTGAGTAATTTCATTAATGTGTTCCTTCATACAAGTATTAATTGATGTTAAAAAATTCTGTATCAAATGGAAGAGAGATGGTTTCGCCTCCTGGACCGGTGAGGACAAGTTCATCAGAGCAGATATTAATATCTGAAACATTCTCCCAATGTTCCGGACGTCTGATAACGCCGATCACATGCCGGATTTCCGGTGTTTCCATATCTCCTAATTTAATATTTGTCGGCACACCTAATTCCGTTAACCTGCTTGAACCAAGACTGGCTTGATGGCCTGAATGAATGCCACTGCATCCGTCCTCGATACCCAAAACACCTTTATGAATTCCATATAATTGAGGCTCGCTAAGCTCATCATGGTAATACCATTGCATTGTAACGGGCAAAACGGATGCATCCTTCAGGACAAAAAGAATATCCTCTTCTGCGTTACGCAGTACTGCTGTCCACCCCAGTGAGTTATGATTCATCTCAACCAAGGTGACAAAATCATCATGCTTATGGGCTAGCGGAAAGTGATTCAAATCAGCTGTTGAAGAACCTGCCGGAAATAAAGACAATTCTGATGATGAAGCAGGACATGTTAAATGATTAAGCCCATGATTAATGGGTGCATCAGGTGTCATGGCAATACGTTTGGGAGAGCGACTAATATAACCACCATCATGCATTTGAGTCATGACATGGTGGGATACAGGAAGAGACCCGGAACCTCCGATAAAACGATGTATCTGATATAGCAAGGGTGCATCATTTGCGCACCGAAGTGTTTTTTGTATTCGCGCCCCAAGCACTAATTTTTGTAATTCAAACGTCGCTTCGTTAGCACTCTTTTGTTCTTTCAAATCCCACATGCTATTCGCGCTCCAGCCATGCTGCGGGGAGGGTTCAACATCGCTATAGGCAAATGGCGCGCATAAAAAATCACCCGACAGGTATTTCTCAACAGGAGGATCATCGTCAGGTTTGTTTATGGTGTCATTATCAACCCACGGTGCTGTGTAAAGAGGCCTGAAGACATCTCCGCCATATCGGGCCTCATAGTCACGCAGATGTCCAACGCGAGTATCAAGAGCGACAGACAAAGTTGAGGAATTTAATCGAATAAACTCGGTCATCAGGCACTCCAGCCACCATCAATTGCAATGGTTTGTCCCGTAATAAACCGGGATTCTTCAGAAAGAAGATATAAGACCAAAGGAGATATTTCACCGCTATCGGCAAGCCGCCCCATGGGCTGCCGGGATTTGAAAGCCTCAAGTGCTGCATCATAGTCACCGGTTGCATTCAAACGATCATCATGTGAAGGGGTGTGCACGGTCCCGGGGCAGATTGCATTACATCGCACACCCAGATCACCGAAGATGTAATCCCAGTCGATTTCACCAGCTGTGAGTTGTGATATAGTCGTATTGCCACGGTCTGAACAACCGACGGCACCACGGATTCCATAGCCACGTTCCAAAAAGTATAAACCGTTTCGAACCTCGCGACCGATGCCGTCGTAATCGACCCACTTAATCAGTGAAGTATCCACTCCGCCTTGCAAGATCAAATCTTCCATCAGCAGGCCAAGTTCATTCTTGGCAAAGGCTGTCACCACAGCTGCGCGTTGACCAAAATATCGCCGCAGCCCGCGTGCAACATTATACTCGCCGCCACCTTCCCACACATTGAATTGACGTGATGTGCGAATACGACCCTCACCAGGGTCAAGGCGTAGCATGATCTCACCCAGAGATAAAATATCATAGCGGCATTGTGATGTTGGCTTAATGTTGAATGACTTCATACAGTTAATAACCTTTCATTCCTGTCAGACCTTCTTTTAAACTGATAACAGGTCAGTCACATTGCCTTTGGTTAAATTGTGTTTGCCGAATTTATTTTCTCAAATTTTCTAAAAATGAACCACTGTACGCGGGTAGAATGACACCGGGAACGTCAACGTCAAAAGCTAGCAGGTCACCGTCCTGGATTACATTTGATTGGCGTGGTCGGACGGGATCATCCATATCTGCACTAGTGACTATCAGTGTTTTTAAATCACTACTTGCGAAAGCCAACGACGTTGGACGGCTTACAGGCATTTTGTAAACTTTGTCTACGGTTCCATTCGGTAGGTATCTGGTAATTCTCGCCCCATCCCAATGTGCGCTCCATAAACAGCCTTCGCTGTCAATTGCCATGCCATCCGGATAGCCCTCGGATTCAGGAACCCGTGCAAATTCTTTTACATTTGAGAGACGGCCTGTTAATTGATCGTAATCGGCGACTTCTATAACGCCAGTCGGGGAATCTGTAAAATAAGCCTTGGCACCATCCAGAGCGAAGGTAGGTCCATTAAAGACTATAAAACGTTGCCCCGTACTCGATACTTTATCGCTAATAACATATGACTCACCCAGTTTTTCAATTTCTGTGGTGTGTTTTGTACCAAAGAATATTGTCTTTCCATCGGGGCTGATACTGCCGTCATTTACACCAACATCCGGGTGCTCACACGTAAGCGAGACATCGCCAACAAGGATGCCATTCTCGAATAACATAATTTTCTTATCGGCTCCGACGAGCAGCCCACCGTTTTCTGTAACAACAAGAAACCCCGGTTCCGCATCCAATTCAATCTCTGAATACTGTTTTGAGGCATCCAGTTTGCAGATTTTTCGGTGCGGGATATCAACCCAATAAACAACATCATTGGCGGAGTCATAAAAGGCTCCTTCACCAAGTTCATTATTAGCTTTGTGAAAGAGGCGAATATTGGGAGCATTTAACATAATTTCTCTCTAATAGTTTTTGCCAGGCCAATTCCCCGTGCAGAATCCGTCACAAAGACGCGACGATTCTCCAACAAGCCAGTCAAATTAATTATCTCCAAGGAAATTTAATGGTCCAGTTGAGCGTGCACGTTTTACATCACTCCAGCTAGATTTACATCCATCGCCACTGTCTTTTGCCTTATCTATCTCATCTGAAATTGCCGTGGCCACCAATTCGACTTCCTCGAGATTAACGTTGCATGGGTCCAGGTGAAACAGGCCTTCTTCGATGTGATCATCGCGAACCATAATTCTGGTTTCACGACAGGCCAGTCTGTCTGACAACTCCCATGCATAGAGGCCTGCTTTGGATGGGTCGACTTGAACCTCAATTCTGGTAATCGGATTGCCCGTCCAGTCCGTATGACGGGCGAGCGTCAAACCTTCAACACCTGACAATATCTCCAACCAAAATGCCAAATTTTTTTCTTCGGAAGCCCGATCAGCTTCAAAATCATGGGTCGCCCAGATTTCAAGAGCCGCCAATGCCCCGACAACGGCTTCCTTGCCCATTTTCATGACCCGACCAATGCCGCGATTTTGCAAGTATGTTGCACGCACAAGATCACGCTTTCCTGCTACAATGCCACTCGTTGGACCGCACATGAATTTATGACCAGAATAAATAATTAAATCAGCGCCCAGTTTGACGGGCTCATCCATGTCATACTCTGATGCCATATCGATAATGACGGGTACATCATAGTTGTGACAAATTTCCACAAATAGCTCCATTGGCAGTTCACCTTCGCGAACGGTATGATGTGAGACGACATAAACTGCTGCGGCGGCCCCTTCTCGCAAGGCAGCTTCCAGATGATAAATTTCGCACATTGCCGCCGTGCCAACCGGAATAACCTCTGCCCCGGCGAGTGCAATGGCTTGATGGATCGGGGCACCGTAATTGATCATGTGCCCCATCGGAACGACCACTCGGTTTTCATGACCCTCACAATTTGGTATTTGTTCTATCGCATCCAGATCCAGCCCCGTTATCGCAGCAGCCACACCTGTTGTAATAGCAGAAGCCGAGCATGCGGTTATACAACCTGCTTCCGTGCCAATAATTCCTGAGATCACCGTACTGGCCCGCTCCTGTAACTGTTCCATGGAAACAAATTCTGGCATCACACTGATGATAGCATCAAGTGCTTCAGGCTTGACTTTGGAAGCCCCTATACTGGTCATGGTGCCCGACGCATTGATAACGCGGTTTAATCCCCAGTGTTTAAAAACGTCTTTGTAAGCGCTCATATCTTTCAATCTTTCTGTTCATTAACAGCAATAATCGCTTCAATTTCAACAGTTATACCACCAGGAAGAGACCCCATGCCGACAGCGCTTCTGGCATGCCTGCCGATATCACCAAACACCTCGCAAAACAGATCAGAACACCCATTGATTACTTTTGGATGAGCATGAAAGTTGCGTTCAGCATTGACCATGCCCAGTATTTTGATAATACGTTCGACCTTTCCCAAATCACCGAGCATTTGTTTCATGCTAGAAATCAGAACAAGCCCCGTTCTTCTGGCATGATGATATGCTTCTTCAACAGAGACATCCTTTCCAACGATTCCTGTTGCAAGTGTTCCATCTTCCAGAAGTGGTCCTTGACCTGACAGAAAGATCATTCCGTTATGTTTAACGCCCAGTTCAAAATTACCAATCGCCAAAGGAACTTCAGGCAATGCAATGTTCAGTTCTGCCAACCGTTCTTCAACGCTATTGTTTAGTTTTATTGTGTTCAATTCCTGTCCTATCTTTTTCACTAGAAAGTAGCCGAAACACCACCGTCTACGAGCAGTATTTGCCCGGTAACATATTGAGAATCATCGGAACAAAGAAAGAATGCAGGTCCTGCAATATCATCAGGTTTACCGGCCCTTCTTAATGGGATTCGTCCATGTTTAATATAGATTTCCTTGAACCATTCCGTATCGTGCTCATGACCGGAACCATCAGGAAGAGTTGCCATATCCGTATCAATAAATCCTGGGCCTATTGCATTGACGGTGATCCCCTCTGATGCAAGATCACAGGCAAGGGCTCGTGTGAAATTAACCACGCCGCCTTTTGCTGTGGAATACGGGATCGAATCACGCGAACCTCTAACGCCCATTATCGAGGCGATGTTTACAATGCGTTTCGCCTGATCACCTTTACGGATCAATGGCAAAAGAGTTTTTGTCACCCGTATGGCACCATGCTGGTTTACCGCAATAACTTCCAGATAGCGCTCCATGGTCATGTCATCAAAACCGTTGGCATCAAGGATTCCTGCGTTATTGACCAAAATATCGAAATGCCCATGACGATTGTTAATAGCCTCAGCCAACCTGTCTACAGAATCCTGATCAGCTATATTCACATCTTCTGCGTATGCTCTTGCACCGATTTCAGAGGCTGCCTTTTTGGCTTCATCAATCAAAATATCAGCAATAACAACCTCGGCCCCCTCTTTGGCAAGGCGTTTGGCAATTGCACGACCAATCCCTTTTGCGCCGCCGGTCACGACGGCTATGCGATTTTTTAAGCGTTCTGAATGTGTCACTCTTCATTTCCTTCTGCAGGTTTTATTCTGATTGCTGTGATAACTGCCATTATAATGGATACCAGCAAGACTATTGTGACAAGAGCGTTTATTTCGGGCTTGAACCCAACACGCATCATGCCCCAAAGACGTAAGGGTATTGTCGTTGTGTCACCAGCCAGGAAAACCGTAATTAATGTCTCGTCAAAAGATACCGCCATCGCCAGCACAGCACCGGTAATGACCGCCGGTCGCAATTGTGGCCAAACAACATATCGAAAAGTTTGAAGGCGAGTAGCCCCAAGATCAGCGGAGGCTTCAACCAAAGTATGTGGCATCGCCCTCAACCGTGTGAGAACTAGTCGATAAAGCACCGCAAGAACAAGAGCCGTATGGCCGACAATAATAGTGGCCTCACCACGTGATATTCCGATCCTGTCAAAAAACATGAGAAGCGAAAGCCCCGTGATAATCGGTGGCATGAGAAATGGAGTATAAACCACCAGTTCAATTGTCCGCTGAAATACAGCGCCCTCCCATTCCACATAAATAGCCAGAATAATGGCAAGAATAGCCGCTATTGCCACAGCAATAACACTGACGATTAATGTTGTTTTGATTGCGGCAATCACGGACTCGTTTTCCAACAAGCGCCAGTACCACTCAAAACTCGCTTCTCCCCAATGAATGCCATTACGATCACTGGGCACCAGAGAGAATATACTGTTCACGACGATAGGCATATAAAGCACAAAGAACGTGCCCGCTGTTATCAAGCCAAGAAATACATCAATAAGGTGTTCAGTATTAGTTTTATGCATTGATCAAACCTTGCGCTGCTGGCTTGCCCAACCAGCAGCTATAATGGTCATTAAAGCTGTTGCAAACAAAATTACGGCAAGTGCAGCACCCAGAGGCCAGTTATAGGCAAGTCCGAATTGGGACCAAATCACCCTGCCAAACGTAAAGCCGTTCGGCCCTCCCACCATTTGAGGTGTTACAAAATCACCGAGCGCCAGAACAAATGTGAATAAGGCACCAGATACTGTTCCAGGAAGCGACAGTGGTAAGATAACATAACGAAGTGTCGTTAAAGTGCCCGCGCCTAGATCAGACGACGCGGTTACAAGATTTTTTGGAATACGTTCCAGCGATAAAAAAATTGGAAGAATAACAAACGGCAAAAAAATGACTGCCATGGTGATCAGAATTGCTGTTTGGTTATAAATGAATTGGCGACTGGGCTCTTCTAATATGTGAAAAGCCACCAGCAATTTATTAAGAATTCCACTAAGATCAAGAATTGTTCTCATGGTATAAATCTTGACGATGTAGCTCATGAACAAAGGCAAAATAAGCAACAATATCAACAAGTATTTAACTCGACCTTTTCGTTTCCATACAAAATAAGCAACAGGATAGCCAACCAATACACCAATAGCAGATACCTTCAGGCAAAGATAAAGTGTTGATAGAAATGTTCCCCAGTATGCAGGGCTGGAGAAGAAATACAGATAATTACCAAACGAGGCACTTTCAACAATCTGATTGCTTTCCATTTTCCAAAAAGACATGAGAAAAAAATTTGCTATGGGTATAATCACCAAGACCACAGGCACAGCAATAATGCAGACAAAAATCGTAAACCGTGTAGATTGGTTATTCATCTTGGATTGTCCAGCACAGCAATATCTTCCAGTTTTATCGAGATTGTGGCATCTCCGTTGACGTCCAGATTCGGCACACTTGGATCGCTGGACAGTTTTACAAGCAATGTACGATCAGAATCCAATTTGGGCGAAAGCCTCAAGAAATTCATATCTCCGGCAAAATCCATATTTTGAACCTGGCAATCAATGTTGAAAGCTCCCTCACGTTTACCAATCCGAAAGAGCTCTGGACGCATTGCTACAATAACTTTGGAAGTCTTGAGATTACTGCCTTGCAGGGATGGGATTGTCCCCAGAGGAGTTTCAATGGAACCGGATGCTGTTAGCTGCCCATCAAGAAGATTATTATCACCAAAAAATCCTGCAACGAATTTTGTCTTTGGTGAATAGTAAATTTCCTTTGGCGTCCCAACTTGCTCAACCCCGCCATGATTTATGACAACAAGTCGATCAGAAATTGTAATTGCTTCTTGTTGATCATGTGTGACGAATAAAAAAGTTGTTCCTATTTTACGTTGAAGGCTCTTCAAAAAGAACTGCATTTGACGACGTAGTTCGGCATCAAGTGCAGACAAAGGTTCATCAAGCAATACAATCTGGGGTTCACAAACAATCGTTCTTGCCAAGGCAACCCGTTGTTTCTGGCCACCGGATAATTCAGCAGGGTAGCGGCCTGGAAAATCACTTAAGCCAACAACATCCAAAGCTTCATTAACAACCTGTTTCATCTTTTCTTTGGGGCAACCCTTTACCATCAACCCATAACCAACATTCTGTTCAACAGTCATATGTGGGAATAATGCGTAATCTTGAAAGACAGTATTAAAAGGGCGCTTGCTGATATGTGTCGTTGACAGGTCTTTCCCATCCAGAAGGATGCGCCCACAGGTTGGGGCAATAAACCCGCCGATTAATCTCAGAATTGTTGTTTTACCAGAACCCGAAGGCCCAAGCACAGTCAATAATTCACCGTTGGACACTTCAAGACTGATCGGACGGAGGACTTCTACGTCGCCATAATTTTTGGATACACCATCAAGATATAGTGTCATGATTAAGCTACTTTAAACCGTTCCAGGACCCCTTCATTTAACTCTACACCAAGTCCTGGCTTGGTAGGCAATGGAATTTGGCCATCCACGAGAACAAGTTCTTCTTTTGCCAATTCACGACGTAGCGTCTCAACACACAATTGCGGTGGCATGAATTCAATGAAATCACAATGATTGGTAACAAAAGCAAGATGTGCTGTCGCCGAAATTGATATGCCTGTTTTCCAGCAATGAGGAACGATGGTCAAACCACGTTCAAGAGCCATATCACAAACAATCTTGGCTTCACCCAGACCGCCGACCCTACCGACATCAGGTTGCGCAATTTGCACGCCACCAACATCCATCAACTCTTCAAATTCAAAACGAGTAGCCAGCCACTCACCACAAGCAATTTTCATGGGGGCATTGGCGGAAACCTTGCCCATCTCTTTTACATTATCTGAATTAATCGGTGTTTCAAGGAAGAACAGATCAAATTCAGCCCAGTCCTTAACAACGGATAAACACGTTTCTGCATCAGACCAAAGATATTGCACATCAACCATTAACGTTATATCCGGGCCAATGGCTTCCCTGACCGCCGCAATGACTTCAGTATGCCGATCATAATTTTCTTCCATGCCATTGTGAGCATAGGGACCGTTCATGGTCACTTCAGATTTTAATGCCTTGAAACCAAGCGCTTTGGCATCTAACGCAGATTTTACAAGAGCATCCCTGTAAGCCTCAAAGCTACTGCCTGCTGGTTGGAGAGATGCATAAGGTGTTATGCGATCACGTGTAGCACCACCGAGCAGTTCATGCACTGGCTTCCCTACGGCTTTTCCACACAAATCCCACAGCGCCATATCAATAGCACTAAGAGCATGGATGACCATTCCACGTCTGCCGTTCATAGCAGTCCCAGTGTAAATTTTATTCCATAAATCGCCAATTTCAAAAGGATCGGCACCGATCAGCATTTCCTTTACTGCCAGCCCCATTGTATGGGTTCCCGGAGCCTCGATGACCGTTTTTGCCATCCATGGGTTGGCATCACACTCACCAATTCCACTGATACCCGCATCAGTGTGGATAAATACCACAAGACTGTCCTGACCCGAGGAAGTGAATGACGGATCGTAATCTGGTGCCAGTAATACGTGGCATTCAATATCTGAAATCTTAAGATTCGACCGATCGCCGATTGATGTAGGGGAAATTGTGAACATAATACCTGCCATGAAATTGCTTCCAGGCGAGTATTGAATTCACCTGGAAGCATAAAGTTTAAGGGCATCTCTAAAAACAGAGGTAGAGTTGAACATATATTTGGTTTTATGACAAACTCAATGAATGATGCTCTACATTTGAGACAAATTCGACAGCAGAGAATTGCTACTACAATTGGTTTTGTTAATCTTACCTACAACCTATTCAGATTTGAACAACTGAGGAGGTTAAATAAAGCATGAAATCATTGTTAAATGATTGTTTTATTAAGAAAATACAACAAAACTTTTGTGGCACCAACAAAATACACCGTTTCACTCAATCTTGAAATTGAATATCGATATATTCGAAAACAAAATTCATAATCCTCAAAAAAATCACTCATAACTTCATCGCAAAACCAGACAAAAATTGATTGAAATCTGGTTTCTACATGAAATTGACTGAAATCTGGTAATTAGAGGTTCCCTTAAGGGAGTGTGCTACTATATTGCAGCTTTTACTTCATTCCAGATTTCAATGCGACGATTGAAGTCTTCTGGAGTTTCCAGGAAGACAAGCTTATCGCCATATGTAAATCCGGTGTTTTGGTTAGCTTTTTCATCCACAGCATTACCATAGCTGTATTTCTCAGTCAGGAATGTACCGACATTGACTTCCAGCACGGCATCGATCCAGGCATGCGCCAGATCGGTATTGGCAGCACCTGCAGAAATTTCCCAACAATCAAGCCAGCCAATTGCACCTTCCTTGGGAATGACCATCGCCGCATCCACACCTTTTTTCTGCAAGCCAGCTACCATAGGTTCGCCCATGGCAAACATTGCCTTGATTTTGGAATCGGCAAATATATTGATGCCTTCATCAAAACCAGCGAAATAGGTGAGCAACAAGCGTTTTTGTTCGATCAGTTTTTGCTTAACTGCTTCAAACTGGCTGTCATTAAGATTAAATGGAGTATCATAGCCAAGCATGATTGCCGCCATTGTAACGCTGTTGTTGGCATCGTCCAATGCAATAATTTGCTGAGCATTTGCTGAATCCCACATTACATCCCAACTGTCTGGTGCCGTCGAAAATTGTGATTTGTCATAAACCAGTGGCAGCGAGCCCCAGGAAAATGAAACACCATATTGTTTTTCACCACGCATAACTGCAGGCACATCTTTAAATGCCGATGTCAAGTTTGATGCATTTTTGACCTTAGACATGTCTATTGGCTGGATGAGTCCATTGTCGATATAACGTTTGAAACTGGAAGTATCAAATGACACCACATCAAAATCAGAGCCTTTTGAGCCCTGCATTTTTGCAAACATTTCATCCACTGAGCCCACATACGTGACCGATACAGAAGCGCCGTGTTTTTCTTCAAATGGTTTCACCCACTCAGCTTCTGCATATCCTTCCCAGGTTAATACCCGTAACTTATTTTCTGATGCCCAGGCATTGCGCAACACAAATGGAGCTGCGAGGGTGGCTGCACCACCTGCCAGAAAGTTCCGACGTGATATCCCCATTTTTTTACTCAGACGAGAACTCATATTATTTCTCCAAATAAAAATGAACTAAATTAATCTAATCTCTCATCCGAAAAAAACTAGAGTGATTAGACAGCCAGACTTATTAAAACTCTATGAATTAACAAGTGGAAAACCCAATTAGATATTATTTCCATTATTGTGTCAATGATTAAATGAATTATCTTATGATTAAATGAATTATCTTTATAACAATGAATTATTGAATTTAAAGATGTCAAGTATCTTTAACAAGTTTTTCTTTCATTGGAAAAGATGTTTTCAGTGTTGTGTTTGAACTATGGCGTGTACACTTGGTAATTTTAAACAATCTTCATAATTCCAACCCCATCATCTCCTGTGAGTAACCCCTTTGATTTGCACTAATGGACACCTATGTGGACACCAAACTGTGCATGGTTTTGAATTCACTAATGAATACTCGGTTTCGACTCCCGCCACCTCCACCACATTACCATACCATCCTGTTCCTATTTATCCCTTAATCAAGCTTTTAACCCTTGCAGTAGCTAGTATTTGTTTTACACCTCACTAATTCTTCACAGTCACACAAACCTCCAGGT
>Ga0066850_10001532_pt1 | contig 12130 bp, 7 predicted proteins | sample ETNtaG_4_FD_67282 | JGI IMG/M metagenome (GOLD analysis project Ga0066850, IMG submission 67282) | Marine microbial and viral communities from oxygen minimum zone, Eastern Pacific Ocean - ETNP201406SV67 | ecosystem: Environmental > Aquatic > Marine > Oceanic | place: Pacific Ocean: Eastern... | reverse complement strand
CGGCGTCATGGTTGGACATGACCGAGCACTCGCCACGCTTCGCAAAAAAGATGACGTGACCGGCCAATTGCCGTTAGTAATACTTTTGGCGTCCTTGACTGCTATTGCATTGATATTGCTTGTCGAGGTTTAACCTTGAGCACAGATTAACGGGCCGAAAAGCCGCTGAGATAAACACGGCTGACGCTCGAAACGCTGAGGAACAGCTTCAGACGCTTTGAAGGGCCTGCCACACTGTCTGAGGAGTGCAGGGCATGTCGACATGCTCCACACCCAAGTGGGCGACAGCATCACACACTGCGTTGTGTACTGCAGGAGTGGAGCCGATCGTGCCGGACTCGCCAATACCTTTGGCACCTAATGGATTTCTTGGGCTAGCGGTCTCGGTATTGGAAACCTCGAAGCTAGGCAACTCAGCAGCGGACGGCATCAAATAATCCATGAGGCTTGTAGTTACAGGATTAGCGTCTTCGTCATATTGGACGTGCTCCCACAATGCTTGAGCAATTCCCTGCGCGATACCGCCGTGCTGTTGCCCATTGACCAACATTGGATTGAGAATCGTGCCGCAGTCATCAACGGCGACGTGTCGTAAGAGCTCAACGTGTCCGGTTTCTTGATCGATTTCTACAACAGCCACATGCGAACCAAATGGGTATGTTGCGTCAGTGCCGTCAAAATCAAGCTCGTGAGCGAGCCCGCCTTCGATTTCTTGCTCAACTGCAGCGCTTGCTAGGTCAGCCCAACTAATTGATTTGGCAGGAACTCCGGCTACTTGGAGGGAACCCTCACCGACCACGATGTCCTCGGCGCTGGCTTCTAACAAACTAGCCGCAAGCTGTTTGCCCTTTTCCAGAACGACCTTTGAGGCTTCATAGATAGCAGAGCCACCAGCTTGTAGTGAACGAGAGCCTAAGGTTCCAGCGCCTCTAGCAACCTCTTCGGTGTCTGCATCGACGTGGTTGACATCATCCATTGGTATGCCAAGAACATCGTTGACGATCATGGAGAACGCTGTGTCATGACCCTGTCCGTGAGAACTTGTTCCAACCTTGATGGTTGCTGAACCGTCGTCGTTGATTTCGCAGCTTCCGTATTCGACGTGCAGCCCGATCGGGGCAGTCACCTCAACGTAAGAAGAGACTCCGATGCCCAGCAGCATTGGATCACCGGATTCTCGTCGGCGTGCTTGCTCGGCACGTAGATCTGCATATCCGGAAGCTTCGAGGACCGCATCTAGAGAGCGTTCATATTCTCCCGAGTCATAGTTGGCACCTACCAAGGTGGTGAGTGGGAAGGACTCAGGTTGTAGGTAGTTCTTTCGACGCAATTCTGCTGGGTCCATCCCAATAGCGTTCGCTGCCTTATCTAGGATTCTTTCGACCATTTGAGTTGCTTCGGGTCGGCCCGCTCCACGATAAGCACCGATGAAAGTTGTGTTGGTCACTACCGACTGTGCGAAAAAATCGATAGCGGGGATGGTGTAAACAGCTTGACTTAGTTGCATGGTGAGCATGGGAAGAATTGCGCCAATAGCAGGGTAAGCGCCTGCGTCTGCTACAACTCTCGCTTTCAGTCCAACGATGGATCCATCGTTGTTGACACCGAGTTCGGCATTCATCACCATCGCGCGACCTTGGGCCATCGACAGCATGTTTTCGCCGCGTTGTTCGGTCCACTTGACTGGTGTGTCTAACTCCTGGGCTGCTTTGGCGCAGAGGATGTGCTCAATGTAGAGACCGGCCTTTGGGCCGAAGCCACCACCAACCCATGGAGCAATTACCCGTAAATTCTCTGGATCTAAGCCGATACTGGGAGCGAGACCGTCGCGAAGTCCGTGGGCGGTCTGGGTAGAGGCGTAGAACGTCATGGAGCTACCTTCGGGAATAGCAACGCACCCGTTAGGTTCCATTGGCACGCCGGCAAGGCGCTGTGTCACTATCCGCTCACTAACTACAGCATCAGCGCCTTCGTTTACATCAGGGCCGTCGTACTCATTTCCAATTGCGAAACAGACGTTGTTTTCGGCGCCTTCCCAGAGGACTTGAGCGTCGTCGGCAAGGGCCGCTTCAATATCAGCGTTAGCTGGAAGTGGGTCATAATCAACTATGACCTGTTCTGCGGCGTCGACCGCCTGTGAGTGACTTTCAGCGATTACCGCTGCGATTATGTCGCCGACGAACCGCACTCGACCAACCGCTAGGGGCGGACGGTTCATGGAGGGATCCATAAATTCTGATTGGTTGACGGCGTCCATGGCGAAGTTTTCTGAGGTATAGACGGCTAAGACGCCTGGCATGTTGACGGCTTCGCTTGTTTCGACCCCGAGAAGTGAAGCGTGGGCCATTGTTGAGCGAACAAAAACAATCTGGGCTGAATCTATATCCAGATCATCTACATAAGCATTTGATCCAGTTAGCAACCCTGGATCTTCTTTTCGCGTAACTGCGTTACCTAGAATCGAGCCTTGTGCGGCCATGATTATCCCCTGATTTGACGTTCGTGCTTCGGAGCAGCAACGAGACTACACCGAGGTGCCACCTCAAATGTCATCGAGTGCATTTTTGGTGCTCACAACGAGCGCCAAATGTTTAATCCTGGCTTTGAAACCAAGTGTTCAGTAATTCCGCTGAACGGGTCGGGTCTTCGCACATCCACCAGTGACCAAGTCCATCTAAGACAGCGACGTCGGCCTTGCACCTCTCTGCAGCCTGACGGTGAAGTTGTTCACCGCCGGTGTAGGTGTCTCCGGTTGCAATTATGCACAAGCCGGGCCGTTGAGAAGCGGCATGAAGATCATCGCCTAAATTTCCGACGACCGGTTGAGCTGCGCTTCTATACAGTCCGAGAATCGCTTGGCTCATGTCGTTGTTAACCCAAGGAGCAACCTTCTCAGCTACGGACTCTCCCATCCCCAGTTGTGCGAAAAGGGCAATCTTGTCTGCCTCTGGTGAGTCGGCCATTGCTTTCACGGCAGCTTCCCCCTCTGGGCCCTGCCAGCTCTGGGCGGCGTCATGCCATGTGTAGTCGTGATTAAAAATTCCGATTATGTCGGTGCACCATGACCGAATTAGGTCTGGCCGAGTCATAGCTAAACGTATGACGTGACCCCCACCCCAGTCGTGGCCAACTAAATCGATAGGGCCGTCGAGTTGTTCGAGCTGAAGTGCAAGCCAGTTCAAGTAACCATCGCTGGTGACGTCGAAATCCTCGGGAAGCAAACTGCCGAAACCCGGTGGGGAAAGAGTTATGACATCGTCTCGTCCTAGTTCAGTGCGGAGAGGACCCCATATGGCCTCTGTCTCAGGGTTGCCGTGTACTAAGACGACTGACATGTGCACTCCTTTGTGGTGGATGCATCGTAAACCGAACCTGTTGCTAGGTGGGCCGTTCTTTGGCCAGGTCTTTGATCACTTCAGATGAAGGCAATGCGGCCAATGTTTGAGGGTCGACATAGATTTTGCGATCGCGTGATCCTCCTCCGACGATGACCTTGGCGCAATTCAGCACCCGACTGTCGATCCATATGGGAAGTGATCGGGGGAGACCGAAGGGTGTAACACCGCCAAGGACCATTCCGGTCATGGCAGCGGTTTCTTCTGGGGAGGCAAACGAAGCTTTCTTCACTTCAAGTTTCTTCCGGACGACTTTGTTTACATCAACCTGTGTGGTGGCCAACACAAGACATAATGCATATAGACGTGGCTCTGCTTTGCCAACCACCAGAATTGCGTTGGCACTTTCGTCTAGTTCGTAGCCGTACCTTTCGCAGAATTGAGCAGTGTCAGCTAGTTCAGGTGCACAATCGATTATTTGATAATCGGCTGCCAGTTCATCAAGTATTTCGATTACCGGGTCAGTCATGGATTAGTCGGTAGCCGTTTTGTGTTGTCGCGAACCGCTTTGGTAGCGACAAGGTCAACAGAGTTCAAGGTTTGGTTTACCACGACCCCGTAGTCTCGGCGGGCGGCTTCGGGTGAAACTACCCCGTCTTTTACATCTCGCAGGACCAGTTCCGGGTTTCGGTGAAATGGGTCTCCCCATCCTCCTCCTCCAGGGGTTTCGGCGATCATTTTTGCTGGACCGAGCTTCGTCACCCCGTACTTAGGTGGGATGAATGCGCCACCATCGGAGTCTTGATTGACTGGGACTATCCACTCCAACCCAACGCCGCCAGTTCCGCCTCCCTCTACGCCGTGGCCGCTGGGGGTATCGAGGCCTTCGGCCCGGAATGACCAAATAGCAGGTTCGAGGATGTCTGCCTCATAGCGAACTCCGGTCCCTCCGCGCATTTGGCCTGGTCCGGCGTTATCGCAACGTTGTTCGTGACAGACGTATCGAACGGGGTAGTGCTGTTCGTGAAACTCTAAGTTGGGTATATCGAGACCGCCCAAACTGATCAGATGACCCATTTGAGCGAAGCCATCTCGTTCGGCTGTAGCGCCGGGCGTCCCCATAGCGTGCCACTGGTACATCACCCACGTTGTTCCATCGTCTCTCTTGCCAGCGACGTGTCCGTGCATTGTCTTAGACCAACCAGCACAAGCCCTCGCAGGGTCCGCGGCCGCTAATGCTTGCCAGACCGCGATAACGATCTCGTGGGCCACGTAGACAGTGTTCATCGTCATTGGTGCCGGTGGGAGCGCGTTGACGATTGACCCCTCAGGCGCTTTTATGGTTAAGCAGCGATATGTCCCTTCATTCCTTGGAATGCTTGTGTCGAAGAATGATGAGACAGCTAGGTAAACAGAGGAGTAGGTGTTAGCGAGAGAGCTGTTTTTGAACCCTTCAATTTGCGGGTCGGTACCTGAGAAGTCAGCCACGACCTCGTCACCGCTCACCGTTAGTTCTACTCGTACGGCAATGTCGATCTTTTGGAAGCAGTCATTGTCGGTGTGGTCTTCGCCAAGGTAAACGCCGTCTGGTAGGTCCTTGATGGCTGCGCGCATTCGTCTATCTGCGTGATCTAGGACGCCACCCAGATACGACAAATACGCGTCGACTCCGAGTTCGCTAGCGAGAGCAATTACCCGCTCGCCTCCAATTTGGGTGGACCCAAGCATCGCTAAGAGATCGCCATCGAGTAATTCAGGGGTTCGGCAATTGATCAACAGTAATTCCCACAGGTCTTCGCGTACGCGGCCTCCCTCTATAAGTCGCATGACGGGAAGCCGAATTCCTTCTTGCCAGATCTCGGTGGCCTCAGGGTTATATGTGCCGGCGAGGCCCCCTCCGATATCGGACTGATGGGCTCGGTTGCAACAGAAACCCGCTAGCACGGGTGTGTCTGAACCGACGAAAATTGGTCGAGCGATGACCCAGTCAGGTAGATGGTTGCCACCGGCAACATAAGGGTCGGATAACAGGAATACGTCGCCTACTTTTAGGTCGTGACCGTATTTGGCTAGCAGGGCACGTACAGCGAAACCGCCGCCGCCGGTGTGAATTGGGATGCCGTCGGCGTTTGCTACCAGAGTGCCGTCAGGGGTCGTTACGAAACAGCTGAAGTCATGGCTTTGGCTGAAGATTGTGCTTCGGGCGGTTCGTGTCATAACCCAGCCCATGTGGCGACTGATCTGGTCAAGGCGATTTTGCATCAGTGCCAGGACCACGGGATCGAGCTCGCCGGAATGATGCTGTAATGAATCTTCAGTTTGTGCGACCTCGACAAAGAAGTCACCGGAGTCGTCGACCCACAGGCGATCACCGGGTCGCGCTACTACGGTCGTGGTGGTTTCTTCGATGAGGACTGGGCCGTCAAGGCTGTCGCCTGGACGTAGCAGCGATCCGTCGTATATAGCTGTTTGGGTCCACCCTGTGCCTGGAAACCACACTGAACGTCTATCTATGGGTTCAGGGGTACCTTGAGAGCGATCTCCTGCGGCCATCTCGACTTCTCCAGTTGACCCTCGGGCTACTAAGCGGAGCGAAGAAAGCATGATCGTGCCGTCTTCTTGAGCGTGACCATACAGGCGTCGATATTCAGCTTCGAAAGCTGTTCGAACGACATGCGGGTCGAACTCGTGGCCGTTGACTGGGACTCTGATACTCCAAAGTTGTCCAGGGTGGTGAAGTTCTAGCTCATAGTTGAGGGCTACCTCTTCCTCATCGAATCCCTCGTCAGCCATCACGGCAAGGGCTCGTTTAGTTAAGGAATCGAATCCTTCGACGAGGGTGTTGACTGGCAATTCATCTAAGGGGCCAAGCAGAAATCTTGTGAAGTCCTGCCTAACGTCGGCGTGGAGCATGCCTATTGCACACAGAGCGCCTGCATCGCGAGGTACGTGAACACGTGTACACCCCAATCCTGCTGCGACACTGGCTCCATGCATTGGTCCAGCGCCGCCAGCGGCGACGAGAGTAAATCTTCTTGGAGAGTGGCCTCGTTCAATTGAGATGTGTTCTACGGCACTTAACAGATGTTGCTCGACGAGTTCGATTATTCCGGCTGCTGCATCTTCGACGGACATTCCCAATTTCTGTGCGACATGGACATCGATGGCCTCGTGGGCGGCCTCTAGATCTAGGTCAAGAGTTCCGCCGGCCGATTTGCCGGGCCGTAAACGACCAAGGACTAAGTGAGCATCTGTGACCGTTGGAAGCGTTCCACCGCTTCCGTAACATGCTGGACCCGGATCGGCGCCGGCACCTTCGGGGCCAACGAATAGCAGTCCGGCGTCGTCCACCCCAGCGATTGTTCCGCCTCCCGCGCCAATGGTGTGTATGTCGATAGCAGGAGTGGAGACGTGGTACCCGGCGATGTCAACGTCGTCGCGCGTAGCAATCTCGCCGTTGGACATCAGAAGTACGTCACATGAGGTACCTCCGATCTCCATAGAAATCAGATTTCCTTTGTCGTCCTCAGCGACGCCAGCCTGGTCCACGGATCGGCGGTACAAATTGAGAGCGCCCACTGCGGCAGCAGGGCCGCTGAGTAAGAGGTTGACGGGTTTACTGGCTAATTGATCAACCGAGGCGGCTCCGCCGTTGGACTGGACCAATAGGATTGGACGGGGGAGACCTTCAGTTGCTAATTCAGCGTCTAGAGAACGAAGGTACTTAACAATTCTGGGTGACAGTGCGGCGTTCACAACGGCTGTAGAAGTTCGTTCGTATTCACCCATAAGAGGTGAGACTTCCGCAGAGCAGGTCACCCATTCTTTTGGCCACTTCTGACGAATGAGGTCAGCTAACTGCTGCTCGTGACGATCATCTATGAAACTGTTCATTAAAGCAACCGCAATAACATCAACTTCCTGATCGTTGAAATCGGTCAGGATTTCGTCGATCGAAGAAGTGTCGAGCGGCTGATGCTGGGAACCGTCTGCGTCTATGCGGCCTGGTATGGCGCGGCGAAGATGACGAGGAACAAGCACTGGTGCGTACGGTTCACGGTGGTTCCACTGGTCGGATCGTAAGCCTCGTCGAATTTCTATCGTGTCCCGAAAGCCCTCTGTAGCGATAAGGCCCACTTTGGCGCCTTTCCCTTCAAGCATGGTGTTTGTGGCGATTGTTGAACCGTGAACGAAGAGTGCACAATTGGCCAAGATCTCCGACTTAGGTAGCCCTAATTCGACCGAGATTCGCTGAACGGCAGCAAGTACACCCTCGCTTGGGTCCGAAGGGACTGAGGGGACTTTGGCAACCCAGGCTTGGCCGCTGGAATCGGCTAGTACAAGATCAGTAAAAGTTCCGCCGACATCGACACCAATGCGCCAAGGAGCAACGGGCCTATTCGTTGATGACGAACTTGATTCAGACTCACTCATAGGTATTGATCATCGCGCGCTTTGACCTGCGAGACTATGGAAATGGGAAGTAACTACCCCGCGGTGACATCTCGTTCAGCGGAACTACACGATCGTGGTAAGTCTGTGATACCCGACGGAGTGTCTAGATCGACCGTAATAATCCGACCCCATCCGATCTATGTGGACCACGCCCAAGGAGCATGGATCACAGACGTTGACGGCAATCGTTATTTAGATTGCAACAATAATTTCACTTCAATAATTCTTGGACACGCTGATCCTGAAATCGAGTTTGCGGTCCAAAAACAGTTGGCGCGCGGGACGGCCTTTTCGATGGCGACCGAGGTGGAAATCCAACTGGCAGAGCTCCTATGTCACCGAGTGGCGAGTTGTGAACAAATTAGGTTTTGTAACTCTGGTACCGAAGCTGTGATGGGTGCGATCAAAGCCGCACGAGCCTTCACCGAAAGGCCCACCATTATCAAGGTGGAAGGTAGCTACCACGGCACATACGACCATGCGGAAGCCAGTCTGGGGTCAGATCCATCTAATTGGGGCCTACCGAGTCGCCCGATGACAATTCCCTACGCTGTTGGTGCGCCCGGTTCCTTGACCGATGAAGTTGTGATTGTTCAGTTCAACGACACATTGGGAGTGACCGAAGCGATACAACGAGTCGGACCTCGACTAGCTGCTGTGTTATTAGATCCAATGCCGTCGCGGGTTGGGATGCCAACCCTAGACCCGTTGTTTGCTGAGGCGATAAGGAATGAAACCGAACGGGTCGGTGCGTTACTAATACTTGATGAAGTGATCTCACTTCGCCTTGGAATAGGCGGAGCGCAGGCAGTTCACAACATAGACCCAGACCTCACCGCTATGGCCAAGATCATTGGCGGCGGTTTCCCGGTAGGAGCAATAGGAGGGAAGTCCGAAGTGATGGATGTCTTTGCTGCTGTTCACGGAAATAGAGCTGCTGTCCCTTCGGGAGGTACCTATACAGCCAACCCGGTCACCATGACAGCGGGATTTGCATGCATGAGTCAGCTTGATCAATCTAGTTTTGATCGTTTGGCAGACATAGGGACGCAGATTCGCGGAAGACTGACGGACCTCTTTGCTGCTCAGTCGCTTGGCTGGCAAGTAACGGGTGCCGGTTCCTTGTTTCGAATCCACCCTCACCAACGACCGATCAATAGTTACAGAGATGCACATTTAGATAGTGATGAAACCGCACTCATGGAGTCGCTGCAGCATCGACTGCTTGAACGCGAGGTCTACTTCAGCTCATATGGAATGGGATGCATGAATCTGGCTACTTCGGATAGCGATATCCGACACCTCGAAAAGGCAGTGGACGAAGCGCTTAGAGCTATCACCAGTTAAGAACAACTACGGTTTCATCATGACCGATGACTTAATGCTCAAAAGCGCTGAGGAGTTATCTCGCCTCGTCCACTCGCGCAAAGTCAGTTCTCGAGAACTGTTAGAAGAAGCCATCAGAAGATATGAAGCTTTTAATCCGAAAGTTAACGCTGTCACCGGGCACCAGATCGAAAGCGCTCAATTGTCGGCGAATGAGGCAGATGAGGAGATAGCTCGAGGCGAATCTCGCGGCCCCTTCCACGGTCTTCCAATAACAATCAAAGAGGCTTATGACTGGGTAGGCACCCCGTCGACCTGGGGCAACCCCCAATGGGTCAACAATTTTCCTGATTCCAATAGCCCTTCGGTTGACCGTTTGGTCGGTGCTGGGGCAATTATCTGGGCAAAGACCAACGTCCCGTTCATGCTGGGTGATTGGCAATCTTTTAATGAAATCTACGGCTGCACCAATAACCCGTGGGACCTCAACCGAACACCGGGCGGGTCCTCGGGTGGGTCAGCCGTTTCTCTGGCTACCGGAATGTCAGCTTTAGAGATTGGGAGCGATATCGGTGCCTCAATTCGAAACCCAGCTCACTATTGCGGTGTGTTCGGTCACAAACCAACCATGGGTCTGATACCTCAAACAGGTCATGTCGCACCCGGAGTTGACGCGGTGGTCGATATTGCAGTCATGGGTCCGCTCGCTCGTAGCGCAACTGACCTTGACCAAGCTCTCTCAGTGCTCGCTGGACCAGACGGCTTTGACGCGAATGGATACCGTGTTGAACTGCCCGAACCAAACAAACAGTCACTTGCTGACTACAGAGTAGGAGTGCTGCTAGATAGCCCGGCGTGTGCCACGTCTACGGCGCTAATCGACCACCTACAAGACACTGTGGATGGTCTAACGGGGCTAGGAGTCGACGTCGTACAAGCGGCACCTCAGATCGATCAGAATGAATTCTTTGAGAACTATTTGTTGTTGTTGAGAGCAGCAACAGGTGTGTCTATAGGAGATGAAGCATTTAACGACGCTCTACCAGGTCATCAAGGTTGGGAACACGGGGACCGAACTTACAGAAACCTAGTTGACCATTCAGCCCATATGACTCACCGGGAATGGTATGCACTTCATCAACAGCGAGAGCGGTATCGGAAAGATTGGTCGGTCTTCTTCGAAGACTTTGATCTCCTGTTGTGTCCCGCAGCTGCATCGACCGCTTTTGTGCATGACCATGAAGGGGAACGCCCTGATCGCACCATTGAAGTTAATGGCAAGCAAGAGCCTGTAGTCGACCAGCTATTTTGGGCTGGTTGGAGTTGCAGCGTCTACTTGCCCAGCACTGTGGCACCGGTCGGTCTCGTAGATGGTCTTCCCGTTGGATTACAAATCGTTGCACCGCACCTACACGACAGAAGATCAATACATTTCGCATCGCTGCTTGAAGCAGCGATAGGCGGGTTTGTGCCTCCGCCTGGTTACGAGAGAATTGGAAGTTAGGTGACAAAGGAACACCACTTCTGGCAGCCTGTTGGATAGTGGACGACTCAATTGATGACCTACTCGATCTTCTGTCTCTTTCGGAACAAGGAGAGACAAGATTTGTCGGGCGCGGCTCTGGGCATGCCGATTATGGCTTGTTCGGTGGGCACCAAATAGCGCAAGCCATTGTCAGCGCCTACCGCTCAGTGGATACGGAGCGTCGACTGCATTCTGTTCACGGTTTTTTCTTACGCGGCGGCGACGGAAGTCAAAGCATCAGTTATGACGTTGAAAGCATCCGAGATGGGAGAGCGTTTTGTCAACGACGAGTGACTGGCGTACAAAACGAAAAACAGATATTCGATTTAACTGCGTCGTTTCATACTCCCGAAATTGGCCCGGGCGTGATCGCGCCTGCACCGCCTCGGGGCGCTGAGCCGCCCGAAGGACTACCGACCTTTGAAGAGTGCATACAACAAGTCGGTCCAATCTTTGGCGAGGAATGGTCAGAGGGGCCTCGGCCAGTCGAATACCGAATTGAAAATGCGCCCTGGGCACCGAATGGACCCTCCGAACAAGGCGGTATCAACTTTTGGTTTCGGGCCCGACAACCTTTAACTGACGAACCCGAAATTCACGCAGCGATCCTTGCGTACATGAGTGATGACTGCGTCGCCGACACACTTCTAGTCCCTTATGGACGTACGTGGGGAACTGAAGGGACCATGCTGGTCAGCTTGGATCACTCGATGTGGTTTCATGCAGAAGCACGAGCGGACCAATGGGTCTACGTCGAGCAATGGCCAGTTGCAGCTTCAGGGGCGCGTGGCTTGGCGCAAGCTCGAATGTGGCAAAATGGCGAACTTGTGGTCTCGGTGGCTCAGGAAGCCTTAACTCGGTTCTAATTTGTGTCAGACGTGCCGGTGAACCAAGCACGTAGTGAGTCCGTCACGCGTTCCAACGAAGCAAAACATCCGAAGTGATCAGAGTCGTCGAATACCTCCAGAGAACCCAACGGCAGACGCTCAGCTATCGCTGCAGCAGCGGTTGACGGGCGATCTAAGCCGGCACCTCCATAGGCAACTAAGACGTCTATTCCAACTTGAGGTAAGCGGTCCCAGCCTTGTTGGAGGAACTGTTCAAAAGCTCTTGATTCGAGTAACGGATCACATGCCAGTTCTACAGAGCCGTCGGAGCGGTCAATGAATCCGTGACGGACGTACGCGTCCAAGCAATTCGGATGCACTTCGTTTAACGGTGGGCGAGTGCTGTACCGATTGATTACTTCTTGACGTGAAGGAAAAATCGAGCGCCGACGTTTCGTCGCCTCAACGAAATCGATTGATCCGACAGGTCGATCTTTTGTACGTTCGAAAAGAATTGGCTCGTATACCCATGCTCGCTCGAATGCCCCGGGACGCACAAGGGTCGTAAGAATGCTGGTGGCGCCCCCCATTGAGTGGCCAACCACCCACGCGTCTTGAAGATTGAACGCATCCACCACCGATGCTAGATCCGCAACCATACG
>Ga0066850_10001531_pt1 | contig 12133 bp, 12 predicted proteins | sample ETNtaG_4_FD_67282 | JGI IMG/M metagenome (GOLD analysis project Ga0066850, IMG submission 67282) | Marine microbial and viral communities from oxygen minimum zone, Eastern Pacific Ocean - ETNP201406SV67 | ecosystem: Environmental > Aquatic > Marine > Oceanic | place: Pacific Ocean: Eastern... | reverse complement strand
TCAATGAAAGGCTTATCTATAAAGTTATTTATTCAAATACTTATTAACATTATTCATTAAATTTAAATACATTTTTATTGAAATATGAAGGTATTAAAAAATAGCATCCCAAAACACTTAAAAAAATATATCGTTAATCAGGATTATTCCTCATATACGCATATAGACCAATCATGTTGGAAATTTATAATGAAAATTTCCATAAATTTTTTTACAACTAATGCACATAACATCTACATAGAAGGATTAAAAAAAACTGGAATAACATTAGATAAAATTCCAAAAATAGAAAAAATCAATAAAAATTTAAATAATTTTGGATGGTCAGCTGTATGTGTAAGAGGATTTATACCTCCAAATGCATTTATGGAATTCCAGTCATTAAAAATACTACCAATCGCTGCTGACATGAGATCGCATTACAATTTGACCTATACCTCAGCGCCTGACATAGTGCACGAAGCTGCAGGACATGCCCCTATAATTGCCAATAATGATTACTCTAAATATTTAATCAACTATGGTGAAATTGCTTCAAAAGCAATTATGTCATCAGAAGATGTGAAACTATACTATGCTATTAGAGATTTATCAGATATAAAAGAAAAAAAATCAACATCAAAGGATAAATTGAAACATTATGAATCAAAATTAAATGATGCATATAAAAATATTACCTATTTAAGTGAATCATCTTTATTATCAAGAATGAATTGGTGGACTGTTGAATATGGTCTTATAGGTGATATTAAATCACCCAAAATATATGGTGCAGGATTACTTTCATCTGTTGCAGAAAGTGAAAATTGTTTAAATGAATCAATTACAAAGATTCCATTATCCTTAGATTGTATTAACTACAGTTATGATATAACTGAGCAACAACCTCAACTATTTATTACTAAAAATTTTAAAAACCTAACTAACGTATTAAATCAACTATCTAAAAAAATGTCATATAATATCGGAGGCGAATATGGTCTTGAACAAGCAATAAAAGCAAAAACTGTATGTACTATTGAAATAGATACTAAAATTCAAATATCAGGGATTATTGAAAAATATATATCTTGTGACAAAAAACCTGTTTTTATAAAAACATCTGGTAATACACAACTATGTTACAATAACAAAGAAATAAAAAATCAAGGGATTGCTTTTCATAAAGATGGCTACTCATGTCCACTGGGAATCCTTAAAAAATATAATAAAAGCATTAACTGTCTTTCAAAAAAAGAAGTAGATGAATTAAATATTAAGATTGATAAAAATATAACTCTTGAATTTATGGGGGATATAAAACTTAATGGGAAAATTGAATATATATTAATGAAATCTTCTTCAATTATTATGATAACCTTTAAAAAATGTACTTTAAAATATAAAAAGGAAGTTCTATTCAATCCTCAGTGGGGGAAATTTGATTTATTATGTGGAAATCATATCAATTCTGTATATGGTGGTCCTTGCGATAAAATTAATTATTACAGTAATAATAAAAATAGCATCAGTAAATATGAAAAATATAATAAAACTTCAAAAAGTACATGTAATGCACATCTTAATAAACTACACCATAAACTTTCAAAAATTTCAAATCCAATGAAATCATTTAAAACAATTGAATCAATATACTTAGATGTAATAAAAAACTTCCCAAATGAATGGCTTATCTTATATGAAATTTTAGATCTAACTTCAAAAGTAAAAACAGCCTACTGGAATAGTAAAATAAAATTAACATTAAAAAACTTAGCAAATAAAAATAATGATTTAGGACATGCAATAAAGCGGGGCCTTGAATTAATATAATTATCAATATTTTAAATATAAACAATTAATTGTTTGATAAGCTTTTTTATTTATTAAATTAATACCCGATAAAAAAGGTCGTATATGTTAAAAATAACAAAAAAAACTGAATATGCATTAATTGCAATACGCCATATAAGCAACAGCCGTGATCTCTGCTCTTCTAAAGAGATTTCTACATTTTATAATATACCCCATGAAATTATGGCTAAAACATTACAAAAATTATCAAGAATGGAATATGTAAGAGCTATAAAAGGGTCAAATGGAGGATATTACTTAAATAACTCTATTGGCAAGATTAATCTTGTTGACTTTATTGAAAATTTAGAAGGTCCAATTGGCATAGTTAAATGTGCAACAAGTACCACTTGTGATTTAATTGAACAGTGTAATATTAAATCACCTATTGATAAAATTAATTCAAATATAAAGAATATGTTAAGCAAAATTAGTTTGCAGGATATTTCAAACTAAGTTGGAGATAATAATGAATAAACAAAAAAACATTAATATAGAAGATATAACCTTAACTAAAAACGCAGCAAAAAGAGTTAATGCTATATTAACTGGAGAAAAAAAAGAAGGATTTTTCCTTAGAGTGTCTGTGACTGATGGAGGATGCTCTGGTATGAGCTATAACTTAACTTTTGATAATAATCAGGGAGAATTTGATAAAATTTACACATCTAGAGGGGTGCAAATTCTATGTGATGTAAAGAGCTGGTTTTATGTTAAAGGGACAGAAATTGATTTTTCTGATGATATGTTATCAGGTGGATTCAAGCTAAATAATCCCAATGCAAATAGAACATGTGGATGTGGGACTAGCTTCTCAGCATAGTTATGTCAGGAACTCTTAAAAAAATAAAAGATATAGCAGATTCAGATTACAAATATGGGTTTGTCACTGATATTAAAGAATTTCGTGTTCCTGCTGGATTAAATTCTGATACAATAAAAAAAATATCATCTATAAAAAAAGAACCCAAATGGTTATTAGAGTGGAGACTAAAAGCATATAAAAGATGGTTAGATATGGAAGAGCCAAAATGGCATAATCTAGATTATCCTCAAATTGATTTTAATAAAATTTGTTATTACTCATCACCAAAGAAAAAAGAGTTAAAAAGTTTAGATGAAGTAGATCCAGAATTATTAAAAACATATGATAAACTAGGAATCCCTTTAGATGAACAAAAAATGTTATCAGGAGTAGCAGTAGATGCTGTTTTTGATAGTGTATCAATAGCAACAACATTCAAAGAAACACTTAAAAAAGCAGGTGTTATATTTTGTCCATTTTCAGAAGCTGTAAATAAGTACCCAAAATTAATTCAAAAATATTTAGGTTCTGTAGTGCCTTATTCTGACAACTATTATGCTGCTTTAAACTCAGCTGTCTTTAGTGATGGATCATTTGTTTACATTCCTAAAGGAACAAAATGTCCTATGGAACTATCTACTTATTTTAGAATTAATGCAGCAAATACTGGACAATTTGAAAGAACTCTTATCGTTGCTGATGAAAGCTCATCTGTAAGTTATCTTGAAGGATGTACAGCCCCTATGAGAGATGAAAATCAATTACATGCTGCTGTTGTAGAATTAGTTGCACTAGATAATGCTGAAATTAAATATTCAACAGTTCAGAACTGGTATCCTGGTGATAAAAATGGTAAAGGTGGAATATACAACTTTGTTACTAAAAGAGGAAATTGCAAGGGTAATAATTCAAAGATATCATGGACTCAAATTGAAACAGGTTCTTCATTAACATGGAAATATCCAAGCTGCATATTACAAGGAGATAACTCAATTGGTGAATTTTACTCTGTAGCTTTAAGCAATAATTACCAACAAGCAGATACTGGAACCAAGATGATACATATGGGGAAAAACACTAAAAGTACAATAATATCAAAAGGGATTTCGGCTGGTCATGGTCAACAAACCTATAGAGGTGAAGTTAAAATATTAAAAAATGCCATTAATTCTAGAAATTTTTCACAATGTGATTCTATTTTAATTGGAGATAAATGCGGGGCTCATACACTTCCTTATATTGATATAAGAAATTCAGACTCACAAAGTGAACATGAGGCTACAACATCAAAAATAGGTGAAGATCAATTATTTTATTGCAATCAAAGAGGAATTTCCACTGAAAACGCCGTTTCTTTAATTGTAAATGGTTTCTGTAAAGATGTTTTTAAAAAACTGCCTATGGAATTTGCTGTTGAAGCACAAAAATTAATGGAAGTTAGTTTAGAAGGTTGTTCTGTAGGCTAAATAAGAGGTGAAATGTTAAAAATTAAAAATTTATATGCTGGAGTTAATAAAAAAATTATTTTAAAAGATATTAATCTTGAAATAAATAAAGGAGAATTTCATGTTATAATGGGTAGAAATGGTACTGGGAAAAGTACACTTTCAAATCTAATAACAGGGAAGGATGAATATTATAAAGAAAAGGGAGAATTACTTTATAATGATGAAAACTTAATTGATATGCTACCTGAAGAAAGAGCTAATAAAGGTATATTTATGTCATTCCAATATCCTGTTGCAATTCCTGGAGTAAATTCAATGCATTTTCTTAGAATAGCTGTTAACTCTATAAGAAAATATCAAGGAAATAATGAATATGAGCCAGCAGAATTCATTAAAATATTTAAGGAAAAGTTATCTATTGTTGGCCTAGATGAAAGTTTCACAAAAAGAGCAGTCAATGAAGGATTTTCAGGAGGAGAAAAAAAACGATTTGAAATTTTACAAATGTTACTAATTGAACCAAAATTAATTATTTTAGATGAAACTGACTCAGGGCTAGACATAGATGCTTTGAAAATTATTTCAAATGGAATAAGGGATTTCAGAACATCAGATAATGCTTTTCTTCTAATTACACATTATAATAGAATCCTTGAGTATCTAGAGCCTGACTTTATTCATGTCCTCCTAGATGGAAAAATTGTTAAAACAGGAGATAAAAGCTTAGCAATAAGACTTGAAGAGGAAGGATATAGTTGGCTTGAATAATTCAATTAAATTCATATCAACAAACGCCTTAAAAGAATTGAAAAATTATATTCCTTTTCGTGATGAACAATGGAAATATACAAACATCAATCAATTTGATAAATATAATTTCAATACGTTATCTTCATATTCTGATTTCAAAACATCAAATAATAAATTAAACATAATATCACTTAAAGATGCATTTAATAATAATACAAACAACTGTCAGAATATTTTCAATCAAATAATCCCAAAGGATAAAAATAAATTTATACTTTATAATACAGCTTATTTTAAATCTGGTAATTATTTTTATCTTTCAAAAGAATCTACTCAAAAAAAGCCTATCTATATAGATAACATCATAAACGAAAATAAATCAAATTCATTTATAAATAGCAGACTACTATTTCATTTTGGAAAAAATTCATCAGCAACAATTGTTTTAAATGAATTAAATAATTCGAATGCATTAGCAAATATTGTATATGAATTATATCTTGAAGAAAACTCAAATATTGAATTAATTATTAATTCAAATAAACCACAAACATCACAGATTTTAAATTTAGGAAGTACAATCAAGAAAAATGCCTGCCTTAAGATTTTCCCTATTGATATATCTGGAAAATTAATCAAAAATAATTATTTTGTGAATTTAAATGAACCAAATAGTCAATTTTACTATAATGGATTAAACTTATTAAACGATAATAATTATACTGATAATTATATTGAAGTCAATCATAATACAAAATATACAATAAGTGATATTAATCAAAAAAATATCTTAAGTGACAAATCAAAAGGAATATTTTATTCAAAATCAATTATTAAAAATAATAGCTCTAATTCTGAAGCACATCAAAAAAACAATAATATAATTCTGTCAGAAAATTCAATGGTACATTCAAATCCACAATTAATGATATATAATGATGATGTTAAATGTTCTCATGGTTCTACTACAGGGAAAATTGATGATGAAGCACTATTTTATTTAAGATCTAGAGGAATTAATATCAATACAGCAAAACAACTATTACTTAGCGCATTCTTAAATGATATCATAGATAATATAATCAATGAAGATATTAACCTAAGTATTAAGGAAAAAATAAATTTATGGATAAATAAACATGCCAATAAAAAGTAGGATTGATAAAGTTAGTGATATGTTTGGAGTCTTTGATGATCCAATGGATAAGTATACTCAAATTATTGAATTTGGGAAAAAAAATAAAGGACTTGATGCTAAAAATAAAACTGATGAAAATAGAATTTTCGGATGTGCCTCACTAGCTTGGGTTAAAACATATAATAGTAAGAAAAATACTTATTCTATAAAAACTGATTCTGATACATTTATAGTTAAAGGATTATTAAATATATTAGAATATATAATTAATGATTCTACTAAAAAAGAAATTGATGAATTAAGTGTTGAAAATATTTTAGAAACTTTAGGAATGAGCGACTCTATAACTAGTCAAAGAACAAATGGGTTTTTAAGTGCTCTTGATAAAATAAAGAATCAAATCAATGAATAACAATGATTTCATAGATGTATTAAGAGCATGTGATGGATATTTAATTCCATCTGGAGATAAAATTAAGTTAAAAAAAGGGACTAAGGTTAAAATTACTCAATCTCTTGGTGGAGACTTCACTTTATATGTTAATGGGAATCTAGTAAAAATTAATGGATCTGATGCAGATGCAATTGGTCAAAAAGTAGAAACTCAAGAAAAGACAATTAATACAAAAAAATATGACGAAAAACATATTTGGGATGTGTTAAAAACATGTTATGATCCTGAAATTCCAGTTAATATTGTTGACCTAGGATTAGTTTATGATTTAAAATCATTGAAAAAAAAATCTGGGACATATCATATAAATATAAAAATGACATTAACAGCACCTGGTTGTGGAATGGGACCAGTTATAGCACAAGATGTTGAATCAAAGCTATTAGGAATTAGTTTTGTTGATGATGTATTAGTAGAAGTTGTTTGGGAACCCTTATGGAATCAAAATATGATGACTGAAGAAGCTAAATTAAAGCTTGGGATGCTATAATGTCTTTTGATATAAATACATTTAGAAAAGAATTCCCGATTTTAAAGAATAATGAACTTATTTATCTTGATAATGCATCTACAACTCAAAAACCACAATCAGTTATTGATAGCATTTCAAATTTTTATCAAAATAATAATGCCAATGTTCATAGAGGAGCATATCAAATTGCAGAAATAGCAACTAAACAATATGAATTAGCTAGAAAACAAATTGCTCAATTTATTAATGCTAATCATAATGAAATAATATTTACAAAAAGTACAACAGAAGCTATTAATCTTATTGCTTATTCTCTTGGAATGAACAGCTATGTTAAGGGAGATGAAATCATAATTAGTGAAATGGAACACCATAGTAATATAATCCCCTGGCAAATGATATCTAAAAAATTTAATTTTGTATTGAAATATATCCCTCTACTTGATAATGGGACACTAGATATTAAAAACATTTCAACATTAATTACTGATAAAACAAAATTAATTTCCATAACTCATATGTCAAATGTTCTTGGAACTATTAATCCTATAAAAGATATTATAAAAATTGCTAAAAAAAATAATATTGAAACATTAATTGATGCGGCTCAAAGTATCTCACATATTAATATAGATGTTAAAAAATTAGGATGTGATTATTTGGCTTTTTCTGGGCATAAAATCATGGGGCCAACTGGAGTAGGAGTTTTGTATGGAGCCAAAGATAAATTAAATAATTTATCTCCATTTTTAGGTGGAGGACATATGATTAAAGAAGTATCAATGGATAGTTTTAGCTTTAATGATACTCCATGGAAATTTGAAGCTGGGACACCTAATATTGCTCAAGTGATTGGTCTTGGAGAGGCCATTAAATTTTACAATATGTATGCTAATAAAAATCTTCACACTCATACGAGTAAACTATTTAATTATTTAATTGAAAAATTAAATTCAATTCCTGAAATAACTTTATATCCAGACTCAATGATATCAAGAGGACCTGTTATATCTTTTTCAATAAATAAAATACATGCTTATGATATTGCTAAACTATTAGATACATTTGGAATATGTATAAGAGCTGGCCATCATTGTGCACAGCCTATATTGAATAAATATAATATTACTTCATTAAATAGAATTAGTATCTATTTTTATAATACAAAAAAAGAAATTGATATTTTCCATGAAAGTCTTTTAAAGGTTATTAAAGTTTTATCTTAACTTTTTTTACTAAATACTGGTTTTAAAGTACCTTCATTATGCATCTCTAATGCAATATCGCATCCACCAATTAATTCACCATTAACAAATAATTGAGGAATAGTAGGCCAGTTTGAATGTTTCGATAATTCTAATCTAATTTTTGGATCTTCTAGAATATTTGTTGCTTTATATGGGACTGCATAATGATTTAAAATTTTAACAATAGTTGCTGAAAAACCACACATAGGCATTTCTTTAGTTCCTTTCATGTATAGCATAACAAAATTATCATTAATATCGTTAATTATTTGATCTTTTAATTCCATAAAATCCTTTATATTAAATTTATTGTAGAATTACTGATATAAATTTATCATAAATTATCATTGTATTTACAACTGTTTTTATTTTTTTATGAAAAAATTCATACTATATATATTTATTATTTTATTATCTATAGCTCATAGTGATAGTAATCCTAAAATTGCTTTAGTTTTATCTGGGGGTGGCGCAAAAGGGATTGCACAAATTCCTGTATTAGAATTAATTGATTCCTTAAATATCCCAATTGATTTAATTATTGGAACAAGCATGGGCTCAATTACTGGAGCTGTATATGCGACAGGTCATTCTTCTGACGAAATAAAAAAACTGGCTTTGGAAACAAATTGGGATATTGTGTTTTCAAATAATAGAAAAAGAGAAAATTTATACTTCTTTCAAAAAGATGATTATGATAAATATAGAGCTTCATTCAATTTAGATGGGATTTCTCCAATCCCTCCTATTGCATTTACAAACGGGCATAATAGTTACATGAACATTAATCAAACAATGGGGATATATGAAACAATTACTGATTTTGATGATTTATATATTCCCTTTAGATGCAATGCTGTTGATCTTCTTAGTGGTAATGAAATTATCTATAAAAATGGGTCATTATCAAAAGCACTTAGAGCAAGCTCTTCCATACCATCTGTATTTAGCCCAATACAAGATGAAAATTTATTATTAGTTGATGGAGGGGTAATAAATAATTTTCCTGCAGATATTGCAAATCGACTTGGAGCAGATATTGTAATCGGTGTAAATGTTGCATTAAATAAAAAAGATATTGTTGATATAACTACAGTTTTTGATGTTCTCTCACAATCTATATTACTAAATGGATTCAAAAAACGACTTGAAAATATAAATTATATTGACATATTAATTGAACCAGATGTATTGGAAAACTCTACCTTGGATTTTAATTATGATAGCATAAAAAAAATATATGATATTGGGGAAAAAGCAGCTTACAACAGACTTGATGATTTATTGAAGTTAAAAAACAATCTGAATATTAATACTCCTAATTCAATTACTTTAAATTATATCAAAGAAAATATTTTTACTTTAGAAAATATTTCAATTAATTCAAATGATGATATCTCAATATCAGAAATTTTTAAATCAAAGCTACCCGTTGTCTTAACTAAAAATGAATTTTTAAATCATATAAATACACTCAGAAAATCAAATAAATACATCAATATCAATTACAAGCTTTATGAAGGAGTACAGGGGTATGCATTAAGCTTAAATATTGACAGAGCCCCAAAAAAAATAATAAATAAAATAATTATTAAAGGAAACAACAAATTATCTAAATCATTCATTAAAGATTTATTAAATATTAAATCTGGGGATTTTATAAATATAAATACTATAAGAGAAAATATTAATTCAGCTTATAACCTAGATTATTTTGAAAGTATTAGATATGAAATTGAATATGAAAACAATGAAACGAGTCTTATTTTCATCATTAAAGAAGCTACAGATAATAAACTTAAAATATCAGGTGCTTGGCATAATTATTATAAAATTATTGGACAAATGAAATTTGATCTTCTAAATATTCCATTTGATAATTTTAGACTAACAGATGAAATGAAATTTGGAAATGATTTCAGAGAAAATAATATCAATATTTACTATATCAATAATTTTAATTTTCAATCAAGACTTATCCCAGTAATTAAAATTAATAATACAAAAAAAGAAGTATCAATTTATAATCAAGAAAATAATTTTGTAAGAGAAAATATTGATACTAGGGATTATTCATTTAATACAGTTATTCCGCTTAATCAATATGGACATATTAATTTAGGGATCCATAAACAAAAAAATGAATATCAAGATAATTATGAAAATGAAATAATTAAATATTACTCTCTAGATATTAATATTGATCAAATTGATGATCTTTTATACCCAAAAGAAGGGTACCACTATAATTTATCTATTGAAAAAGGCTATAATGAGTATAATTACAATTTAAGCAAATTATATTTTGATCATTTTGTTCAATTTAATAGTAAATCAAGAATGAAATTATATGGGAATGTTCTATTTAGCAATCTAAACAATTATGAACATAATCAGCTTATTTCAAAAAGTGCACATTATATTCCATATGATAGAACACTTTCATTTAGTGAATATGCTTTATATGTTACAGATTTACAATCATACGGAATTGAGTTTAATTTTGATTATAAAAACAGTACAACTTTTAGATTTTTATATAATTACATTAATAATGCCAAGCTCAAACATGATAATCAAATAATTTCTGGATATTGTAGTTATGGATTAGGCTTTAGAGTTAAATCTATTTTAGGTCCTTTAAATTTTATGTGGACACAAACTGAAGATGAGCTTTATAATCAATCACAGAACAATTATTTCTTTAGTTTGGGAATTGATTATTAAATATATGTTTTTATATCTGAATTAATATAAATTTGGAACGCTTATCAAATTGATATCTGCCGGGGTGGTGGAATTGGTAGACACGCTGGTCTTAGGAACCAGTATCTTACGATGTGAAGGTTCGAGTCCTTTCCCCGGCACATCATTTTAATTGCCTTCATAAAATATACATTTACTTACATCAATAGTTAATAACAGTTTTATGGTTATTAAATAGCACTCATTGACCAAAAATATCACACATACGTCTCTCAACTTACTGATTCAGTTTCAACTTTTAAACCAATAATTCAACCCCATATTGCTTTTGATTTACTGCAGCAGTTTGTGTAAGTTTTGGTATGAATTCAAAAATTGTAACCAAATTATCTGATTATTATTTAGACTTTAGAAAAAAACAATGGATTGCTAGTTTTAATGAAGTAATACCCATTAAGATGCAGAAATTAATGAAAGAGCATATTGAAAAAGATATCAGAAATAAAGATAAATATATATCATTCAAAGAATATGAAAATAAGATTGTTTTATTTATTTTTGCTGGTAAAGGAAGTGACTGCGGTGAAAATGTAGTGTATTGTGAAATGGTAGTTGAAAATAGTTATCTAAATAGTCAGTTAATAACTAATGAATTAGAGAAAATCATACAGCATTGTAAAAATAAATTTAAATTTAGAAAGGTTTATTTAAATACTTATAAAAAACAGCAAAATTTAATCAAACAATTCCAGAAAATAGGGTTTGAATTTGGTGGACATAATTATATTGGAAAAGTTAAAGATGCTCTAAAATACTACAATAAGAAAAAATTATCTTCTCACAAAAATTTAAAAATTCATGTCGCCTCTAATCAACATATTAATGATATTTTAAAAATAGAAAAAATAAGTCACACTAGAGATAAAACAAGTCGGATGAGGGATATATCAGAAAAACAGAAAAAAGCATATTTAAAGTTATTGAAAGAGAGTATTAAGAATGAAATTGCTTTTTTATTACATAAAAGTGATGACTTAGTAGGTTATTTATGGATACACAAAAATAATGATAATGCTGTTATAGGTGATATAGCTGTACATCCTGATTATTGGGGAAATGGATTTGCTAATGTGTTATATAACAGAGCATTCCATACAATGAAAAATTCAGGTATTGAAAAATACCAAGGTAGTTCATCAACAAAAAATGTAATGACATTGGCAGAAAAATTGAATAGAAAAATAATTACATCGGTATATATACATTCTATTTAACCCCAT
>Ga0066850_10001527_pt1 | contig 12137 bp, 11 predicted proteins | sample ETNtaG_4_FD_67282 | JGI IMG/M metagenome (GOLD analysis project Ga0066850, IMG submission 67282) | Marine microbial and viral communities from oxygen minimum zone, Eastern Pacific Ocean - ETNP201406SV67 | ecosystem: Environmental > Aquatic > Marine > Oceanic | place: Pacific Ocean: Eastern... | reverse complement strand
TCGTCATCATACCTCTGGAAATCCGTCACTGACAGCGTGCTTGAGGTATACCGCAGGGTGGTGGATACTTGATTGGGGACGGGGGGGGCAAACCCGTGCTTCTCGTAGCTAAGGGCACCTTTGGAGCAATGGGTGGAGCCGAGCGTGACCTGATCAGGGTACTGCCAGCACTTGACCGGTTGTTTGACGTCAGAATGGCGACCATTCACTCCGCCCCCGAGCTCGAGGGAGTCTGTTCGAAGGAGGGCATTCAGCTCATTGAGCCAAAGACCCGGTGGGAGCTGGCAACAGATCCCGTATCTACAATCCTTGACACCGGACGCGGCAGTGCTTCGAAGGCATGGGGCTCGTGCGAGGGGCTCGGTGAGGCGATGACATCGGCCGATGCAATGCACCTGGTTAGCGGTGACGGCAGCCTGCCTCTTCTCGATCACGTTCCCAGTGGCCTGAAAGTCCACTTGCACCTGCTCGAACCCCACAGGGGCCTCTACGAGGACGTGCTGCACAGGGCAGTCGACGGGACCCCCAAGAGGAGCTTGGCTCTAACTGAGGCCCTGCTTTCAAGAGCCAGGCGACGCGACCAGTCCCTGATGGCGTCCCTGATCTCCCGAGATGGGTCTGTGGTAAGTGGCAACTCCAACTTCTCAGCTGAGAGGACCAATGATGTGTATGGAATCGATGCCGGCGTGCTGTGGCCCTGCGTGGATACGACCGAATTCCCTGAAGAGCCCTTGGAGGACGTTGAGAACCCGTATGTGGGAAGCGAGCAAGGGTACGTGGTTAGCGTCGGACGGGCCTCTTGGGCTAAGGGCACATGGGAGACTGTCTCCATGCTGAGGGGGACTGGTCTGTCGCTAGCTCACGTCGGAGGGGGGGATGACGCGTCCCTGGACATGCTCCGAGGCCACGCCGAATCCTGTGGTGTCAGAATCTGGGTCGCTCCCCGGCTGTCTTCCCCGGAGCTGGTCAGCCTGATGCGGAGCGCTCGGGCCATCGTCAGCATGGCCCACTCGGAATCCTTCGGACTTTCACCGATCGAGGCGTTCGCCGTTGGGACGCCTGCCCTTTTCGTTGACGAGGGTGGTTTCAGGGACACGGTTGTGGATGGAGTGAACGGGAGGCTCCTGCCTCGGGAGAACTTGTCCGAGTGGCACACTGCTCTGAAGCAGGCTGCCGACGACACGATCCGTCGGAAGTGGGTCGATTCGGGGCGAGCGCGTCTGGAGGAACTGGACCTGTCCCCCGATGCTCATGCTCGCCGGCTTTGGGAAATCCTGAGCTAGCCAGCGTAAGAGATTGCGTCCCTTGCTATGGGTGCTTGCCGAAATAAGTGTGAGTCGTTCGGCAGCACCCCGTTCCGCTGGATATATGGATGCCGTTTCACTCGACGGGTCGTGCGTGCCATAGAGACGATTGCAGTAATCGGCGCTGGGAACATGGGCTCCGGCATAGCTCAGAAGAGTGCCCAAGAGGGTTTCGCAGTGCAGATGGTCGACCGTGAGCAGCAGTGGGTTGACCGAGGCCATCAGATAATCGACGATTTCCTCAGCGAGGCAGTAGAGCGGAGGATATTCCGCCCTGCTCACGTTGACGAAATCAAGGGCAGGGTTGAGGGGGTCGTGGGTAACCAGAACGTCTCCCCTAACACCGACTTGGTGATCGAGGCAGTCTTCGAGGACTTCGCCGTCAAACGGGAAGTCTTCGCAACTCTAGACGAGGCATGCAACGAGCATACAATCCTTGCGACAAACACCTCTTCCCTCTCCGTCAATGCTCTGGCCAAGGCTACCGCCAGACCGGACCGTTTCGTAGGGCTCCACTGGTTCTACCACCCGGCCAAAAACCGCCTGATCGAAGTAATTCCCGCAGAAACAACATCTCAAGAGACCCTAGCTGCAGTGGAACAATATTGCAAGGCCATGGGAAAGGTGGTAATCGTATGCAAGGACCGTCCAGGATTCGTGGTCAATCGCTTCTTTGTTCCTTGGCTAAACGAAGCCTGCCTGCTTCTCGAGGAAGGTGTGGCTACGACTGCGCAGATTGATGCAGTGGCCTGCAAGGCCTACAGAATTGGTTTGGGACCGTTCGCGCTGATGAACCTCACAGGACCGGCAATAGCCGTTCACGCAACGGATTACCTAGCAGAACAACTGTCCACTCCGAGGTACAGGGGGGCGTCCATTCTCAGGGAGATGGTAGAGTCCGGGGGGATGTGGGAGATCGGGGAGGATTCCGAATGCGACGAGGGTGCTTCTCAAAAAATCAGAGAGAGGCTCTTGGGGCAGTCATTCGCCGTTGCCTCGCAGGTTGTTGAGGAGGGGGTCTGCTCGATGGAAGACCTGGACCGTGGGGCCAAAGTAGGACTGAGGTGGTCCCTGGGACCTTTCGAGATAGCAAACAAGATTGGGGTCGGTGAAGCGGTTAGAATGGCGAAGTCTTACTCCGAAGTGGCAGGTCTGGAACTACCTGATTGGTTCACGAGCAGGGAGGGGGACTTCCTGTTCTCGCTTGTAGATGTAGAAGTTAGTGACGGAATAGCAACCGTGCGACTAAACAGACCCGAGGCAATGAATGCACTCAACGAGACTCTGATGGCCCAACTTGGGGAGGCGGTAAAGGAGCTGAACCTACGCGACGATGTCAGCACCATAGTCCTCGAGGGAGCGGGGAAGGCGTTCGTCGCTGGCGCGGACGTCAAGTTCTTCGTAGACAAGATCAGAGAGGACGCCTTCCAGGATATCTACGACTTTACTGCGTTCGGGCATGAAGTTCTGAATTCCATCGAATCGAGTCCAAAGACCACTATCGCCCTGACTACGGGTCTGGCTCTCGGAGGTGGGTTGGAACTAGCCCTCTCCTGCGACTACCGCGTGGGGACAGAACGCACTCAGTTCAGATTTCCAGAGACGAGCATCGGAATTTTCCCCGGGCTTGGTGGGACTCAGAGGACGGTGCGCATCTGCGGCGTAGAGGCCGCTAGGTTCGCAGTGCTGGCAGGAAATTTCCTAGATGCTCGGACTGCGAGGGCGCTTGGTCTGCTCACTCACCGGGTTGCACACTCGGAGATATCGAAAACCATTGCCGAGCTGACGTCTACAGGAAAACCGGATTCAAAGTTCCCGGGCAATCCCTCCGATCCTGCCAATGCTGTTGCCTCATTCGCTGAATCCTTCTACTCTGATGCAAACTTGGATTCCATCATGTCAGGGGAGGTCCCCGAGGGCTTCGACTCTGAAGATCCCCAGGTCGGGCGCCAGATCAGGAGCCTTGCGAGAGTTGCACCACTCGCCCTTTTGACCACAAGTGAACTCTTGAATCGAGCAGTAGAAACCGGGGATGAGCTGTCTGTGGGCCTTCAAGCTGAGTTGGATTCGCTTGAGACAATCTTCGGCACAAATGACGCCCTCGAAGGGCTATCCTCCCTCGTAGAGGGGAGGCGCCCCGTGTACTCTGGAACCTAACTCAGAGCAAGCGACACGACCCCGCAGGTCATACAGGAAGCGCTCCTAAGGTTGGGAGACACAAACTCCTGATAGACCAAGCAGGGAGATCCGCACGAGGGGCATACTGAGATTGACTGCAGACCCGTCATGACCACCTGCATCACCTTCTCGGGTACTGTGACCAAGCTGGTGCACGGCAGTCCGCCATTGCACGCATAACAAGATCGACCAATGTCATCAGGCGACCTCCATTATTGCAGTAGAGCGGTTTATCCCCTCTTTCTCATCCCAGCTTCTCATCACTTCGTCAGTCCATTCCTCTAGCCATCTGTCCATTTTCACTTTCCTCTTCAAACCTAGTGTGGTTTTCACACTAAGCGAACGGGTCACGGTATATCAACATGGAAGTGATTGAGGTCACACTATGGTGCATTTTAAACACCTGATACCCTTCTGAGCACTTGATATCAATGCCCAGGCAACCGATGGTAATTTCAGATGAGGACTTCAAGAAGGTCGAAGCCGCGATAACTAACGTCAAGGAGGACGGCATCGAAATCCGCAATGTCTTCGAGAGCTATTACGACGAGAGCTTTGACATTGACTGGGAGGTGGATGCTGCTGTGGAAGCATTCTCAATTTTCAGCTCCCGGTGGACCATCGAGATTCTTGCTACCCTGTACATAGCGGGTGAGCGTCGCTTCAACGAGATGCGGAAGCTCCTCAGGGGGATCAGCAGCAGGACCCTTTCAGACAAACTGACCAAGTGTGCAGAATCCGGACTGGTCGAGAGGATTGTTGAGGACGGCCCCCCGATCCGGGTTAAGTACCGACTAACGGACCATGGAAGGGATGCGGGCAGGTTGCTTGGCCCCCTGGTTGCTTACATGAAAGTCAAGCAAGGCAGAGTCATTAGGCATAGTATCTGAAGGTGAGCATTTTCTGCTCAACCGAAGGCATCCTTAAAGCTTAGAATGACGAGTTTCGGGCATGGCGCTGATACAGCAGTGGCGTGCTGCGCACCCCTGGATTTCGGACTCTATCACAGCTATTGTGGCTGGATCTCTGGGCCTTTCTACCATACTGCCCCCTCTAGCGCAAGGGACTCTTTCGTCACCACACAGTAACTCATGGGAGCATCCCCTGAGAGGCAGAATCCTGACTACGCTTGAGCGATCCCCGGGGATACACTTCCGCGAGCTGCAGAGACAGCTGGAGGCTGCGAACGGAACTCTCAGGCACCATCTCAACGTTTTGGTAAAGGAACGCTCCGTGACCGTGGTGCCGGTAAATGGCAGGACCTGCTACTACGCTGGGGCTCCGGCGCAGGTTGAGATTCTGGAAGGCACGGGAGTTACGGACGAAGCCACGGCCGCTGCGATGCTGCCAGTGGGACTCTCGGGCGTGCAGAGAAAGGTTGTGAACAGGCTCTCCAAGTTCCCCAACCCAATTTCCCAGGCCCAGTTGGCTCGCGATCTGGGGAGATCTCGTGCCACGGTCCACTCTGCAGTTTCAGTGCTCCGGCGAAGAGGCATAGTAAGTTGCAGCGGACTTTCCCTGGCTCCTCACCTGGACGGTCTGGGGATGTCCAAAGTAAGCTATCCGTGGTTGGAGATTCGTCAGGAATACGCCTGATTAGCTCCTGCTGCCTTGCCAAGGCTCTTGAGCCTCGGAATCTGCGCACGCGTCGTGTTCGCGCTCAGGCTGTCGGAGTTACCCATGCCAACTGGCAGCAAAGACCCGGACGTGCTACTGGCTTGGATTTTAGACACAATGGGACTTATCGGCAGAAGGTCGGGGCAGTGGGGTGGTGACGATCATCAGGGTGCTTTGCATCGAATAATGCGAGATGCCCTATTGGCCGACCCGCTAAGGGGGTGGGACACTAAGAGCCTGGGAGATGCATGTGGCCTGTCTCCCACTGGAACCCATCACCAGATGGTCAAACTAAGATCGTGCGGGCTTGTATCAACTGAAGTAAACGGGAAGTGGCACGTTCACGTACTCAGGGGTGGCTCGATGTCGGCAGCGACCTCCCTGGTTACCGCTCAGGCTAGGGTGATCCTAGAGCTTCGAATGTCTGAGCTCGATTCCATCGTAAAGCCGTCAGAAGGCAGAATGGAAACCAGTGCCGAGGAAGATGATGTGTCATTCTCCATCAGAATAGCTGAGCCGGGATCGAGAGCTCAGGAGCAGGATAGTGTCAGTTCCCTAGTTGAGGATCTCGGCTTGAACGGAGGTCGTTCTCAGAGTGGCGACAGCCTGGCGACCGATCTTCTGGTCGAATTGGGTGCCAGTGACGGGCCCGCAACTATCCTATCTCTCGCAGAAAAATGCTCGGAGAGTAGATCGAGGGTACAGAGGGCAGTTGAGCGCATGCGGTGCGCGGCCCTGGTAGAGAGGGTCCCGATGGTGGAGCGCATAGCTCAGGATGTGTTTGCTGGCTTGATGCGGCAACTGGATGCACGTGGGGAGGAGTGGCTCATGTCACGGGGTGGCCTTGGGAGATTGGAGGGGTCTGTTTCGAAGGCACTGATTGAGGGGGCGAAGGAATCCTCACTAGACATTGACAAGGTTCAGACCATCCTGATTCCCGTCCCTATTGAGGGTCAGCGAGTCCTGTTGAATACCCTGGGTGGAAGAATGCCGTACGGGATTAGGATGGCAGGAGTTGACGCTTCAGAGGTCTCGGAGAGGGTTCTGCGCCAGGGAGATAGGGCTCTTAGGCGTCTCAGGACCGTTGCGCAGCGCCTAGATGAGGCCATGAGTAGCTGATGCATGGAGAGGGGCTAGGCTCAATTTCTGCTATTCACGCCGCTAGAGCTCTGCTGTCCACAAGCCCTTCCAGGTATTCGGTGACCATTCGCCCAAGGTTCGCCTGGTCGCCCTCTTGGTGAAGGGAGACTCTCATCGCTGAGGCCCCAGGGAGCCCCTTTGTGAATGACACAGCGTGGCGCCTGAGATTCTTGTTTTGCTGGTTACTGTACAGCTCCTCGCACAGTTCCAGATACCTCCCCCAGCACCAGAGGCGGGCTATTGCGTCGTCGTCCTCCCCCCATGGAGGACTGGGGTTGGGCCAACCTAGGTCTCGCTTGATCTCGTGGAAAATCGTAGGACGTCCGATTGCACCACGCCCTATCATCAGGCCCGAAGCGCCTGTGGCCTCCATGCAGGCAGCGGCGGTGGGCGCGTCGACAACATCCCCGTTCGCTATCACTGGGATGCTGAGTGCGTCGACAATCTCACGAATCTGCGACCAATCGGCCTCGCCCGAGTAGCGCTGCCGTAGGGTTCTGCCATGGACGCATATGCGACCGACGCCCTCGGATTCAAGGCTCTTGCAAATCTCTAGGGCGGTATTGGGACCGCTTCCCGTTCCGAGTCTCATCTTTACCGTGATCGGGACGTTTGCCACTTCTATGCACGCTCGTACCATGTCGACGACACGGGTTGGGTCTCCAAGCAGGGCTGCTCCTGCATCGTTGCGGCATACCTTGGGTGCCGGACAGCCGAAATTGATGTCAATGGCGTCGGCTCGGTCCTGTAGCATCTCGACTGTCTGCACCATCTCCTCTGTTACTCCGCCGAAAATCTGCGGAATGAAGGGATGCTCTCGTGGATCACTCTCGACCTTGAGCCAGGAGTAGGCGTTCCTCCTAGTCAGGCCGGAGGCCGCTGTGAACTCCGTAACTGTGACGTCCGCCCCGCACTCCCTAGCTAGCAGCCGATAGGCGAGGTCGGTGACACCTGCCATGGGGGCTAGGAACAGGGGAGGACCCGGTTCGTCCATGATGCTCGGGCCGAGGTGATCGCCTTTGAGGACGTCGAGCGCTCAGAACGTCGACTCCCAGTCAGCCACGTCCTCGGCAAGCTCCCACTCCATGTCGGTAGATACTGTCCCGCGGGACTTGAGGATCTCTCGAGAGAGGAGCCAGTAGACGAGGGCCAGTGAGCGTCTCCCCTTGTTGTTAGCAGGTAGAGCTAGGTCGACGTTGCGGAGCCTGTTGTTTGCGTCGCATATAGCTACAACGGGTAGGCCCGATTTCACCGCCTCGTTGAGTGCTTGGGAGTCGGCTGCAGGATCGGTGACCATGATGATCTCGGGCTCGATGTACGTCCGAAGTCGGGGGTTGGTCAGAGTGCCGGGGATGAAGCGTCCGACGATGTGCTTGGCACCTATGGCCTGTGCGAACTTGCGAGCTGGCCTCTGACCGTACTGCCTTGCGCTGACAACAAGCACCCTCTGGGACTCGTAGTTGGATAGGAACTTGGCAACGACTCGTATCCTGGAGTCGGTCTGGTGTACGTCGATTAGATGGAGGCCGCTACTGTCCTGCAGCATCGTGTCGAGGAACTGCTTCATGTCCGCAGACTTCTGGTTGGTCCCGATGTGGACAGCGTGTCTTTCGTAAACGTCAAGCGGCACTAGGGGGGACATGCTCTCCGCCATTCGGTTTCCTCAGCAGCGCGGCGACCTGACCTTGATTGATAAGCGCTGCGTAGTGACATTGAACGTCGGTCAGTCGCTGTTCAAGTCCGATAGGAAAGTGCATTCCCCTATTTCGTGGGTCTCAGGGAAGCGCACACATGGCTTGGTGATGGTCGCGAAAAGGTCGAAGTGGTCGTGGAATGATAGCTGGTCTACCGGAGCGGTCAATCCGTATCCTCTGGCCTCGACCTCCAGTATCCAGGTACCTTCGATGAAATCTTCTTGGAAGTCAATGCTCTCAAAGGGGTAGTCCTTGGTTGCCTTGACGTGCCAGAACGCGTCCCCTCCCGCGTTCTTGGATCCGGGCTGCCAGAGCCATGCCTCGACGTAGCGAACCTCGTTGGTGTCGTTACCTACCAGCTCCTCGAGAGTCGTTGAGTAGGGGAGCTGTGCCCTGAATGTGATGGTCAGCTCCGAAACCGTCTCGTCGAACACCAACTCGGTCTCGTTCTGGTATATCACCGAGTCCAGGGTTGATCCTGTGTCGAACGTCATCTCCCAGCCCACTGTGACCTCCTTGTCTATCTGACTCGGGGGCTCCCTCCAGCTCTCGATGATCTCGCGCTGCATGGATAGGGCCAAGCAGCCAGTGCTCAGCATTGAGAGCAACAGCATGGAGGCAAGGCAGAGTGCCTTCGGGACATTTCCCATGGACCTCGGAGAGGCCCGTACGTCTTCAACTCGCTTGCTTCCCGGTGCCTCTCGGTACTCATAGGGCACGTCAACGCCGTAGCTCAGTCACCCCTCGTCGTCATTGAGGCAGCACAGCGAGAGGGGATGCGGGCATCAAGACTGCGACGTTAGTTCAGCGACGTCGGGAGTGAAGTGAAGCGAGGCCGATCATAGATACGGCAGCTAGGAGTTAATTGCTTTCTGCTAGAAACCCATTCCGCCCATTCCGCCCATTCCGCCACCCATGTCGGGCATCGCTGGCGGGTCCTGCTTCTGATCCGGGTCATCTGCGATTAGCGTCTCGGTGGTTAGTACCATCCCTGCGATCGATCCAGCGGACTGAAGGGCGTTCCTCGTCACCTTGGCTGGGTCGAGAATGCCTGCATCAGTCATGTCTACGTACTCGCCGGTGCGTGCGTTGTAGCCATAGTTAACATCGTCGCTTGACAATATCTCCTTGATGACCGAGTCGCCTTCAGCACCAGCATTCTCGGCAATTTGCCTAGTCGGTGATTCCAAGGCGTTGAAGACTAGGTTGATGCCAATCTTGCGATCGCCCTCGGCGGACTCTACTAGGTCCCTGAGTGCCTCTCTGGCTCGCAGTAGTGTTACGCCGCCGCCTGGGACGACTCCCTCTGCCATGGCAGCCCTCGTAGCGTTGAGCGCGTCATCCACTCGGGCCTTGGTCTCCTTGACCTCGGTCTCTGTCGCTGCCCCGATTTTCAGCACCGCCACACCCCCAGTGAGCTTGCCAACGCGCTTCTCGATCTTCTCTCGATCCCACTTGCTGGTTGCCAGCTTGGCCTGTCCTCGGAGGACCTCTGCTCGCTCCTCGCTAGCCTTCTTGTCGCCTCCCCCTCCGACGACTGTGGTCTTGCTCTTTCCGACGATCACCCGGTCGGCGCTCCCTAGGCTAGATGGGCCCTGAGTCTTCAAGTCGGCTCCTTGGTCCTTCATCAGTGGCTTTGCACCAGTCAGAACGGCGATGTCCTCGAGCTGTTCCACGATTTCGTCCCCGAAACCCGGGGCCTTGACCGCGACTGCCTTGACGACCTTGCTCACGACGTTCAGAACTAGGGTGGCTAGCGCCTCGCCCTCGATGTCCTTGGCCACGATCAGCAGGGGCCTCTTCTGCTGGACGCTGGCTTCCAGTGACGGCAGCAGGTCCTGTGCGGAGTTGATGGTGTGGTCGGTCAAGAGGATCAGTGGACTGTCGTGTACTGCCTCTCGCTTCTCACGATCGGTGATCATGTACGGGCTCACGTATCCCTTGTTGAACTCCATGCCCTCGACGACGTTTAACGAAGTCTCGATCGACTTCGCCTCTTCGACAGTGATGACGCCGTCGCGCCCGACCGCGTCTACGGCCTCGGCGATTAGGGAGCCGATCTCCTCGTCGTTGTTCGAAGCGATAGTGGCGACTTGCTTGATGGTCTCACCCGTCTCTACCGGGACTGCACGCTCCTTGAGCGACTCCACGACTGCGTTGATAGCCTCGTCGAATCCAGCCCTCAGCTCGACTGGGCTGGATCCAGACTCCATGTTATCCAGTCCGTTGTGACAAAGGCTCTGTGCAAGCAGGGATGCGGTTGAGGTCCCATCTCCAGCGTTATCCTGGGTCTTGCTGGCCACCTCTTGGATCAGTTTGGCTCCCATATTAGTGAACGGGTCGCCGAGCTCGATGTCCTTGGCAATGGTGACTCCGTCGTTGATTATGGACGGACTGCCCCATGGCTTCTCAAGTACGACGGTCCTTGCAGCTGGACCCAGGGTCACCTTGACTGCGTTGGCCACTGTGTCAATTCCTTCCAGCAGCTTCTCTCTTGCCTCTGCTCCGTAGATTATCTTCTTCGCTCCCATGATATCACCCCAGTACCTTGGCCTGGATGTCCTCTTCTTGGATCAACAAGTAATCCTGGCCCATCCACTCCATCTTAGTTCCGCTGTACTGCCGGTAAATCACTCGATCCCCGATTGCGATGCTCTTCGTGTCCGGCCCGACGGCCTCCACGAGGCCCACGTTCATCTTCTCGCGTGCCTCCTCGGGTAGAAGAAGTCCTGACTCGGTCTTCTCCGGGGCGTTCTCCATTGCTAGCAGCACCATTTCTCCTATCGGTTCAATTCCAATTCCCATGAGTATATTCCCTCGCAGTTGCGGGCCTCGCAAATTTTGGACTATTTTAAACTAAACGAATGGAACTCAGCCAGCCCATAGTGCTCTTAGGCCAGATTTGGCATGAGGCTATTCCTCTTCAGTCGAGGAACGTAGGGCGGAAATCGCTGGGTCGAGCAACAATGGGGAGGCCAGAATAGTCAGAATGGTGAGAGCGAGGTAATTCCAGGTGCTCTGTGTTACTGAGGACTGGGTACCGGAAGCCAGCAGTTTGATTGAGCCTATCCAGGGAATCTCGGAAGAGGCGATTCCGACAATCCACTCATCCTTGACGGCGAGAACGGGATTGCCGTGCTCCGTGAGGCCGCTTCCCATGCCCTGTCTGTTGGCGGAGGGCTGGTCCAGCATGCAATCGTTGTTGTCCCCAGCGGTCAGGTATCCCTCATGGGAGGGAGTCCAGTGGTCGATCTCCAGATTGTAGCTTCCGCCGTGGTATGGGCACTCGTAATCTAGGGTCCAAGTGATGGATTCGACCCCCAAAAGAGTGGTTCCCGGTACATCCCATCCTCCAGAGCCGTTGGTGACGGCCTTCAGGATTGCCCTGTGAATTACGGGCGTCTGGTCTCCTCCGTTCTTCCTGTAGATGATCACGTCCCCCGGCATGCCGTGCGAGTCGTAACCGAAGTTTTCGCCCTCCGGCTCCGTGGCCTCCGCGAAGGTGACGATGTCGGCCCTGTCACTGTGCATCACAAGCACCAGGTCCCCGGGATCGATCGCCCCCAAGGAGCCGTCGTTGTCATGCATCATCGAAGTTGACTCGACTACAACCATGGGAGGGAACATTCCCGTGGAAATCCACATCGAGCCGAGAATTAGCCCAACGAGCCCAAAAGCCAGCAAGGCCTCCCTAATCCACCACCCTGGCCCTTCCTGATTGGGCTCCGAGTGATTGTCTGGAAGAATGGGGTCTTGGGTTGACACCTCATTCCTCCTCTTCCGAGCCAGAGTCGACGCTCTCCTCGAATGCCCTGGTGGGGGGTTGTGATTCAACCACGTACCTCTTGGGTACTTTGACGCCTAATTGTTCGTAAAGTCCCTTCAGCCTGGACTGGAAGGAGCTGCCCAGCATATCTGCAGCGATCTCGGCCTCCTTCCTCCTGCGGAGGACCTCTGGCCTGGAGTCCAATTCCAGGATATCCTCCAGAATCTGTTTCTGGCCGAGGAAATAGAAGAAGTCTGGTGCAACGAGGAACAGGGCAACGGAACCGCCGAGCAAACCTAGCCAGACAAACGGAATCAGGTTGTCCCTTCCTTCCTGCTCCAAACTCTGCACCCCGTCCATGAAGAACATGAAGACGAAGCAGTAGAGGGTCAGGGCCGAGAAGAAAAGGGTCATCGAAGTGTATGCCCTGAAGTGATA
>Ga0066850_10001522_pt1 | contig 12162 bp, 7 predicted proteins | sample ETNtaG_4_FD_67282 | JGI IMG/M metagenome (GOLD analysis project Ga0066850, IMG submission 67282) | Marine microbial and viral communities from oxygen minimum zone, Eastern Pacific Ocean - ETNP201406SV67 | ecosystem: Environmental > Aquatic > Marine > Oceanic | place: Pacific Ocean: Eastern... | reverse complement strand
GGATCAAATGCATTTACTAGAAATCTAAGTAAACTTAAACCTTTTAATTTTAATGTTAGTAAAGGATCAAATGCATTTACTAGAAATCTAAGTAAACTTAAACCTTTTAATTTTAATGTTAGTAAAGGATCCAATCAAGTCGCAAAACAAGGTGGTAAAAAAGTACTTAAAGAATTCTTTAAAAATTTACCAATCAAGGCACCTGCTCTTAGTTTTGCTATTGATATGGCAACTGGTGAGTCTATGGATAGAGCTCTAGCTGGTCTAGCTGGAGCGTCTGCTGGTGCAACATATGGTGCAATAGCATTTGCACCAATTCCTATTCTTGGCGCTAGAGTTGTTGGTGCCATTTTAGGTGCCATAATAGGCGAAGCAGGGATGAAAGAAATTGCATCTGCTATGTCTGCGGTGGGCAAACTTAAATCTGACAATATTGCTGCTGCCGATAATGCTAAGAGGGAAGCACTAGCGGCAGGTGCCACCGACAAGAAAATGACACCTGGAGATATTGAAGCATTAATATCAGGCACTAGGATTAAAGATGCAGGTGGTGTTGGGTCAATGAATAATATACCTGACTTGAATAATGACCCTCTTGGGTTACGTCGAGATCCAACTGGAATGGGTGCTTTTTCTCAAGGTGGTATTGTCCCACTTAATCGTGGTGGCATTGTAGATAATCCAACCAGGACTACGTTGTATCCTGGGGATAAAGTTATTCCACTTAACAGAAGTGCTGGTAAAGATATGCTATCTGAGGGTAGCGGTGACCTACCAATGCAGGCACAGGCAGCAATGATTCTTGGTGTATCTACTACTATATTAGAGCAGTCTATGTCTGGCCCTACAGGTGATACTGTTAAGCAGAGGATTCGTGCAGCATCAAAAGGATTTGGTATTTCTAATCTAAATTTCACATCTAATGTTGGGTCTGGAAAATTAGGTAAGGTAGACATGAATCAGTCTTCTGAAAACTTCATGGCAAACATGCTTAAGCATTTCAAGATGGAAGGGGGCACAACTGCTGGTGGAGACAAACCAGATACTGATGGCGGTGATGGTGACCCACCTGCACCTGCTGCAGCTGCTGGTCTCAAGGCAGAGTTGGAAGCAGACCTAGGTAAAAATGCTTCTCAGATGAAAAATGAAATCATGCAGAGTGGTGCTACAGGTATTATCAATCCTGAAGAGGGTCCATGGTGTGCTGCATATGTAAACTCCCAACTCACGAGACAGGGGATTAGGGGGTCTGGGTCTGCTAAAGCAGATAGTTACTCAGATTGGGGAGCACCAGTAGACAAGGCACACATCAGATATGGTGATGTTATTGTCGGTGACTATGGTGGTGGGTCTAGGACTCACGCTATGTTTGCTGCTGGGTCACCTAAAGATGGTGCAGTTGATATCATCGGTGGCAACCAGGGTGGTAGAGTTAGTGCAGGTAGAATCGAACTAACCAAGATTGACTATGTAAGAAGAGCAAGTGATTCTGTAGTTGTGCCACAACCTGACGGAAGACAACCTGCTGCTGAAACAGTGCTACCAGGACCATATTCTGTTAAAAGAGAAGACGACTGGGCAGAAGGCTGGGCAGAAAGGGGTGGTAGTTTTAATCTACTCAACCCTATGTCTTGGTTTAGAGGAGACTTAGATAAGGCAACTAAAGGTGAGTTAACAAATGTTAGTGATGACACTTTAGCTGGTAAATTATATAATAGAAGAAAGAAGCAAGAAGAGATGATGAGGCAGATGGGTTACCAAGGCGGTGGAAGTGGAGACTTCAGAAAAAGGCAAGTAAAATCATACAACCCTAATAAAAAATATGAACGTGGTGATTATGTAAAGAAGGATGGTAAACTCCTTAAGTTTGATGGGTTTGGTTTCGCAAGTGCAGATGCTAATGCTATAACCTCACAAAATCTAGCACCTAACGCACCACCCAAACCTGTACCACCAAAGAAAAAACCAGAGCAAGTTATTCCACCACGTCAACCTGCCGCTGCGTCAACAGCAGCTGCAGTGGTGATGCCACCAACACAAAATGTCGGTAAAAAGACAGCATCCGCTGCTGGGTCTTTTGGCTCTAGCATTCCTTCGGCAAAGGTTGCTGCTGGTAACTTTGCCGACTTTTTATATCTAGACCTCGTATAAAAATGGCAGTAGAAAACGCAAGACAATTTGAAGTAGATTCTATTCTACTAGTCCCTATCGAAGGTAAGACTCTTGACATCACACAGTTGGTGTTGGAGTTTAGTATCTACGAGAGTATCAACAACCCATACATTTTGGGAGAGATTGTTATTGAAGATACTACCGTCAACCTGCTAGCAAACCTACCTATTCAAGGTAGAGAAAGAATTATTATCAAGACAACTACACCTACATTTAATGACACAGTATATGAATATGACTTATCTGTGTCCGCTATTGATGCAAGAGTTATCTCAGGTAGACAGCAGGTATACAAACTAAACCTCATGAGTTATGAGGGCATGGTCAATGAGGGTGTGAGGATTGCTGGTATCTTACGTGGGTCTAATGATAAGGTTATCAAAGATGTCTTACAAAATGTCATTCAGACTGAGAAAGATATTATGGTAGAGGAGGCAAAGTTTGAGCAGAAGTGGTTGCCTAGTTTGAAGAGACCATTTGATTTTATCTATCAACTAGCACCTATTACTATTTCTGGCAATTCTAAAGAACCTACTAGTGGCACATCACAGGAGAGAGCAACTGGTAATGGTGAGGGAGTGTCATCATTGAAGACAGAAAACTTACCTAAGATGTCAGGTAGTGCAGGTTATTGTTTCTTTGAGACACATGATGGATATGTATTCAAATCATTAGACCAGTTGGCATCTGATGGTAGCGATAGTTTTGGTGGTGAAGAGACAAAGTATACTTATAACTATGGATATGTAAATACTGAGGGTAAGGCAGGCACTGAGCATTTAAACATTCTTGACTACACATTTTCAAATGAATTGATTATGCTCAAGCAGTTAAGAGAAGGAATTTATTCTACAGTGTGTGTATTCTTTGATGTAAATAAGTGCTACTACGAAGAGAATATCTATAAGATTAAAGATACTTGGGAGCAGATGTCTCACATGGGCAGTCAGGATAAACTACCTAAGGAGCAGCAAATATTGTCGGAGCATTCCACTAGAGTTATGGCACAGATGATTAATAGTGAAATGTTTCATGAGGATCCCGACACAAATGGGGCTGACAATGCTGCATATAAAGACTATAATAGATATTCCGTTGCACAATCTAATGCTAGATATAGATTAGCTTCAAACCAGGAGCTAAATATTACAGTGCCCCCAAACCTTACTATTAGGGCAGGGGATAAATTGGAATTACTATTTCCAAACATGACTAGTGATGAAGATAGAAAAACAAACCCTTATGACGAAGAACATAGTGGGAATTATCTAATCAAAAACATTGGTTATAACTTTATTATGCGAGGTGCTCAACCTCGCACTGGCACCACTAATATCACACTCATTAGAGATTGTTTCGGCAGAAAAAATACAGCTAGCAAGGTAAAATAAATGGAAAGTATTGAAAAGCATATCGAGAAAGATAAAGAAATCCTTGACAATCATATGATTTCTCCTAATCAACGTTGTCATATTGAAGGTGAACTACAGGAATTAGAAGAATATGTAGAGCATCATAAGAAAGAAATTGAATCGGGTGATCATCACGATCCAAACTATTTGGAATTGTTCTGTGATCAAAATCCATCCGAGCCTGAATGTTTGGTTTATGAAGATTAACCATGGCATTTGAGAGTTACGGTGTCCGCTCATCCAACTTTGTAGGCAAAGATGGATTCCACTGGTGGGTGGGGCAAGTCGAAAAGACCGATGAAAATATAAAGAATTCTAATCGCTATAAGGTTAGAATTATTGGTCACCATCTCGCTGACTGTGAAGGTCAGGAGACGGACGAATTGCCATGGGCAAACTCTGTTGCTCCAACAACTAATGCTTTCACTGCAAGTGGAGGCGCAACAACTAACCTAACATATGGTGATTGGGTTATTGGATTTTTTATGGATGTTGGAATGGCACAGCAACCATATATTCTTGGTAGCATTGGTGCAATTCGCAATGCCAGGTCTGAAACAGATCCCGCCATATCACAATTTTTAGCAGAGAATCAGGAGGGGTGTAGAGCATTTAGAAACTTTGCTCCTGGACCTATAGCAGGCACTCCTCAAGTAGTAACACCACTCAATAAAGCAGAAGTAGAAGCAGCAGCTGCTGGTCAAGTAGCACAGGCAGGAGCACCAGCAGGCACAGCAACTAATCCTAAGAAAGGATATGGTCAGGCACCCGCTATTGCTTATCTAAACTGTGCAGGTAGCGCACTGAATGAAGCTGCTGTTAAATGCACAACTATCTCACAAGCAAACTGTCCTACTGGAGGCACAGCATCTAAACTTGAGATTGTATTGTCTGAAATGTTTAAGGCAATCTCTGAGTCTGGAGGACAGGTAGGAAGTTACCTCACCAGTAAGGTGACAGGGTATGCTCGTGAAGGCGAAGCATTTGTCATGGGATACATCAATAAAATCCTGGCAATTATTTCACAAGGTCATGCTTGGTTGAAAGGTAAGTTATACAACCTTGTCAAGGATGGTGTCCAGTTACTTATCAACACTCTACTAGGACTCATCACTGATAAAGTAAAACCAGCAGATGCGAAACCACCATATGACCCAAAGAATCCAGAAAAGATTCTTGATAAAATTCAAAAGTTTTTAGAAGATACTCTAGCAAAGATTGGTTGTAGTATTGATGACCTTTATACTAGACTATTAGATTTCATTACGGACTTCATTTTTGGTGCTCTTGATGACTTCTGGTCTGATGCTCTATGTGGTATTGAAACACTAGTCAATGGATTGATGAGTGGCATCGAAAAGTTTTTAAAAGATGCTATTAACGCTATCATTGAGCCACTACTTAGTATCTTAGAAGGTATTGCTGCACCACTAAATGATATCTTCTCTACTATCTCAGAAATCATGGACCTCTTGGGCATTTCTTGCTCAGGTCTACCAAAAGAATGTAAGAAAGTTATTACTGATTGTGGTGAAGGTCCAAAGACTAAAGGTAGGAGTTTAGCAGACGACCTAGATGATTTGCTAGCAGCAATTAGTGCAGATACTAAACCATCACCCGCTATTGGCGCATGTGATGATGCAAAGAAACCTGTCACTCCTGTGTTAAATGTTGCTATCACTGGTGGAGTATTTGCAACAGAAACAATTCCCGTGCCACCACAGCAAGATGTCCCTACACCACCAACAGATGTTACTCTTGAGATTATTATTGAGCCTGTAGGTGCAACGATTATTCAAGGAAATTTATATACATTTGAATGTGTAGGTGCTAGGTCTGATGCTGGTCAAGTAACATATAATTGGCAGTATTATACAATAAGTGCGGATACATGGACAGATTTAGGTAACACTACAACTAGTTTTACAACTGATGTAGAAGGTAGTTATAGATGTGTAGTAAGTGGAGATGCAAGCACTAATCCTCCATCTATTAACTCACAACCAGCAACATTAACACTAATACAAGACCCAAATACTCCACCAACAGGAGGACCACTACTATCAGCAGGTCATGTTAGTAACATCGGAGTATCAGTTAGTGGTAAAACATCTACATTTACTTTGTTAAATGGTATTAGTGATTTTGTATATGGGGGAGGCAATGCTAATCCATCTATTCCTACTCTTTCTATTGGAGGCACTGCAACATCGTCATTCACATCGGGTACTAACACTCCAATCGGGTCAATTGGTGCCAAGTATACTCTTACTGCGAGACCACTGTTAGTTAAAGCAGGAGAGACTGTAACTATTGAATTGGAGACTGAAAATGTCCCGAATGGCACGGTGCTTGACTTCTATATCTTTGCTCCAGAGTTATCAGTGAGTGATGTCTTTGATAATACATTATCGTATAAATTTAATGTTAAGGACAATAAAGCGAAGAAACTTATCACTTTTGCAGATGAGTTGAGTTTCTCTACAACTATTGCTGTCTTTGTTGCACTTAAGAATGGTTTTGCGGCAGACCAGTTTGCTGTTGAAGGTAATGCTCCCTTCCCTAACCCTACACCAACTCCAGTTACACCATCACCACCTATCGCATGTGACCCAGTAGTCTCGGAAGATGGTGAGATTATTGATATTGCTATCTGTAATGGTGGTAGTCCGTATAGACAAGCACCAAAGATTTATGTGCAAGGTAATGGTAAAGGATATGGTGCATCAGCAGTAGCAGATTTAGATGCTAATGGTTTCCTTAAGAAGATTAGAATTATGCGTCCTGGTAGAGGATATCCACCTAATCCACCAACCAATTTAGATTGTATTATCACTGGGTTTACTATCATTAAAACAGGATTTGGTTTTGATGAGCCACCTGCTGTTTTTGTTGATGGAGACTTAGATGTTGCTGAAGCAATTATTAGAGATGGAGTGCTAGTTGATATCAGAGTCCGAGATAAGTCAAGGACCTTTACAACTTATCCAAAGGTTAAAATTATAGCATCATCTCAGGGTGTGGGTGCCATTGCAATCGCTAACGTTGCTTGCCTAGATAAGCAAGATGTAAGAGAGATTGCAGAGGTCGTTGGTCCAACACCTGAAGGTGAATACATCGACTGTCCGTAGGAGATACAATAAATGGCAAGCGAAAAGTTTTCATACGCAACATTTAACGGCGGATTAATCTCCAATCCTTATGCAGAGGATGTGAAGACGAACTTAGATGCATCTAAGATTGATTGGACTAAGACAGAAGCATTATTTCCTTTGGAAGGATGCCAAGTCAGTCTCATTCCTCCATCAGCTGACGTAGGAATTAGAAATAATAACATCTGGTTTACTGCAGAAAATCCTTTTGGTGACAGTAGTTTTGGTATCATTGGTAGCACTGGGTCTCACTTTAGTGTAGATGAGAAAGGTACTATTCAAGTCAAAGCAGCAAGTCCAGTCTCAGAAGACTTAACTTGTGGAAGGATTGAAATTGAGTCGCAAGCAAATTGTAGAGTAAATGTTGGCACATCTCTTGCTATTAATGTTAATGCATCAGGTCAACATGATGAAGAAGGTGATGTTAGTAATTCTAACACACAATCAGTAGATAAGAAGAGATATCCTGCATTTTCTATCAATGTAAGTAATGGTGGATTGGATATTGAATGTGCCAATGGAGATATTTTCTTTAGTGGTAGAAATATTGCACTTAATGCTGCCGAGACATTAACACTTAATGCTACAAGAGCTGTCAATATCTTATCAGGATATGAGCCGTCAGCAGTAGCAGCTGCAGCACTTGGTGGTCTATTTGGATTTGAGTTGCCTGATTCAGGTGGTGGTGAGGTTGTCATCAAAGCAGGAAAGTATATTAATGAAGCAACTACAGTAACAACTAAATCTGTGCAGAGCACGGAGAAAACAACTGCTGCCAAAGTACAAGAAACTGGGTCTCCTATGGGCACCAATTCTGTTAGACAATCGGGAGATTTGAATCTCTCAACTTCAGGTAATGTCTGGATTGCTGCTGGCCAGAAGATGAGACTTGAAGCACAGGGTACTAAAGTTAATCCAACTGGACCAGCAGTCCCACCAGTCTGGGGTGCTACACAGTTAGAGAACCTGGCAATTGTTGTCAACAAAGGTAATCTTCTTACCAAGACAGCCATGAAGACCGAGGTGTGGAATGGTGATTGGGTTACAACTCTTTTTGGCAAAGGCCACGCTGCTATCGCCACCACAGCAGGTTTCATTGGTCTTGTAGGTGGACGTGGAGAGACTACAACACTCAAAGGCACTCCAGGAAGTATCATCTTAGATGCGATGACAGGGAGTCTCACAGGCACTGCAAAACTTGATGCTAAATTCAAAGGCATTAAGAGTGCAGAAATTGGTATCGGTGCTGAAGCAGTAAGCACAGACTTACTCAAGTTTGAGCCAAAACTATCAACATTAACTGTTACTAAACCAATGACAGTTACAGGCACTGGCACACTCACTTCAACATTGACAGGTGATTTCAAAAACACCATTACTGGTGCTATAACAAATACTATTACTGGTGCCATTACCACCACCCAGACTGGTGCATTGACTGAAACAATCACAGGTGCTGTAACTGAAACTGTCACAGGTGCTGTAACTGAAACTGTTACGGGTGCTGTAACTGAAACTGTCACGGGTGCTGTAACTCAAAAGTATAGCAGTCTCAACCTAACCAGTGAGGGTATAATCAAGATTACAGGCACCACGGTGGACATCGATGGACCTGCAGGAATCAATCTGAATTGAAAATCGACCTTTGGTTACCAAAAGGCACCTATAAAATCGCCGCCAAAATTTGACCCAAAAAGGTTTTTATACTTGACAAGACCCCTGATTGCCGCTATAATAACGATGTGCTCGGTTGAAGGGGGTTGACAGCCTCTAGAGACTCTGCTATAATACAAAAACACACAGACAGACAGCACTATGCTTGACTACGGAAACGACGGTCAAATCAACGAAGTTGAATCATCCAGTGTCGAAGATGTTATCGACACAATTCTTGATGACAGGGAAGCACGTATGAAGCAACTTGAGGAAACTGAGTCTTGGCGTGACATCATGTCTATCTGTCAGGAATTCCATGAGTGGGGTGCTGCTAAGGAAGGTGATGATATTGGTTATCTGTTTATGCCTCGTCTGAGTGATATGAGCGATGCTTGAAAAATCTACCAAACTCCTTGACATTATCAGAGTAGATTTGTATAATAAGAAAATAATTGTAGAGGGGGAAGATTCATCAGTCATCACCCTCAAATGTGGTAGTATTAATGAATTAATTGAATTACTAGACCAGTGTAAGAAACTGATTAAGACTGATAATGTAATATTGCGATAATATGGGGCGGTGGCGGAATTGGTAGACGCACCAGATTTAAAATCTGTTGAGCATATGCTCGTGGGAGCTCAATTCTCTCTCGCCCTACTTTCACTAAATACTATCGATTAGTGAAAATAACATGAAATACACACTATCACAAGCCTACGTTTTCTACTTGGGTCAAGTAGTTAGAATGTATTTTATCCAAGATGTGCCATATACTTTTGACGAATTGCCAAAAGTCTTGCAAGACCACCCCGAAATACAAGCAGAGGCATTAAAATATCGCGATTATGATGACGAAGAATTATATAAATATTCTTCATATCTTGCGATGGAAGAATGTCATCCATTAATATTTGATGTTGAAGTAAATAACCCTGCTTTGTTACCTGTTGATGATTGATGATTACAAAAATTTTTCCTACAGTCTACTATTGGCAAAAGGAAGTGACAAAACCTCGGGATCTCCTGAGGTTTTTTCGTATAAATAAGTTGAGAAAGAATCCTTTGTGCCATTTAGGGGTCCCTGAAGACTATGCCATTAACCAAGTTAGAGAATCTAATTTCCAGTAAAACTGGTAGATACTTATACGTTTCACCTGATGATTTCAATGCTTCGGATGCATTAGACAATAGAGGTAACTCTCCTACGAGACCCTTTCTTACAATTCAGAGAGCATTCCTAGAAGTAGGAAGATATTCGTATGTTCCTGGTCAGGAAAATGACAGATTTGACCAGTTTACTATTATGTTGTCACCAGGCAACCACTATATTGACAACCGTCCTGGTATTCCAAATCCTGAGGAGATTGCTCCTTTTGCTTATAATCAAGCAACTCAAGAATGGGAAGATGAGTCTATTGTTGACCTTGGCAATCCTAATAACATTCTGTACAAGTTTAATGGTCCTAATGGCGGTGCCACTATTCCCCGTGGCACCTCTTTGGTGGGTTTGGACCTTCGTAGGACTCGCTTACATCCTCTTTATGTACCTGACCCTGCTGATTCTGACATCAGCAGAACAACGATGTTTAACGTTACAGGTGGTTGCTACTTCTGGCAGTTTACTATTCTAGATGGTGACGTTGAGCGTAATTCTCCTTTGTTTAACACTCAAGAGAATATTGGTAAGGTTTATTATCAACCAGGTAATACTCTTACAACAATTCCTTATTATTCTCACCATAAAATTTGTAACTTTGAATTTGCAAGTAAAGATGATCTAGGTTTACTTTATAGAAAGATTGCTCGTGCATTCTCTCTATTCCAACCTACTATTGACGACCCAGGTGAATTCGAGCAGAGACCACAAGAAAACAGAATTGTTGGTCCTCTCCAAGATGCTATTCGCATTGACTCTATTGAAGTCAATGATGTTGCTGGCACTTCAGCATTAGATGTTACTGTTAAAACGAAAACAAATCATGGATACTATGTGGGCCAGGCGGTTGCCGTGGCTAGTCTTCGCTCCACGCTACCAGCAGGAGCATCCCAACCCATTCCTCTTTCTAATGATCCTCTAACAGGTGTATTCTCAGTTAGAGACATTAGCATCACTGACCCTAAAGAATTTACTTACCGTGTTATCGGTAAGAACGCTGCAGCAGTTGGTCTTGGTGATAAAATTGGCACCTCTATAACACCACCAGACCTCGATACTAATGCATCTACACAAGCAGAAATTGACTCTGTAGAATCTGCATCACCATACGTCTTTAACGTTTCTATCCGCTCTACATGGGGTATTTGTGGTATCCATGCTGATGGTAGCAAGGCGACTGGTTTCAAGTCGATGGTTATCGCGCAGTATACGGGTGTTTCGCTACAAAGAGACGACCGTGCGTTTATCCGCTATGATGAATTCTCCAACACTTGGAACCAGGCACCTCTAACTGACGCATTTGCAACCACTCCATATCACACCAAGGGTGATGCATATTGGAAGGATGACTGGAGAAACTTCCACGTTAAAGCATCTAATGATGCATTCATTCAGTGTGTTAGTATCTTCGCTGTTGGTTATGCTGATCACTTCCTGATGAAAAGTGGTGGTGATATGAGTATCACCAACTCTAACAGTAACTTCGGTAATACATCACTACATGCTATTGGTTACAAGGGATATGCATTCTCCCAGGACCAAGGTGGTTACATTTCTCATATCATTCCTCCTAGGAAGGTTACCACTACAACTAAGAAGTATCAATACTTTACCTTCAATCAGATTAAAATCCGAGGTAGTAGCTCTCTAGATACTAGTGGTCCTGCTAATGTTGTGAGGCTTTATCTTGGTACAGATGAAGCTAGCGATCCACTATCAAAACCAGCAACTACTGTTAATGGTTATAGACTAGGTGCTCAATCACATGAAAAAATCTATGTAAAATTAGACCCCGCAACTGGATTTACTGGGTCTATTCGCGAAGCAGAAGTATCTCCTGCTGGTTATAGAAAGTATGATGTTGCTCTCTCCATCCTTTCACCAACTTCAAATAGTGCTGTTATCTCGGATAAAGACCAAGATGCAGCAAATTCTATTGACCTCAATAGAGACTTTATTGCATCCGAGACATATGGGTATATCACTCGCAAATATCCATATCTACTTACCAGAGAAGGTATTACTATTGGTAAGTGTCGTCGCGACGTTGGATATATTCTAGAAGCAGTTGCTAATGACCTTCGTGTTGGTGGTAACGTCAATAGTGTCCAAGCAGGTCAATCACACTATACTGGCAATAACCTAGACTTTATCGAAGGAGAAAAAGAAGAGTCGCTCGATGCATTTAATTATGCTAGAGGTCTTGCTATTGCAGCAATGCGTAATTGGGAATTCCGTATTGAGAATTGCGTCACTGTTCTCAATAGTAGTACTGTAACTGTCCCTGCAGCATATACAACCATTGGTTTGGTTGAGGGTATGCTTGTCACAGCAACACCTGCTACAGGACAGACTAATCCTATTCCTTCTGGCACATATGTCAAAGAAGTTATTAGCACGACTCAATTTGTATTGGGTAATAGTAATGATACTGACACTGTAAACGCTACTGCTACAATTACTGCTCAGGGAGTTTCTGGTGGTGTTACACTCAATTTTGAGTTAAATCAAGCAAAATTTGCTAGTTCTTCTGGTAGAGGACTTGATGCTGGCAACCTTATCACTGCTAACAAAGACTTTATCGCTGAGGAAGCACTCATTCTTGCTAAACAG
>Ga0066850_10001520_pt1 | contig 12169 bp, 14 predicted proteins | sample ETNtaG_4_FD_67282 | JGI IMG/M metagenome (GOLD analysis project Ga0066850, IMG submission 67282) | Marine microbial and viral communities from oxygen minimum zone, Eastern Pacific Ocean - ETNP201406SV67 | ecosystem: Environmental > Aquatic > Marine > Oceanic | place: Pacific Ocean: Eastern... | reverse complement strand
AGATAGGTATTAATAGTAATTTAACTTTAAGACTAAGTAATTCGAGTTATAGAAAAAAATTATTAATTGATAATTATAATACTGATTTTTATTATGGCATGGCAATAGGGCTTACAATTAAAAAAAATCAAAGATCTTCATTTGATATAGGTATTTGTAATTTAGGAACTGCTGGGTATGTATATGGCATTACAATCAATTATTAAATAATATTATATTTTTTTCCAAAAAACAAAAATGCATTTAAGGCTTTTTGTAATTGTGTTTGGTTATGACTTGCACTAATTTGAACTCTAATACGTGCTTCATCTTTTGGGACAACTGGATAAGAAAACGCGATTACATAAATATTTTGTTTTAACATATCATTTGCTAATTGATTAGCAATTTTAGCATCTTTTATCATAATGGGGATGATAGGGTGTTGACCTTCTTTAATTTCAAAGCCTATTTTTTTAATTGATTTTCTGAAAAATTGAGCATTTGTCATTAATTTCTTTCTTAAAATTTTATCATTCTGAACTAATTCTATTGCTTTAATTGAGGCATAAACAATACTTGGAGCAAGAGAATTACTAAATAAATATGGTCTTGAACGTTGTTTGAGAATATTAACAATTTGTTTATTTGATGAAGTAAATCCACCAGATGCTCCACCTAAAGCTTTACCAAATGTAGAAGTAATAATATCTACTTTATCTATTACATTATGGAAATCTGGAGATCCTTTCCCATTTTTCCCTAAAAATCCTGTCGCATGAGAATCATCGACATGTACAATAGCATTATACTTTTCAGCTAAAAAACAAATTTCTTTTAAATTTGCTATATATCCATCCATTGAAAATACGCCATCTGTTGATATAAGTCTATATTTGCAATTTTGAGTTTCTTTTAAAATTGATTCAAGATGATTCATATCTGAATTAGTATATCTATATCTTTTGGCCTTACATAATCTAATTCCATCAATAATAGAGGCATGATTCAATTGATCTGAAATAATTGCATCATTGGAATTTAATAAAGTTTCAAATAATCCTCCATTTGCATCAAAGCAGGATGTATATAAAATAGTATCTTCCTTATTTAAAAAATTAGATACAGCACTTTCTAATTCAGTATGTATGTTTTGTGTCCCACAAATAAATCTAACAGAGCTTAATCCAAAGCCATATTTATCAATGCCTTCTTTTGCAGCTGTTAAGAGTTGTGGATGATTGGATAGTCCTAAGTAATTATTTGCACAAAAATTGAGAACTTTAGTTTTATTTTTTATAGTAATCTCAGAATTTTGTTGTGAATAAATCAAACGCTCATCTTTATATAACCCATTTTCTTTAATAGATGTTAACTCAGATTTTAAAAATTCATTAATCGTATCCATTAATCTCCTTTATTATTATAGTATTTTATAATATATGGTATTAGATAGTCTTTAAACGATTTATCAAAATTATAATTTGGAGTCCAATTCCAATCATTTTTGGCAAGCTTATCATCAATAATATTTGGCCAACTATCAATTATATTTTGTCTTGATTTATTAATTTTAAAATTTATTTTAAAATTTGGGAAAAAAGATAATGTTTTAGACAACAAATCATTTACTGAAGGGCTAAATGAAGTAATATTATAAATATTAGATGATAAATTTGATTTAGGTGCTAACATTAACATTTCAATAGCATTTATTGCATCTGGCATTACAATAAATGGAAGTATGCTATTTATATTAGCAAAACAATTATAAATTTTATCATTAGCTGCAGCATGAATCATCTCGGGGGCATAATCACTAGTTCCCCCAGTTGGTTTAGAAGTTGCCGAAATAATACCAGGAAATCGAATACATCTAAAGTCAATACCATAATCTTTTTCTATTTTAAGTCCATTTAATTCACAGGCTAATTTTGATTGTCCGTATATGGTTAAAGGATTATTGCAATATGTATTTTCATTTACTAATTGATGATTTAAGCTAGTAGTATTATATATTGCTATTGAACTAGGGAAAAAAAATAAAATAGAATTATTATATGTTTTAAATTGATTAACACACAAATTTAATATATTATCTGTTCCCTGTATATTAACCTCTTCAGCAAGACTTGGGTTTTTTTCTGCCTTAGAACTTAAAATTGCAGCTAGGTGATATACTTCATTAATTTTATATTTTTCATTAATCTCTTTAATTAAATTCACATCTAGTATACTCCCGCAAAATGCTTCATGAACCTTACTATCATTATTTGATTTTTTTAAATCAATAGTAATAAGTTGATTAGATGATTTTTTTGTAAACTTATGAATTAACGCTTGGCCAATTTCTCCGTTTGAACCTGTAATTAATATGACTTTATTTTGCATATTTTGAATAAATTTAGAAATATTTATTATGCTAAATATAAAAATTATATTATTATTATTATTCTTATTGTTTTCATCATGCTCTAAAGAATCAAATTCTATATTAGATATAAATACATCAATTTTTAATAGTTCAATTAATTTCAAAGGTAGTAGCCAAACGTTAGATATTATAACTTGGAATATAAAAAATTATCCAAAAAATAATTTAACTAATTATTATGTTAATGAAATTATTGATTCATTAGATGTGGATATTATTGCTTTACAAGAAATAGAAGATAATGATTATTTCTCTGATTTGTCTGAATCCTTGGGTAATGATTGGTATAGTTATAGATCAGATTCTCCTAGTTCAGATTGGGGCGAATTAGCTTTTTTAATTAATACTATAGAAATTGATATTATTAATAATCCATATACTATATTAAATAATCATCAATATGAATTTGCTTATAGGCCTCCAGCTGTTATAGAGTGCTTATATAACAATCAATCATTAATATTTATCAATGTTCATTTTAAATGTTGTTATGGGCATGAAAATAGACGATTAGCCGCTTCTAATTTATTATATGAATATATTAATAATAATCATCAAAATGATCAAGTTGTTGTGTTGGGTGATTTTAATGATATATTAACTGATGTGGAGAATAATATATTTGTTCCTTTTTTATCAGATAATAATAATTTTTATTTTGCTGATTATCAAATTGCTATTTCATCAAATCAAAATTGGTCATTCCCATCATGGCCAAGTCATATTGATCATATATTAATTACTAATGAACTCATAAATAATATTGTTGACACTCAGACTATTTTAATAGATTTTAGTTTAAATGGAAGTTTCACAACATATAATAATTATATATCAGATCATAGGCCTGTAGGAATTAAATTATTTTTTAATCCATAATTTAATAGAATCATTAAAAAAATTACAATCTGCTTGATGTGTTAAATATTTATCTACTTTGTTCGGCTCAACCCAAATTGCAAAAGGATTATGTGGATCTTTTGGAGTTAATTTTATTTGATTAGATTTAAATAAATAAATATGAATAGTTTTTAATTCAGATAAATCATCTTTTCCATCTAATCCAATTTTATATCTAGAATATGACCCTAATTCTTTAATATATTCTAAATCTTTAATACCGGTTTCTTCATAAATCTCTCTTTTTGCTGCATCTAAATAACTTTCGTTATTATCAACATGCCCTTTAGGTAAAGAGTATGAATCATGATTTTGATTAACAATAGCTACTTCATTCTTATTATTGATGACAATACCTCCAGCACAGATTACATTTGTTGTTTTTTTATTTTTCATTATTAATTATATATTCTATGATATTGTAAGCTAATCTTGATTTTGTATTTTTTTCAAATTCTACACATCCCCCTGATTTTGAATATAAATAAATATGATTTGTATCTACATCAAATCCCGCTCCTTGTTCATTTGCATAGTTAAGTATAATATAATCTGACTTTTTTGATTTTAATTTATTGATAGCATTTTTTTCACCGTTTTCTGTTTCTAAAGCAAAAGAAATTTTTATAGCTGAAGATTTAGAAATAACCTCTGACATTATATCAATTGTTTTTTTCAGTTCAATATTTTGAATATTAGAATCACTTTTAATTTTATTATTTGAATATTGCTTGGGAGTAAAATCTGCAACAGCTGCAACCATGAAAATAAAATCAAAATCAGTGGAAATAAATTGATTTTCTATTTCATTTTTCATATCTATTGCTGACTTTATATTTATAGTTTTAATCCCAGAAATTGTATCAATGTGAACTGGCCCAGAAATTAAAGTAACATTAGCTCCATATTCTTTTGCTGCTTTTGCAATTGCATATCCCATCTTTCCACTAGAATGATTAGATAGATATCTAACTGGATCAATGAACTCTTGTGTCGGACCTGCTGTAATTAATACTTTTTTATTTTCTAAGATTAAATTTTTATCGAAAATTTTTCTAATGTTATTAATGATAGTATTAATATCAGCCAGCCTGCCATCTCCCTTGTGTAAACTCGCTAATTGACCTTTTTCTGGATTTATAATATATTTTTTTTGTTTTTTTAATGTTTCTATTGCTTTTATTGTTCCTTCATTTTGCCACATCCTAAAATTCATAGCAGGGGCAAATAGAATAGGAACGTCGCTGACAGATAGCATTGTTGATACTATTTCATCGGCAACACCAGTGGCTGCCTTACATAAAATATTAGCGGTAGCTGGAGCTACAATTATTGCATCAAGTTCAAAAGATAAGTTAACATGATCCATCCCACCTTTTGGATTATCTGGAAACAAATTTGTTAATACTTCATTATTAGATAATGCTGCAAAGGTAGCAACTCCAATGAATTCTTCTGCAGATTTGCTCATCATTACTTGAACATTTGCGTCATCTTTCCTGAGCAATCTTAATATTTCACATGCTTTGTATGCAGCAATTGACCCAGTTACGCACAATAATATATTTTTATTTTTTAAAACATTCATTTTTTTATACATACCATAATACCATCTCTAATTGGCAATAAAACATTAAAAACTCTATTATCTTTATTAATAAGTGTTCCTAATTTACTTAATACTTTTGATTCAAGATTAGTAGGATTTATCACACTCCCTCCCCAAAGCATGTTATCTAACACTATAACTCCATTCTTCCTTACTAATTGAATTGATCGATTGTAGTATTCGGTATAATTTTTTTTATCTGCATCAATAAAAATTAAATCGAAGGAATTAACTTTAAAATTTTCTAATGATGTTAATGCATCTCCTTTATGGATAAAAATTTGATTTTTATATTTTGATTTATTGAAAAATTTTGAAGCATTCTTAATATGTCTATCCATTACCTCGCATGTGTGAATTTCTCCATTTTGGCTTAAACCGTGAGCCATGTATAATGCGCTATATCCTGTAAACATACCTATCTCAAGTATTTTTTGTGCATTAATCATTTTGATAAACATTAATAAAGTGTTGCAAACAACTGGGCCTGATATCATTTGAGGAGAAGGCTCCGTTTCAAATGTAAATGATTTAATTTGATTTAAAAGATCATTTTCAGGGTTAGATTTTTCTATACAATAATTTTCAAAATTATTTTTCATTAATTAAATCCATTAATTTATTATTTTGGTGCAATGTTTGAAGTTCAGTATAACCCCCAATAAATTTATTATTAATACAAATTTGAGGGATTGTATATCCTCCAGATAATTTTAATAATTTTTCTCTAGAAATATTGTTTTTCTCAATATTAACTTCTTCAAACTTAATATTTAAATCATTAAGTAAATTTTTTGCTGCATTGCAATAACCGCACCAGTTAGATGTATATACTTTAATCATACGTTTTATCTATTAAAATTAATTTTTAATTTACGTTATTAATTTTCTTTTAAAATAAAAAAAAGGCAAAGTATGTATTTAAATGTAGGTGACGAAGTACCAAAATTCAGTATTAAAGATTTTAATGAAAAAAAGATAGCATTAGATGATTTAAGGGATTCTCAGTTTATTCTTTGGTTTTTCCCAAAAGCTAATACTCCTGGTTGAACAGTCCAAGGGTGTGGATTCCGTGATGAATTCAAAAAATTTAAAGAAAAAAATATAGAAGTTATAGGGGTCTCTGCAGATTCACCATCTAAACAAAAGAAATTTGTTGAAAAATATAATTTCCCTTATTTAATGCTTTGCGATGAATCAAAAGAAATGCTTAAATCTTATAAAGCTTGGGGCCTTAAAAAGTTTATGGGTAGAGAGTATGAAGGGATACATCGTATTTCTTATTTAATTAAAAATGGAATAGTGAAACATGTATTTGATAAAGTAAAAACTAAAACACATGCAATAGATGTTCTAAATGAAATTTGATTTAAAATTATGAATGAATAATAAAAAATCCCATAGTCAAATTTATTCTTTAATGTTTTTAGCTATGATGTCATGGGCTATTGCATGGACTAATGCAAAGATTGTTGGAGAATATTTATCTTTTTATAATTTAGTATTTTTACGTTTTTTATTAGGTTTTATTTCTTTAGTTCCTTTTGTGATAGTAAATAATTCTTCGTTTATTAAATCAAATCAAATTAAGTATATAATTATCCCAGGTTTATTATTTTTTATATACAATATTGCTTTTTTTAAAGGAACTCATTTAGGCTTAGCAGGTAAAGGAGCAATTTTAGTAACCACTTTGAATCCATTAATTACTGTGATAATTATGTCTGTAATCAATAAACATATCTCTAAAAATGAACTTATTGGGTTAGTCTTAGGAATTTCGGGTGGACTAATTATTATGAATATTTATAATGAAGGTTTTACTGCATTAATTGATAAGCAAAATATTTATTTTTTGATTTGTGCAATAACTTGGGGATTAATGACTATTAGTGTTAATTATGGTCAAAAAGTTATCAATCCATATTTATTTATTTGTTCATGTTATTTTATAACTATGTTAATATCTACCCCATTTGCTGATTTCCATCAAATCATTATGTCAGATTTAGATTTACGTTTTTATATTAATTTCTTTTTTGTTTCTATTGGAGCAATGTCGTTTGGAACCTCTGTATATATGTATTCTACACCTATATTGGGGCCAGCTAAGGCCAGCGTGTTTATCTTCTTAGTCCCTTTTATTGCAGCTATTACTGCTAATATTTTTTTAAATGAGTTAATAACTACGAATATTATTGTTGGTGGATTGTTAAGTTTAATAGCGGTTTACATAGTCAATAAAAAATAATTAATAATTATTTATTTCATATAACTTAGGTTTTATTTTGCTAGATTTTTGAGAATTAAATTTAATTTTTCCTGATTTAAATAATTGTTGCTGTTCACTTCTCGGAAGACTTATAAATTTTTTACATTTTTCTGAGCAACAGCTATTAAATTTATTTTTACATTTATTGCATTGTATAAACAAAATATGGCAATCTTGATTTGCACAATTTGTATGTGTATCACATGAGTTGTTGCATATATGACAAGTACTAATAATATCTTGAGTAATTCGCTCGCCTAATCTTTGGTCAAATACAAAATTTTTACCAATAAATTTAGATTGTACATTGTTTTTCTGTATGTCATTTGCATACTGAATAATTCCACCTTTTAATTGACTCACATCTTTAAACCCCTGTTTCAAAAGATACGAACTGGCTTTTTCACACCTAATGCCACCAGTACAATACATAATAATTTTATCTTTTTTATTTTGGGAGAGTATTTTTTTTATTTCTGGAAGTAAATCATTAGATTTTTCTACATCAGGTATGATTGCATTTTCAAATTTTCCTACTTCTCCTTCGTAATAATTTCTCATATCTACTACAATAGCACCATCATCAAGAGCTTTATTAAAATCTTTATAATCTAAATGATTTCCTACCTTATTCATATTATATTGATCTTTTGATATGTTATAAGCAACAATCTCTTTCTTAACTTTCACTGTTAATTTTAAAAAAGATATTCCTTCTTCAATAGCAATTTTAAATGGTATATTTTTAAATTGTTCTATTGAATCTATATGTTTCCTAAATTTTATTAGTTTATTTTTTGGAATACTGATTTGTGCATTCACTCCTTCATCAGCAATATAGACTCTTCCCAAAATATTCAAATTAGACCATTCCTTATAAATAACATCTCTTAATGATGTTAAATTCTCAAGATTTATATATCGATAAAAAGATAAGGTGATTCTTTTAAACTTTTCCTTTTTAAGATCATTTAATAAATCAGTTTTGTTTTTTTTATTATATAGTATGTCTTTTGCCATTAAATTAATTTATAATTTATAAAAGAATATAAAATTGATAGTATTAAATTTCAACAAAGATATTTATGGTTAAAATATGAAATTAGATTTAAGAAATAAAAATGACTTTTCAAGAGCTTTATCAATTAAAGTTTTATGGGAGGATCTTAAAGAGAATTATTTAAAAGAGTTTAATAAAGCTAAGTCTCAATATCAAATTCCTGGCTTTAGAAAAGGGAAGGTTCCAGAAAATATTGTGAGAAAAAATTTACTCCCATCTATTGAAGCAAAATTTGTTGATAATTATGTAAATGTTTATTACCAAAAAAGTTTAGAAGAATTAAAATTAACTCCAATAAATCAAGGTCATATAACTAAGGTTGATTTTAAAGAAAATTCAAACTTAGAATTCGAGATACTGTTTGAAGTTAAACCAGAAATAAAATTACCAAAGTATAAAAATAAAGTTAAAATTAAAACTCAGAAATATATTGCTGGTGATGCTGATTTAAATGATTCTATAAAAGATTTGCAAACAAGATTTGCAAAAAGTAAGAGTATTGAAGGCTCAATTAAAAGTGGACATTTTATATATGCTGATTTTGAAAAACTTGATTCAAATGGCGAAGTGATAAAAGGGAGCATATTGAAAAATCACTTTATAAAAATTGGAGAAGGCCTTTTTGGAGGTAAAGCTGGAGAAAAATTTGAAGGAAAACAAGTTAATGATATTGTCAATGTAGATGTCGAACAAGATAAAGGGAATGTTCATTACCAAGTTAAAATAAATAAAATAGAAGAACAAATTCTCCCTGATTTAAATGATGATTTTGCTAAAACAGTTGATGGAAACTTTTCAACTGTGGATGAATTAAATAAAAATTTATTAGATAAGATTCAAGATAATTTAAATAAGGAGAATATAAAAGAGTTTCATAATAAAATTATTGATTATTTTATAGACAAAACGAAATTTGATGTTCCAGAATCAATGATTGATAACTATAAAATACATTTAATAGAAGAGTATAAAAAACAATATACTCAAATGAACCAAACATTTGATGAAAATAAAGTTACTGATACTGTGATTGAGACATCAAAAAAAACAGTTCAATGGATTTTAATAAGAGAGTTACTTATTAAAGATGAATCTATAAAAGTAACAATGGAGGATATTGATAAATACATAAATGAACAAATAGATAAAAGTCCTCAATATAAGAAAGAGATTAAAAAATATTACTTAGATGATAAAAATAAATATAAATTACATGAGGACATGACTAATCAAAAATTATATGAATCATTAGAGGTATATTTTATCAATACTATTAAAGAATCATCTACTTCTAAATTAAGAAAAAATAAAAAAGGATAAATATATGGATCATAAAATAGAAAATAATCTTATCCCTATGGTTGTAGAACAAACAGCAAACGGAGAAAGAGCGTTTGATATATATTCCAGATTATTAAAAGAAAGAATTATTTTTTTAGGAACTCCAATTAATGATGCTGTAAGTAATACGGTAATAGCTCAATTATTGTTTTTAGAAGCTGAAGATCCAGATAAAGATATATATATGTATATTAATTCTCCAGGGGGTGTTATTACATCTGGATTTGCAATTTTAGATACAATGAATTATATAAAGCCTGATATATCTACAATATGTATGGGGCAAGCAGCTAGCATGGCTGCAATATTATTGAGTATGGGGAAAAAGGGCAAAAGAAGAGCTTTAGAAAATTCCCGAGTTATGATTCATCAGCCTCTGGGTGGGGCAACTGGTCAAGCTTCAGATATAGAAATTCATACTAAAGAAATTTTATTTTTAAGAGATAAATTAAATAAAATTCTTAGCAATAATACAGGGCAATCAGTTGGGCAAATTGAAAAAGATACCAATAGAGATAATTTTATGTCATCTCAAGATGCATTAAAATATGGAATTATTGATGAAATTATTACATCCCAAAATAAAAAGTAGTGAACAAAGATTCTAAAATTATCTGTTCATTTTGTCAAGTCTCTATTAATAATTCTAATTTATTTATAGAAGGTAGTGATTGTCATATATGTAGTGAGTGTATTGCAAAATCCTACCACTTAATTAATAATCACTCAATTCAAAAAGATAGTGATAAGCTGATTATTAAAAAACCTCATGAAATAAAGAAAGAATTAGATAAAACAGTCATTGGACAAGATGAAGCAAAAAAGACTATTTCTGTTGCAGTATATAATCATTATAAAAGGTTGTTGAATTTATCAAAGGATAATTCTATAAATATTGATAAAAGTAATATTTTATTTGTTGGGCCAACAGGAACTGGGAAAACATTATTAGCTAGAACTTTAGCTACAATTTTAAATGTTCCATTTGTGATTGTAGATGCAACAGTTCTTACAGAGGCTGGATATGTTGGAGAAGATGTTGAAAATATATTAGTACGCTTATATCATGAATCAAATCATGATATCGAAAAAACACAGCAAGGCATTATTTATATTGATGAAATTGATAAAATAACTAAGAAAAATACTAATCAGTCTATTACAAGAGATGTTTCTGGTGAAGGGGTGCAGCAGTCATTATTGAAAATTCTTGAAGGGACTATTGCAAATATCCCTCCGAAAGGAGGAAGAAAACATCCTGAGCAACCACTTATTAAAATAGATACCACAAATATTTTATTTATTTGCGGAGGAACTTTTGATGGGGTAACAAAGATTATAGAAAGAAGAATTAAGGGTGGAGGAATTGGTTTTGATCGAGAAAAAAAGGGTAAATTAATATCATTAGATTTATTGAATAAATTAACCCCAGAAGATGTAGTACATTATGGATTTATACCTGAGCTTATTGGGAGATTGCCCATTATTGGGACATTAGAAGAAATTTCAGAAAAATCTATGATTGAAATTTTAACTAAACCAAAAAATTCTATAATAACTCAGTATCAACATTTATTTAAACTTGATAATATAAAACTTGTTTTCACTCAGGGTGCGTTGAAAGAAATAGTTTCTCAAGCTATGAAAAGAAAAACAGGGGCAAGAGCATTAAGATCTGTTTTAGAAAATATCATGCTAAATATCATGTATGAAATTCCTACGAAAAAAAATATTAAAACATGCACTATAGATTATAATGTTGTATATAAAAAGAGTGCTCCCAAACTTTCTTATTATAAGAAATCAGCTTAATACGAAATTTTACAAATTAATATTTGCTTTTGTAGTTATAAAAATTTAAATTGATTTTTAAATAAATTGAATTTATATTTTATGTCTCTATCTATGGGGATAACTGCTTTTTGTATACTGATTGATAAAAATCACATTATTATACTATAAAAGATAATAAATTTAGTAAAATTTTATATAAAATTAAAATATACTCGGAGGAGATAATGAAAAAACTATTAATAATATTACCAATTATATCAATGCTGTTTTCAGCAACACTCGAAGTTAATTATTCTTCAGATACAGATATTTATGGTTTCCAATTTAATGTAAATGGTACAGGAGTAACTGCAGGAGATGGTGGAGCTGCAGCAGATGCAGGATTTACTGTATCAGCAAACGGAGGGTCAACAGTCTTAGGATTTTCCTTATTAGGAGGATTTATTCCTGCTGGAGCTGGTTTATTAACTACATTAACTGTTGATGATTCCTCGGGTGCATGCGTAGAAGATTTTACGTTATCTGCTATAGGCGGTGTTACTCTTTGCTCTCCTCAATCCGAAGAATGCCAAATTGTTGATTGCTCAGGTGTACAATATCCTGCTGGAGGTGGAGGGGATGATTGCACTAGTGGTATATATGACTGCGCAGGTGATTGTGATGGTGCTGCTGTAGAAGATTGTAATGGTGATTGTGGTGGCTCAGCTGTTGTAGATGATTGCGGTGAATGTGGCGGTGATGGTAGTACATGTGCAACAACAACAGTAGATGTATTATATG
>Ga0066850_10001516_pt1 | contig 12182 bp, 10 predicted proteins | sample ETNtaG_4_FD_67282 | JGI IMG/M metagenome (GOLD analysis project Ga0066850, IMG submission 67282) | Marine microbial and viral communities from oxygen minimum zone, Eastern Pacific Ocean - ETNP201406SV67 | ecosystem: Environmental > Aquatic > Marine > Oceanic | place: Pacific Ocean: Eastern... | reverse complement strand
CGGATAGTTCAATAACCGATAACTGTAGGTTAAGGCATAAATTTGAGGGTTCCCTTAGGGAACCCTCACGAGATGTTGTCCATGTCAGAGGAATATGATGCAGAAAGCATCCAGGTCCTCGAGGGCCTTGAGGCTGTAAGGAAACGTCCGGGAATGTACCTTGGAGATCCCCATGATGGATCCGCACTGCATCATTGTATCTGGGAAGTAGTCGATAATGCAGTTGATGAGCACCTAGCTGGGTACAATTCGACTGTTGAGGTAATTCTGGAAAGAGATGACTCGATTACGGTAATTGACCATGGTAGGGGGATTCCAGTGGATAAACACCCAGAGGAGGGAGTTAGTGCTGCGGAGGTTATCATGACCAAGCTCCACGCAGGTGGGAAATTTGACAACGAGGCATACAAGGTTGCTGGAGGGTTGCATGGAGTTGGCGTGAGCGCCGTAAATGCTGTTTCAGAGAGGTTGAAAATGACAATTTACCGAGATGGTAGGGAGTGGGTCCAGGAATATGCAAGAGGCGAAAGGAAAGCAGCACTAAAATCGACTGGCGCATCGGAAAAAACTGGAACGGCAATAAACTTCAAACCCGATCTGTCAATTTTCAGCGATGTCACGGAGTTCGATTTCCAACAAATCGACACCAGGCTCCGAAGAACGGCATTCCTGAATGCGGGATTGCAGATCATTATCCGTGATAACCGAGGAGATGACCCTGTAGAAATCGAACACAAATATGAGGGGGGGCTACGAGAGTACGTTCAAGCAATGAACAAGAATAAGGAAGTAATCCATGAGGAAGTGGTGCACGTCATTGGTTCAAAACTAGGAGATAAGGGCGAGGTGCACGTCGAGGTTGCCTTGCAGTGGACCGATGCATACTCGGAGTCTATTCACTGCTTCACCAATATCATCCACAATACTGATGGAGGCACTCACCTTTCTGGTCTGAAGAGTTCATTGACCAGAACCATTAATTCATACGCACAATCACGGAATCTGCTGAAAAATGTAACTAGTCTCTCTGGAGATGATATCAGAGAGGGGGTTTCAGCAGTCGTCTCAATAAAACACCCAGACCCATCGTTCAACGCCCAAACAAAATCCAAACTGGTAACTAGTGAGGTTGCAGGAATTGTTGAGCAAATCGTGAACGATAGGCTCGGTGAGTACTTCGAGGAAAATCCGGCAATTGCCAAGTCAATTGTCGAAAAGGCAGTTCTGGCAAGCAAAGCGAGGGAGGCGGCAAGGAAAGCAAGGGATCTGACAAGGAGGAAAGGAGTTCTCGAAGGTGGAGGGCTGCCGGGGCAGTTGGCTGACTGCCAATCAAAGGACCCATCAGAGTGCGAGATATACATCGTCGAAGGAGAAAGCGCCGGTGGCTCGGCAAAGATGGGTCGAGATAGGAGGACTCAAGCGATTCTCCCCTTGAGAGGAAAAATCCTCAACGTGGAGAGGCAGCAGAGGAATCTGACCAAGGTTTTCTCCAATGAACAGATACAAAGGATGATCAGGGCACTTGGCGCTGGTGTGGGTAACGAAGAGGAAGACGAGGGGGCCTTCAACCCTGAAAAGCTGAGGTATGGGAAAATCATCATCATGACAGATGCAGACATAGACGGTGCGCACATAAGAACACTGATTCTGACCTTCATGTGGCGTTTCATGCGTCGAGCAATAATCAATGGAAATGTCTTCATTGCTGCGCCCCCGTTATTCTCCATCTCCAGAGGTAAGCACACTGAGTGGGTCCATAGCGAGAAGGACCGAGACACTGCAATAAGAAAGATGCAAAAGGAGTCCCCTACATCAAAAATCGACGTGCAGAGATACAAGGGACTAGGTGAAATGAATGCTGATCAACTTTGGGAGACAACAATGGATCCCGAAGGTCGAACGATGATGAAAGTAGAAATCAAGGATGCCGAGGAGGCCGATTCTCTATTCTCTGTCCTTATGGGGGAGGACGTTCCAGATCGGCGTGAATTCATAGAGAAAAACGCAAAGAGGGTTACGGCCCTAGACGTTTGAGGTAAATGGAATGGCAGAAGATTTACTCAGGAGAGATATCTCAGATGAGATGAAGGAGAGTTACATCAACTACGCGATGAGCGTCATAATAGGCAGAGCCCTTCCCGATGCCCGAGATGGCCTGAAACCCGTTCACAGAAGAATCCTATGGGGTATGCACCAGGCTGGGCACACCTACGACAAAGGATACAGCAAATCTGCAAGATCAGTTGGTGAAGTAATGGGAAAGTTCCACCCGCATGGCGATCAGGCACTTTACGACACAATGGTCAGAATGGCTCAGGACTTCTCACTAAGGTACCCCTTGATTGATGGGCAGGGCAACTTCGGCTCTATTGACGGGGATCCTCCGGCTGCAATGAGATACACGGAGAGTCGTCTAGACCGGTTATCACAACACATGCTGGATGACATAAACAAAAACACAATTGACATGGTACCAAACTTCGATGAAACTGAAATAGAGCCCTCGGTCCTCCCCTCCAGATTACCAAACCTGCTTCTGAACGGCAGTGATGGGATAGCGGTAGGCATGGCGACAAAGATACCCCCGCACAACCTTAACGAGGTAGTAGACGCAATCAATTTCCACATAGGAAGAGTTGTAGAGCAGGATCGGAAGATAGGCCTAGACAACCCTCCGAAGATAGATGCCCTGGAGTATATGGATTATCTGAAGGGACCGGATTTCCCAACGGGGGCCACAATCTATGGGATTGATGGGATTGTAGACATGTACAGGACCGGGCATGGGAGATTCCACATCAGATCGGATGTTGAAATCCGGGATGATTCCAACGGTAAACGACTGATTGTTCACTCCATCCCTTATCAGGTGAAGAAGGCCACAATGCTGCAGGGGATTGCCGATCTAGTGCAGAAGGAGGCCATCAAGGGAATCAGGGACATTCGGGACGAGTCAAGTAAGGAGGGGATCAGAGTAGTGATTGAGATTAAGCAGAATGCCGACGCGCATGCGGTCCTAAACCAGCTTTACCAGTCAAGCAGACTCCAGGAGTCTTACTCCGCCAACATGATGGGGATACTGAAGGGGGAACCCGTGCAGCTTGATCTCAGTACAATACTACACACTTATGTCAGGCACAGGGAAACAGTTGTTGAACGTAGGACACAGCATGACTTGGACAAGGCTAAGTCTAGAGCCCACATCCTAGAGGGTTTAATGAGGGCCCAAGACAGGATGGGCGAGATAATCGAAGTGGGCAGGAATTCGGATTCCCGAGATCAATTCGAGCAGTACCTCAGAGGAGAGGAAAAATTTCCCAAGATAAATAGGTTCGACTTCACAGGAAAACAGGCCAAGGCAATTGCTGAGAGGCGCCTCTACCAACTGACTAAAATGAATGTTCAGGAGGTCTCTGAAGAGCTATCCAAGCTAGAGGAATCGATCGTGAACTACGAAGGCATCCTCGGAAGCAGGAAAAGGAGGCTTGGGATAATTAGCAATGAGTTAGGGGATCTCGTAGATAGGCATGGTGACCAGAGACGAACCAAAATCGATCCGGCTCCACTGTCGATGGACAGAGAGGATCTAATTGCTGAACAAGCCATAGTTATCTCATTAACTCAGGACAACTACATTCGCCACCTTCCCGTTGAGGCATTCCGACTACAAAATAGGGGAGGGAAGGGGCTCAAGGGAGTCGCAACGAAGGAGGAGGATGCCCCGTCGAAGATAGTAACCTGTTTTTCCAAAGACAGATTGCTAATTTTCACCGACAAAGGAAGGGTGTACGGACTCAGAGCTTGGGAGACACCGTCTGCTAGTAGATACGGTAGAGGTTCACACATCAGGAATCTGCTCAGTGGGATAAGAGAAGAAGAGAAAGTAATCTCTATCCTACCAATGAACAGGGGGCTGATAGAAAATCCAGAAGGACATTATCTAATCTTCGCCACCTCGAACGGGAGAGTCAAGAAAAGCAGATTATCTGACTACGTCAGGATTAATCGAAATGGGAAGTATGCCTTAAGATTCGCTGAGGGCGAAGAGGACACGCTTGTCACTGTCAGACCGGCAACTGATTCGGACCATGTAGTGCTTGTCTCGGCTCTTGGGAATGCCTGTAGGTTTATGCCCGCAGAGGAACGGTCTAGAGTTTCCCCCGAGACTGGTGAGACTATGACTACTTTCGTAGTAAGGGTGCAAGGAAGAGTCAGTCAAGGAGTCTCAGGGATGAAACTGAGCCAGGGGGACAGTGTAATCGGCATGATTGTCACAGATGATTTCAACACAAGCGTGCTCACCATTTCCAAGTTTGGAATGGCAAAGAGGAGCAGACTTGGTTCTGGGAAGATGGTTCCCCTGGATCATGGGACGGATGAGAATGGAGACCCTTTGCATGAGAGAGACGGTTACAGAAGAACAAATCGTGGTACAAAGGGGGTAAGAACCATGTCTCTGCGAGAAGGGGACCAGATAGTTAGCGTCCGACAGATACCGGATTTGGGGGATCAGTTGTTTATGCTTACAGGCTCGGGTATGATGATTAGAATGGCGGCAGCACAGACCAAGGAGACGTTGGGCAAGGTCACAAAGGGAACACGGATCATGGAGCTTCGCAATTCAGATAGGACTGGATACATTGACGAAATTGTATTCGTAGCGAGACTTCCTTCCGAACTGGTTGATCCGGTAGATTCCTCAGAAGAGGTATCAGAGGAAGAGTAGCGGAACCGTTCTGCTTAAGCACGAGCCTTTGGTCGAAGATTTACTGCGGCAGTCGCATAGCCTGGCCATTGCGCTGGATTGCTAATCCAGTGGTGTCTCACCTCGGGAGTTCGAATCTCCCCTGCCGCGCCATCTAGAAAGGGAGGTTTCATTGGAAGATATGCCTCCAAAGAGTATAACGGACGACATTGGAGTGCTGAAAAATTGTTTCCTTACAATAATCTCTGGATAAATATAGCACTCATCATTGGGGCGATTATACTGGGATGGATGGTCCTAAGGCACCTTAGTCTAAAGGCGTCTAACGATAGATCATGGGTTAATGATAACAAGAGGATGGCCACTGCTGAGTTTGACGGGGAAGAGGTTACAATTAGGAATGTGAGGGACTTTGAGTGGAGAGGAACTAGGGACTTCGACGAGCGTTGGATAGATGTAAAGATAAGATTAGATGAGGTTACAAAAATTTGGTTCATCTTGGAGTATTTTGATCCTTCACGGCGGCAAATGGCACATACAATTCTAAGTTTCGAGACGGAGGATGGGACTAGGGTTGCATGCTCAATAGAGGTCCGGAGGGAACAAGGGGAGAGGTACCATCCAATCCGGGGTTTATTCAGGCGGTATGAGCTGATCTATGTTTGGGCGACAGAAAGAGATGCGATTGGAGTGAGGACAAGGTGCAGGAAAAATTCAGCTACCCATCTCTTTGAGGCAGTGGTTCTTGGACCGGGGAATGAGAGAAAAATGCTGGAGTCATATCTCAGGAGAACCAACAAACTTAGCAAGTATCCAGAGTGGTACAATACGATAACGAATACTTGTACAACCAATATAGTAAGGCATGTGAATGAGGTTTACCCTGGAAGAGTTCCCAGAGCTGTTGCAATACTTCTTCCTGGCCTAAGTCCAAAAATATTGCATAGAAACAATCTGGTAAAAATGACTGGTTCACTGGGAGAGACGATGAAGAGAAGCGTTATTGACGAAATAGCGAAAGAATGGGACGAGGTGTCTGATTTTGGGGAATGGATCCGTTCGGATATCCATAAGAGCATTGAACAAAGCTAGACGCTTCGAAACATTTGATGCGAGTAGCCAGGATAGATGATCCTGAAAATGTGGAATGGAGACTGCCACCATCAAAGAGTCACATGATAAGATGGTTAATCCTAGCTGCTCAATCAAGAGGCGTCACTGATCTACACTTCTTAGGCCCTATTGGCGATGATATTGCTTCTATGGGATTATGTCTGGAGGAAATGGGAGTGGCTATTGAGAGGGAAGATAGTAATTGGAGAGTTGTGGGTGTCGAAAATGGCCTCTCCCCGCCAGAAAGAAACCTAAACTGTGGCAACTCGGGGACAACGGCGAGAATATTGATGGCCGTTGGGACGAGATTTGGTTCTTCAATCAATATTGATGGCGATCAATCGCTAAGGGGTAGGGATTTCTCCGCTTTAGTGACAATTCTGGAGGGACTGGGTTGCGAGGTGAATTCTGGTGGTTTTCCATACACCATTTCTGGACCCATTCAGAAGAAAACCGCCATTTTGGATCAGTCTAATTCCAGTCAATCACTTACTGCATTGATTATTGGTTCTACAAATTTCCCAAATGACATAGAAATAAGTATCATTGGAAAACCAGTCAGTAGGGGTTACTTAGATCTGACAATTAATCTCTGCAGAGAGTGTGGATGGCCAGGGTCAATTGAAGAAGACCGGGCACTGTTGGGACCATGGGAAGTTTCGACTCCAGATTTGGTTAATATTCCAGGCGAACATAGTCTGATTCCAATGTCGATGCTTTTCGATAAGTTGCATGGTGTCAGTTCACTAATTGACTATGAACTGGAGTTGATGGATCCTAAGCTCCTGATGGCGATAAATCAAATCAAGGAGGATAGTGGCATTAGTATTGATCTGAGTGATGCTAGTGATATCATGACTCCTGCGACTGCAATTATCTCTCTGGGCAATGGTGGTTCGATTACGGGAGTTGCACATTCGGCAAATAAGGAGTCAAATAGGATTATCACGACGATAGAATTGCTGAAAACGTTTGGAATTGAGGCCTTTAGAACCGATGATGGATTAGAAGTTGGTGGTAATCAGTGTCCAAAGAGTCCGGAGAAAGTTGTGGAGACATTCGGGGATCACAGAATTGCTATGACGGCAATTGTTCTGGCGAGTGCAGTTGGAGCTGAAATTGAAGACTGCAAGATTTCTTCGATAACGGATCCCGGATTTCTTGGAATTATTGGTCAATGAATACTGAGTATTGGAGCAAGTTGATAGGTCTAATTATTGTATAGCTAGATGGTGAGAAAATGGCAAGTACATCTTGGAGGAATGATTTCTCCACTCATTTGCTACTACTAATGGTTGCCATCATTTGGGGTTCAACATGGTCCGCTGGAAGATTTCTGAGCTTTGGCCTGGACGAAGGTAACAGGGCGGCATTAGAACCTGCCACAGCAGCATGGCTAAGGTATGCCGTCGTTGTGATCACATTCGTTGCATGGTTCATTGTCATAGGCAGAAGTAGGGGTTTGAGTCTACTGCCTGCAAATAGAGAGGTTTGGAAATTGATTTCTTGGCTTGCATTACTGGGCACTATGGTTTACCAACTCCTATTTATGCACGGAATGAGATGGACGGCTGCAGGTGATGCATCGCTAATTATTCCAATTAATCCGGTATTCACAGTTCTTCTAGCATCTCCAATGCTCGGTCAGAAAATTTCCAAGAGGATGGGGGCTGGGCTGCTAATTGGGATTGCTGGAGTCTTGGTTGTTGTAGGTTGGAGTCCGAATACTGAGATTCCATTGGAACATAGGCTGATTGGAGATTCAATGATTGTTCTGGCTGCACTTTGTTGGGCGGCAACAAGCAACCTGACAAAGATAACACTTGCTAGGTATGAGGATATATCGACTCTAGAAATTGTAATTTGGTATTCAATTGTTGGATGGGTGATGTTGACCCCATGGATGCTGGTGGAACTATGGGGCTCTAAACTGCCTGAACCAAGTTGGGAAGAATGGGCAACAATATGTTACTTAGGAGTCTTCTCCACAGTTTTGGGATACGCCTGGTTCGCCAGAGGAATCGATAGGATAGGTCCCACTTCTGCGGCCTCATACGTATTTCTTGTTCCGGTTTTTGGCGTCCTTAGTGGGTGGGTATTCTTGGGTGAAAAAATCGGCTTATCCATGATATTGGGGTTCTTTCTGATTGTTATAGGTGTCAAAGAGGTCCAAGCAGAAAGTGAGAAACTAGCTGGATAGTATCTTATCTAGGAGTGCCTCAGTGTTAAATACGGATGGTCAGTGGCCGCCCAACGAGGTAATTGAATGGCGCGGAAACCTGCAAAGATGTACCGCCAGATCAAGGGTCAATCTTTCACTAGGAGGGAGTACTCAGGAGGAGTTCCCAATAATCGAATTCTTCGATATCACATGGGTAATAGAACGAGGGCAGAGGCCGGAGATTTCCAGATAAGTATTGAGTTACAAGTTGACAATTCTTGTCAGATCCGGGATTCAGCTTTAGAGGCGGCAAGACAGGTTGCCAACGCCACGATCAGGGAGGGTGCGGGAATCGATGGTTACGCTCTCAGAGTACACACTTACCCACATCAAATCCTAAGGGAGAACAAGCAAGCAACTGGTGCTGGAGCGGACAGGGTTTCACAAGGGATGCGTTTATCCTACGGGAAGAATGTAGGAACTGCCGCTCGAGTGAAAAGAGGTCAAACAGTGGTTTCAGTGAAGACTGATGCGGAGCACTACGCTGCGGCAAGAGAATCGCTAAGGAAGGCAGGATGCAAATTTCCCACCCCATGCTCAATAAAGGTCGTTGAGGGTTCCGAGCATTTGAAGGGCCTCGTCTGAAGTCGGATGTCAATGTCAACCAATAATCCATTGAGTGTTTTACAAAACTCCCTCAAGGGTGCGCCAATAATTTGGAAGGGGGACTATCCCTACTTCATCCATCCAATATCCGATGGGATACCCCGAATGGATGCCGATGTCCTAAGAGCTACTAGGGATCTGATTGTAGAAATGGTTGATTGGTCCAAGGTAGACTTGATAGTGAGTGTAGAGGCAATGGGCCTTCCTTTGTTGGCAGCAGTTGGAGAAGTCACTGGAAAACCAACTGTCGTTATTAGAAAGAGGTCCTATGGGATGAAGGGTGAAGTGGGAGTAGATGTTTCAACCGGCTATTCAAAATCGACTGCCTACATCAATGATATCAATCCTGGAGAGAGAATTCTGATTGTAGACGACGTGATTTCTACTGGGGGGACCTTGGAGCCCCTGTTGGAAGCACTAGAGGGAATGGGAGCAATACTCCAGGATGTCATTGTCGCTATAGAGAAGGGAAAAGGGAGGGAGCGATTAGCTAATGAACGCCCAGAATGGCCGATTAGAACCTTGGCTAAAATTGAAATCATCGATGGAAGAGTGGAAATCGTTGAGTGATTGGAATGGACCTAGAAAGGCACGACTTCAAACTCGATGAGTTGGTGGACAGGATCAAAGCGAATGACAATCGATTGGTTGCACTTCAGGTCCCAGAGGGTTTGAAGATCCAAGCCCTTGAGATGATTGATAGAATAGAGTCAGAATCAGAAGCAAAAGTGATCCTAGCTGCGGATCCTTGCTATGGTGCTTGTGATTTGGTTCATGATAAGATGAAGATGATGGGTGTCGAACTAGTGGCCCACATGGGTCACAGTCAGATGAACATTGAGTCTGGGATGCCTACTCACTTCATACCTGTGACATACGATGGGGATCCGGAATTGGCAGAAATATATCCAATTCTGGAAAAACATCGCAATATTGCTAATGTTCGACGGACAAATTTATCGAAAGATGTGGAAATAAGTGAGGAGGAGGCGAGGGCCAAGTTTCTGGACGCTGTCGGAAGAGATTCTCCACTATCTGGCAATAGACTGGGTTTGGTGGGATCAATTCAGCACCTACATCTTCTTGAGAAATTCAAGAAAAGACTAGAAGAAGCCGGATTTGATGTGACAATTCCCGTGGGAGGAGATAGGCTGACATTTCCCGGGCAGGTTCTTGGATGCAATTACTCAGGAGACGATGCCACAATTGGACACTACTTATTCCTTGGTTCCGGAGATTTCCACCCAATAGGACTTGTTCTTCACACTGGCAAACCGCTTGCGCTTCTTGATCCTTATACTGGAGAAGCGTCGGAGATGTCATTTGAGCGGATTGAGAGGATACTGAGACAGAGGTTCGGTTTGATAATGGCAGTTGGCGAATCTGACTCTTTTGGAATATTGATTGGTGAAAAGCCGGGTCAGATGAGGAGGAATCTTGCTATTCGGATGAAGAAGTTGCTACAAAGGCACAATAAGAAGGGATATCTTCTTGCTTTGGATCATGTGGGACCGGAATTGATTGATTTTTACCCGGTTGATGCCTTCGTGAACACTGCATGTCCGAGAATAGCCATTGATGATTCAACAAGATATTCGAAGCCGCTCATAACCCCCTTCGAGCTCGAAGTTTCATTAGGGGAAAAGAAGTGGGAGAATGGATATCAATTCGACGAAATACCCTAGAGAGGTATCTAGAATTCGCTATTGGTAGAAAGAGGAAGATTACTCTTCTTCGTCGTCATCACCTAGGAGGGCTTCCCAATCTAATTCGTCCTCAGCCGTCATGAAATATCCGGCACCAAGGGCAGCGATTCCAGCGAAGGCAGCATAGTCCTGTTCGCTCAGACCGGTGTCAGGCCTAAAGGCGTCCAAATCACCAATCCCAATGAGATCCATCAGGAACAGCTTGTCACCCCCACCAAGCATGCCGGGGATATTTAGCAGTTCGAAGACCAAGATTACGGCCAATAAGGTTAGCATAACCATTCTTACGTTGTTGTCTAATTCAACCATGTTATCACCCCACTAGCCTAGCGACTAATATATTATCTATGCGGAAAAAGTTGGTAAAACTGAGCCTAGTTATTCCTTTCCGGCCAACATTCGGGCCATGGAAGACCAAGACTCAAGCTTTCTAGCTTTGATGATCTCAGCAATTTCTTCATCGCTTTTCTGTGCTAATTGCTCAAAGGTTGTAATGCCGACGAAGTTGAGTCTCTGCATGCCAACCGGGCCAATCCCAGGTAGTTGGGTCAAATCATCATCGCCGGTGTTCTCCTTAATCTCAGGCTCATTCTCACCCTGAGGCTTTGAGTCGGCACCAGCGCTGAAATTGAGTACCCCGTCATCTAAAAGATCCGCGATTATGTCTTCCATCTTCCTACCGGTGGCTTGCGAAATAGCTTGGGTCTCCAAACGATTGGCATGTTCCCTTGCTGTCTCAGCCTTTTGTTCCTCGCCCATTTTCTCTAGTACCCCTGCAAGTCCTTTCCAATTTTCGGGATTCTCCCCATCCTGTGCAGTAGCTTTCTTCCAAACCTCCAAGGCCCCATCGAAGTTCCCTTCCCTGATCATCCTAGCAGCTCTGACTCCAGTAGCTTCTGATTCTGCGGCCTCCTCTAGAAGATCTTCTAAGGCCTCGTCCACAGAATCTGAATCTCCTGCTGCGTCAGAGTCTTCGTCGGAGTCAGCGTCTTCGTCAGCGTCAGCGTCTTCGTCAGAGTCAGAGTCTTCTTCGTCGAAGTCGTCGAAGTCGTCGAAGTCGTCGAAGTCGGCTTCATTGTCGTCGCTTGATGCTTCCTCTGCCTTCTTCTCGGCTTCCTCTGCCTTCTTCTCGGCCTTTTTTGCCTGCTTAACTGCGTCTGCGGCCTTCTTCTCGGCTTTCTTTTTGTCATGAACTAAGCGCACGGCAACATCTTCAGGGATTTGAGTGGTCCTTGTGTGTTCTCGTGAGCTGTATAGGAAAAGGCCGAGAAGGGCAATTGTCAGCGATATGGCAAGATCCTGGGAGCTGAGTCCATCAGAGGGGCGGAAGGCTTCTTTTCCCGAATCTGTAAAAAGATCAATCAAATACAATTTTCCATCGCCGAGAGTCTCGAAATAATTCAATATTTCAAAGGCTGCGAGTAGTAGGAATGCGAATTTTGCTGCGTTAATCTCCCTAGACATCGTAGTTTCCCCGCCCCTCGGGAAAAAGAGTGACATATTAATTTTCATCAATAATAAAAAATCAAGAAAGTGCGTCTGCGGCGTCGTTACATGCCTCTGATCGGCCGTTATTGCCCCTTGAAGCGAAGTAATCGGCTAATGCTTTCCAAGTCTCAGATTTTTCCGGATCAGAGATCAATGATTGCTTTAGTACAATCCAATCTTCGTCGGAATCCTCCTCGGCCTCCCCAGTGGGCTCCTCTGCTTCGGAATCCTCCTCGGCCTCCCCAGTGGGCTCCTCTGCTTCGGAATCCTCCGTCTCCGCCTCGGCCTCTGGTTCTTCCTTGGACTTTCCAAATGCGGAGAAAAATCCCCTTCTCTTTTTCTT
>Ga0066850_10001515_pt1 | contig 12196 bp, 16 predicted proteins | sample ETNtaG_4_FD_67282 | JGI IMG/M metagenome (GOLD analysis project Ga0066850, IMG submission 67282) | Marine microbial and viral communities from oxygen minimum zone, Eastern Pacific Ocean - ETNP201406SV67 | ecosystem: Environmental > Aquatic > Marine > Oceanic | place: Pacific Ocean: Eastern... | reverse complement strand
TGATTGCTTGACGACATACTATGACGTTCCCGCTGATCAGTTAATTGAGGGGATTGCTGAGAGGCTACAGGCGTTCGAGTCGATAGCGCCCCCTGAGTGGGCAGCGCACGTTAAGACCGGAACGCACAGAGAAAGGCCCCCCGTACAACTCAACTGGTGGCACACTAGATCAGCAGCCATGCTGAGAAAGGTAGCCATCAAGGGCCCCATCGGAGCTAATCGGATTGCCCAGGAGTATGGTGGGACAAAAGATCGCGGAGTCAAAAAGAACAAATCCGTTGCTGGATCCAGGAACATTTCTCGAAAAATCCTCCAGCAGCTAACAGAATCTGGTTTGATAATTAGCCTGATGAATACCGCTGGAACAGTTAATCAAGGGAAGATAGTCAGCCCCTCCGGTCAATCTCTATTAGACGATGTTGCACATTCCGTTAGAGATTCAGCTCTAGATCGCTATCCGGGTCTTGTTAAGGTACTAAGGTGAAATAATGGCACGAAACAAGCCCTTTGCCAAGAAGAAACGGCTGAATAAGGTCACCAAACAGAATAAAAGAGTCCCAGTTTGGGTCGTAATGAGGACCAATAGAAAGGTCAACACACACCCAAAGCGTCACATGTGGCGACGCTCGAAACTACAGAGGTGATTCAATGGCTGAAGTAAAGGAGATCATAATCCCTCTTAGGGCTGCGTGGAATGTTCCTCGTACTAACAGAGCTAAGAGGGCAATGGCTGAAGTAAAAATTCACGTCTCTAGGCATATGAAAAAGACTGAAGACGAGGATATTTGGATTGACGAATCTGTCAACCACGCAATTTGGTCCAGAGGGATGCAACACCCACCCAGGAAAATCAAAGTTATCTGTACACGCGAGGAAGGGTTTCCGCTCGAAGTTAAGTTATTGGAGGAATGAAATGGGTAATATCAGACCATCATTTATCAAAACTCGAGCCTTGAGGCTTGTTGAAATTTATCCCGATAAATTTACAGATGATTTTGAGTTGAATAAACAACTCGTTGCTGAATTCTCCGATGTAGATAACAAGCGCATGAGGAATTGGATTGCCGGGTATATCACCAGATACACTCAACGACGTGTTGACTAGCGCATTACTCATCACGTGTTCACTGCTCGGAACCCCATGGGAGAGAGGTTCACCGACACCCTGCCTTCTTTCAATGACAGGATTTGCATAGTACTTGTACATCCTGAACATGATGGAAATATTGGAGCAGTAGCACGTTCAATGCTAAATTTTGGGATTACAGATCTTAGGGTAATTCGAAAGAATTACAATTTTTCTGATGAAACTCGAAATAGGGCTAAAAACGCTCAATCGGTCCTAGAGGGTGCCCGAGTAATTGACACTCTCCAACAAGCAGTTGCCGACTGCTCAATTGTTGTAGGGACTTCTGGTAAGAGGGAATTTGGAAACAAAACGGCCATGCGCCACTTCCTGACTCCGGAAGAACTGCCAGAACGACTCGTGGGAGTAACTGGAAGAGTAGCTATGGTGTTCGGACCAGAGGGTAAGGGTCTACTCAATAATGAGTTGAGGCTCTGCGACTTGCTTGTTACCATACCAACTTGGGAGGGGTACCCCATTCTGAATCTTAGTCACGCTGTTGCAATAGTATGTTTTTCCTGGTTTGTTGGGAATGCAGAATCACACCCCCACGGAGCCGGTGAGAGATTACTAGATCCAAACCTCAGACAGACACTGAGGAACGAGGCGTCTAGACTAGTTGCTGCAATGCCTACCAAGGAACACAAGAGGAAGGGGGTAGAGGATACGCTAGTCAGAGTGATAATGAGGGGTTTGCCTAAGGATGATGAAATTCACAGACTTCTGGCAATTATTTCTGAATCAGCTGATGCCTTCGAAGAAGGAAATGAGTGATTAGATCCATTCATCGTTAGGGGCGGTCATATTACTGGAAGTTTCACCAGTGTTCACGACCCCACGAGGCTCTACTAGCATAATATTACACAATGATTCAGAGCTAGGTTTGTGGTTAACTCCTTTGGGTACGACATACATATCGCCCTCCGTGAGCTCCACTGTATCATCTTCAAACTCGATACGCATGTTACCATCAATCACAATGAATACTTCATCGGTATCTTCGTGATTATGCCAAACGAACTCACCTTCAATTTTTACCAGTTTGAACTGGTAGTCGTTCATCTCAGCGATAATTTTTGGAGACCACAGGTCAGAGAATTTCAATAGTTTTTCCTTGATGTTAACTTTAGTCATTTTGCTCCTCCAAATCTGAGATATCACCTTCTCGGTCAGGTAAAGAATGAGTATCGGAATCCTGTGTTTCGAACTCCCAATCATCATCCAAATATTCACCCCTAATTCTTATCAAAGTGAAGGATAGAAGGAATAAGAGCAATACCACAAGAGTGGCCAATACGGTCACCATAAGATTCAGAAATGTTTCAGAGCCATCATCTTCAGGCAGTGGCTCTGGATCGGTAATGAACAAATGAATTACTAGATTTGTGGAAGCATTATCACCTAGAATTGCCCGAGCCATCAAGGTTTGATTCCCCTCAATCTGATTGCCTGGTAGGTACTTCAAACGGTTAACTATCATTGAATGACTGATTTCTAGAGACTGATCGCCCGGAACAAAATCTACATGGTTCATCCAGTTGTCCCTCATATCCCAAGTCCTCCATTGGATTTCTACAGGACTTCCGGTAACTTCCACTGCAATCGACTCACCGGATGAGATATGGATTCGGCTATCTATGGAAACTTCTGAAATGGTTGTAAGGTTTAGATCTAAAGAAAGTGAGTAGACATAGTTTGCTGCTTCCATTAGAGCAGGGTGTCCTTCGACATGACCATGGCCATAGACATTATTCTGCCTGTTTTTAGGAATCAAATCCTCAGGGCAAGGCTCGTTGTCTAGCAGGTAGTGGCATTGTCGATAGGTGGCTGTTTCCTGCATAATATTCCTAATGTCAAAGGGTGAGAGATCTGGATTTGCCTGATACATTAGAGCTGCAAGACCGGCTGCTCCTGGAGTAGCCATACTGGTTCCTGACTTGTCGGTGTATCCATCCCCGGTGTTGAAATCGGGGGCCATAACGTTTGAACCCACAAAGGCGATGTTGGGCTTTATCCTCCCTTCCTCAGTAGGCCCTTGGCTAGAATATATTGCAATCGATGTGTCCTTGTCCAGCGCTCCTACCGTGATAACGTCCTCCGCAGATCCGGGAGTTCCTATCTGTCCACTGACAGCACTATTTCCTGCAGCTATGAAAAGAGCGATCCCCGATCTAACCATTTCATTTGCCATTCTATTTACCGATTCTTCCTCTGACTGCGTCCACTCGATTAGTCCAAACCCTCCAAGGCTCATACTAGCAGCTCTGATGTTGAAATCGTGCCTTTTATCCACCGTCCACTCCATTCCAGCCATAACAGTAGCAAAGGACCCCGAGCCACCCTCATCAAGAACTTTGACGCCTACAAGCTGGGCCTTAGGAGCGACGCCGACGTAATCATAATTCGGAGCCCCGGTTCCGGCAGTAATTCCGGCACAGTGAGTACCATGCCCCTGATCATCATACGCTTGAATCTCGGTTCCATTCGTCAATTCAGGACTATTGACGGCATCATAGAATGCGATAACTTTGGAGTCGTTGGTAGAATTATCGTCGTCTAGGTCGTCTAACCCCATGTGCATTGAATCAATGCCAGTATCAATTATTGACACGACGCTGCCTTCTCCCGTATATCCCGTATCCTCCCAAATCAACGGTATCCCATGGACATCGTTTACATCATTCATCTGAATTGTCAGAATTCCGTCAAGTTCAACGAAAACCACGCCTTGGAGGCTTGTAAGTTTAGCAATGTTATGAATGGGGACCCTTCCAGCGATACTATCAATCAAATGATATCGAAATTGTGTCTGGAAGCCGGTTTGGACCTCCAACATTTCTTGATCCTCAACAGTTGGTAGATGATCAAAATCTACTATTACGCTAATGGTTTGATCTTCTGCAACCCAATCGTATAATTCACTCTCAACAGCAACCCAAATAGCGTCGTGAATCTTGTCACCATCTAAATCCATAGAAGTTGATTCCCACCACGGGCTGTTGTCATAATGCTGAAATTCGGTAGTTGGAGAGTCTGAAACTGAAATCGCAGATGATGAAAATGGAAGAATTATGAACATGGCAAGAACTGATGCGAGTGAGGGTCTCACAGATGTTTCAATATGCGGTTAGACTTGAATCAGACGGTCACATCTGAGCAAAATGCTCACTAATAGTAGAGTTTTCGTATAGTATCAGTTGCCCAAAGGAGTCCAACTTGCCCATGATTTAGGAGTCTCTCTGACATGAAAGGATCGGAGTCTGAGACTGTTCCCGTAAACAGATGAAATGTGGGGTTCTATTTGGTTGAAACCCCACTTGGCAAGATTTTCTGCCGTTGGAATAAATGGAACGACCAGTGTTTTGTGATCACTGCCCATGACTCCAAGCGCCTCTAGTGCTTCTAAATCGGACTCAAAAACTATGAAGGCGTGATCCACCAAATCGTGGATATGTTCAATCAAAATTCTAGATATGTCTCCGAAATCCATCAGCATCCCCTCATCTGAAGAATCTGCTCGGGTAACGACCTCGCCCTCTAGTTCGGCCTCCCACCTGTATCTATGGCCGTGCAAGTTTCGGCATTTACTCCGATGATTAGGAACTCTATGCCCTGTGTCCGTCTCAATCCATCTACGAATCCTGGTAACCATCTTCCACCTCCCGCACAAAATCCATGCTAGCTGAATTTATGCAGTATCTTTCCCCACCGAACTCACTCGGCCCATCTTCGAAAATATGTCCAAGGTGACCATCACATGACCCGCATCTTACTTCTACTCTCAGCATCCCGTGCGATTTGTCCTCCAGTCTCCTTATACTTGCTTCAGGATGCTCTGTGTGGAATGCAGGCCAGCCACAGCCAGAATTGTACTTCTGCTTAGATGTGAATAATAAGTGTCCACAACAGATACAATGGTAAATGCCTACCCCGTTCTCTAGATTATAGGCACCAGTGTTTGGTCGTTCTGTACCCGCCTCCCTAGTTACGTGATACTGAATTTCAGTGAGCCGGGCACGCCACTCAGGATCCTTCACAGGATCAAATCTTGGATATCTATCAGTCATGCAGATGCCTCATGTGATTTAGCTACATTCAGAGCGTTATTGAGAACTACATCCCAGCTATCTACGTATTCCAAAGGATCAATCTTACCTAATTCGTTGAATGCCAGGATCCTCTCAACATCTGCACCTGATCGTCCAGAGCTACGACCCTGGGAATCGGGGTTGTATGAAGTGTTGGTATTTCTCAATACAGTGTCAAAATCCAGACCTAATGACTCAACGGATTCTATTGCGCCCAGCAAAATTGATTTTTTGTTCCCTTCAATATAGGGTAGGTGAAATGATACCCTATCACTATCCCAATTACCTATGGAAAATGCATGGCCCAATGACTTGTAGAAATCAGGCCTACAATCTGGATAGACCTCGTGATCGCCACTGTGCACGCCAAGAGCGATGATCACATCAGTATCTTCAGTCGATGATGTTGATAGAGCGTGGCCAAACACGATTGATGAGAAGATAGCGTTACGGTTTGGTACAACTGTTTGACGCATCTGCTCAGACTCATAATGCCCCTCGGGAACACTCTGTTCAGTATCGGTTAAAGAGGACTTTAGTGTCTTGAAGGCGGATGAAATGTCTATGACTATATGCTCAACATCTATGCCATTTTGACTCAGATACGCAATGTTCATTCTAGCTCTTTCAATCTCCACGTGATGTTTTTGACCGTAATCGAAGGTAAGGCAGGTGACCTTGTACCCCTCATCTAGAAGTTTCAGCAATAGAGCGGTGCTGTCCATACCCCCAGAAAGTGACATTACAGCCCTCATCATAACACACCAATCCACTTATGGGTCTGTAGGGAAAGTCGCCAGTCGGGATTTGACTTGACTAGTTCGTAAGTATCACGGAAATTTTCACCATTCCAAGCTAAATCTTCGGTTTCGATATAACAAGGCTGGACATAGTGGTATCTGAAACCCTTTTTGTAGTCGTCATACATGGATAGATCTTGACCCACCCAAACAACCTTCAGTTCATCACCAACGAGTTGACGCAACTTAACATTTGGATATATTTGATCCTTTGGAGAAACGCAAATCCAATCTAATGCGTCAGCAGGGAGTTCAATGGTCCCATTTGTCTCTATAGCCAACTCGTACCCCAATGGCCGTAATACACTGCCTAGGGTAGCGATATCTTGCAATGCAGGTTCTCCACCTGTAAGAACCACCCTTTTACATTCCCATGATTCCATCTCACTGATAATTTCTCGAAGATTCATTTCTGTCCACTTATCGAACTCTGTGTCACACCAGGAACAGGATAGATTGCAGCCACCAAACCTAATGAATATTGAAGGGGCACCTACGAAATGGCCCTCGCCCTGAATCGAATGGAACATTTCTACAATAGGAAAGACTTGATCCAAGGGGTCGCCATCATAAAGCTGGGCATCAAATTGAGGAAGGGGGTCTGCCAAAATATCACTTCGCAGGTGTGTTGTGTCCAATCAGCTGAAATAATTCTGATCGAGCTGCAGGCTCGCTGAAGAACGCCCCCCTTAACGCGCTTGTTGTCATAACCGCATTCTGTTTCTTCACGCCTCTGCATTTCATGCATCCGTGTTGGGCCTCGATGATTACGGCACAACCAAGAGGATTGAGATGCTCCTCGATATCATTTGCCACGGACATAGTAATCCTTTCCTGGTTCTGTAACCTCTTAGAATGCATATCTAGAAGCCTTGATAGTTTGCTAATTCCTAAGATTCTATCCACTGGTATGTAGGCAATGTGCGCATTGCCAGAAAAGGGTTGTAAGTGGTGTTCACAGGTGCTATGGAAATCGATATCCCTGAGTAAAACTATTCCGTCATAACCTTCGGCGTTAAAAGTCGACTCCAATATGGAAGCCGCGTTTTCTCGATATCCTGAGAAAATCTCATCATAAGAGTCTATCACCCTCTCAGGAGTCCTGCGTAAGCCCTCACGAAGATCTCCGTCGGCATCTTCTATGTATCTGACAATGGTTTCCACGGCAGATATCACATCTTTCCTGCTTACCATATCTATCCCTACCTACCATGCCGGGAGTCGATCTCATCTAATTGATCGAGCATCTTTCTACATGCGGTCCTTATGGCATCGGCCACACTAACGAACTTCTTGGCATCGCCCACGTGTACCTTCAAATCATCAAGAATCTCATTTGGCATATCCAGGCTTACCTTGGGCATATATCATACTGATAACGAAGGCGATATAATATTACCTGAGTAATACTCAAGTAATATATTGGAAATTGGTGGATTTATCTTCGACTCTCGATTTTACTATCTAAGCCAGGATATGTATCATTTAGTGACTTGGCCCTGTCCTTTAGCCTTAGCAGCTGTGAATTCGCCTCCTCATCTGTGATTCCTTGTGATAGCATGTTTAGAATTACTGACAATCCACCGTGGATTGCACCCGCCTCGAGGAACGCATCATTGCTGATCTCATTGGTAGCCCTGAGAATTTCTAATGTGTCCATGAGATAAGTAATCTCTTTCTGGATTTCAGAAATACTGTAGCTGCCGATTTTGTCGAAACGTCCCAACGAACTGTTCATAGTATGTCGAATCGAGGTTCCTTTTTGATGATTATCACTATGAATCTTGAATCAGTTCTACGAGCACGCCGCCACAGGATGAGGGGTGTAGAAATGCTATCATGTGGCCATCTGCCCCCAATACAGGCTCATCGGTGATTAACCGAACACCCATTGTCTTTAGCTCGTTGATTTTTTCCTGTAAGTCAGAAACATTGAGTGCTATCTGCTGAACTCCGGGACCTCTTTGTTTTATGAATCGGCCCACAGGCGTGTCTTCGCCAAGTGGTTCCAGCAACTCAATCCTTGTCCGTTCCGCCCCTTCGAGATACCTAATCTTAACACCCTGATCTTGAGAAACGGCATCACCGCTCGCAACGAATCCCAATGCATTCCAAATTTGTTCTGCCTGATCCAGTGAGGTAGTTGCAATGCCAATGTGATTTACTGATCCATCGGCCATTCAAACACCACTTGGAGCAGTCCAGGTACCAAATTCGTCTCTCATTACGTCACATATCTCTCCAATGGTAGCTTCTGATTTCACTGCTTCAATTAGAGGATCCATAATATTCACATCACCCTCACATGCCATACGAAGTTTGGAAAGTGCCTTCATAACTATCACTTCATCACGTTTACTTCTCATTGCAGCCAATGCAGAAATCTTGTTTAGTTCATCGCTGGGGTCTATGACGAGTCCCTCAAATGCAGGCGTAGAACCGTCTGAATGGGAGTTAACGCCGACTACTAGCTCCTCCCCGCTCTCAACTCGTTGCAATTGTTTCCACGCGCTTTCGTGGATCATACTCTGCTGGAATCCCAATTTAACGCAGTCCATGGCCCCTCCCAATGAGTCTATCTCATTGATAATGTCATTCGCTTCACTGATTAGCAGATCGGTGCAATTCTCTATCGCTCTAGAACCGCCAAGGGGGTCAACGTGGTTTACAACTCCAGTTTCCTCGGCGATTATTTGCTGGGTCCTTAAGGCAATAGATACGGATTCTTCGGTCGGAAGGCCAAGGGCCTCGTCGAAGCTATTCGTGTGTAGAGATTGCGTACCACCGAAAACCGAGGCAAGGGCTTGAAATGCTACTCTGATGGCATTATTCATTGGTTGCTGTGCAGTGAGTGTGACACCTGATGTCTGGGTGTGAAAACGCAATTGCGACGAACGGGGGTTTTTCGGATGGAATTCTGTATTTACTAATTCGAACCAGAGTTGCCTAGCCGCCCTGAATTTGGATACCTCCTCGATGAAATCATTGTGACACGCGAAGAAGAATGACATCCGAGGTGCGACGTCATCAATATCTAATCCGGTTTTGATTGCCTGTCTGGCATAATAGAGAGCGTTAGACAGCGTTAGAGCTATTTCTTGGCTTGCGGTACATCCTGCTTCCCTCATGTGATATCCACTTACTGATATCGTGTTCCATTTGGGGATGTTGGAGTTGCACCACTTCATTACATCAGTAGTCAGTCGGATTGAGTTTTCTGGTGGGAAGATGTAGAGCCCCCTGGACATATATTCCTTTAGGATATCATTCTGCAAAGTTCCCGATAACTTGTCTCTGGGGATCCCCCTCTCATCTGCAACAGCTACGTACAAAGCGAGAAGAGCGGATGCGGGAGCATTGATGGTCATGGATGTTGAAACCTCCCCGAGATCTATACGGTCGAATAAGCCCCTCATATCATGTATTGAATCTATGGCAACACCTACCTTACCGACTTCTCCAGCAGCAAGCTCGTCGTCGGAATCAAGACCTAGTTGGGTCGGTAGATCGAATGCAACCGAAAGGCCGGTTTGGCCATTAGAAAGGAGTGATCGGAACCTTTGGTTGGTTTTCTCCGGTGTCGAGTACCCTGCATACTGTCTCATTGTCCATAGTTTGCTAGAATACATATCATCATGTATTCCACGCCTATAGGGCGGTTTTCCAGCATCACCCAAGTCAAATGTCTTGCCTACTTCACTGACGCTGTCATCTTCCACAGTATCGCGAGTAAGTGAAAAGACAAGAACCATTCTCAGAGACTACCTTCTAATGGTGTAGTTATCTACTATTTTTTCCAGAACCTGCTGCTGTTCTTGATCAATGATACCTTCACTAACCTTCTCAACAATGAATTCCTTAGCCTCGTTGACAGTTTGCCTCTCCCCCCTAGCCCAAATAGTTGCTAACAGGAGCGATCGGAACTCTTCGGCAATTCCCAATTTTACAAGTAACCCCCGCATTTCGTACTTATACTCCATATGTCTACTTCTGTCTAGACGCTTAGCCCTCGCTGCTGGTTGGTAGGAAGACTTGTTGCTTCGGAACTTCCTTTGGCGTTTTTTCACAATCTCTTTTTTGGGTGGGGCTGGAGTCTGAGTTGCTGGAATAGTTGTAGTTTCTTCCACAGCGGCTGGCTTCAGCATTGCCCTCTCAATGCTGCTTTCAATCAACTCTCTTGCTTTTTCGCTTGTTCCCTTCGTGGGCTCTTCCACAATTTCTGGCTCAGCTTTGATTTCTTCTCTTTGCAACCCGATTTGCTTTGTTGGAGAGGTCCCCAATAACTGCTGTTCCACAATTGTCTCATCTGAGCCAACCTCTGTTTCGGAATCCTCACGTATTTCGGGTTCATTGAGTGGTACTTCGGGCGAGAGAACGGCGGGTTCTGGTTGGGGAGCAGGTGAGGTGGGGGTTTTTGCACCTGGTAGTGAGGGAGGTACTGCCTTTGGCTTTGGGATAGTGGGGGCCGACTGTTTTCTAGGAGGGGATTTTTTCTTTTGACCTGGCTGTGAACTAGTACCGAAGACATTCTTCGGTACAGCCTTTCGTCTCCTCCTTCTCTGCACTTTCTAATCAGTCCTAAGGGATACGGTCGGATGGACTCTCATAAGCATTCTCGATTTCATTAGGGCCATTTAACATCGGTGTTATCGGTTCTGAGTGCTGGGTTAACTGCGCTGTCATCAATGTTAGTCGTGATTCCGGAGTCATACATCCTCCTACCAAGTTCAGCGATCATTGTTCCATTATCGACACAATATCGTTTTTCGGGCCAATGAGCTGAAGCGCCCCTCTCATGGCACATTATGGTAGCCATCTCGCGTAATCGGGAGTTGCATGCAACTCCCCCCCCTAGAAGTAACTCATCCTTTCCGGTGTGGGCCAAAGCCCTCTCAGCCACCTCTATGCATGTAGCAAAAGCATGTTCTTGTAATGACCAACAAACCGAATCTAGTTGACTACCATCTGAAACCCGTTTCAATGCCGATGTCAATATCCCTGAAAATGCTATATCCATGCCATGAACACCGTATGGTAATTGTAATTCTTCATTCATTTGGGATTCGTGACATGTGAATTGAGCTGCCAGCTTCTCAATCTCGGGTCCGCCTGGGAATGGAATACCTTGGGATCTAGCGAATTTATCAAGCATGTTACCTATCCCAATGTCCAGTGTCTCACCCAATACCCTATATCGGCCATCTGCACGTGCAATAACCTGCGTGTTACCTCCACTGACATAGAGTAATACCGGATCTAGACACCCGGTTTGATTCCTACCAACTTCGATGTGAGCGACACAATGATTTACACCAATAAGAGGGACTTCAAGTGCTTTAGAAAGTGTCCTAGCAACAGAAGCGCCTATTCTGAGGCATGGTCCAAGACCCGGACCCTGGCTGAATGCAATAGCCTCAACGTAATCCCAGTCGAACCATTCCGCGGAACCCAAATTTCTCAATAATCCCGAAGCTGCAATAGAATGATGATCGGCAGCTTCTCGAGGGTGAATTCCGCCTTCCTCTGGAAGATATAAAGCAGAATGCGATGGGAATAGTTCCCCTTCTATGCTAACACCACCCACCGAAAGAGTATGGGCAGTGCTCTCAATTCCCAAAACAAGGCCGGTCATGGCACCTGCAAGAGCGGGAGTTCTTTCAACTATCGCCGATATCGAGGTATGTGAGGACCCTCATTGCAAATTGTGGGGAGGTCGCCCACCTCTCTACCGGAGATGACCAATTCCCTTTATCAGGCCGAAATCTAACTGATAGGAGCTCCCTTGTGCATCCTCCGGGCATGGCTATTCTAGTCGAAAACGGTGTAGTTGGAAGAATTGGTCCATCTACTGAACTAATTGCAGAGTACGCACCATGGTATCCTTCGAAACAATCAGCTTCTGAAATTGAGGTGCTTGATGTTCATGGCATGGCAATAGTTCCCGGATTCGTTGATTGTCATACTCATTTGGTTTGGGCTGGAGACCGTTCGAATGAGCTCGCTCAGAGGCAATCAGGAAAATCATACAAAGACATTGCTTCATCAGGTGGTGGAATTCGAAAGACCGTGATGGAAACTAGAGCAGCTCCCATAGAATCCCTCGTAGAGTCAGGTGTTCGTAGGGTTTCGACTGCTATCTCTAATGGGACCACTTCAATCGAAGCAAAAAGTGGCTATGGTCT
>Ga0066850_10001503_pt1 | contig 12275 bp, 19 predicted proteins | sample ETNtaG_4_FD_67282 | JGI IMG/M metagenome (GOLD analysis project Ga0066850, IMG submission 67282) | Marine microbial and viral communities from oxygen minimum zone, Eastern Pacific Ocean - ETNP201406SV67 | ecosystem: Environmental > Aquatic > Marine > Oceanic | place: Pacific Ocean: Eastern... | reverse complement strand
TCTTGTGATTTTGCACCTGTACAAACCATTTTGCCTGAACTAAATAACAAAGTTGCCGTCTTTGGATTCTTTAATCTAAATACTGCTCCTGGGAATTGTTCAGGATGATATTCTACATCTGGAAACTTTTTTGTAATATCTACTAAATCTAATTTTTGATCAATTGTTGCAGAAGCTACTACATTTACAATTGCAATGACTGGTTTTGTTTGTGGCATCCTATCTCATTCTACCTTTCAATACTCTGATCTAATCTCAGTCCTTTGTATCTATTTCTTATTGTTACTTCAGTTACATTTGCAGCTTCTGCAATATCTCGTTGTGTTCTATCTTCTCCGTTTTTAACACATGATAGGTATAGTGCTGCTGCTGCAAGTCCCATTGGATCTTTGCCTGCAGATTCTTCATGTTCTTGTGCTTCTCTTAGTACTTTAATTCCATAACGTTTTGTTTTTTCAGAAATTTGTAATTTACTTGCAATTTTTGCAACACATTGTGTTGGATCAACTACTGGCATTTTTAATTCTAATTCTCTATGTAATAATCGATAACATCTTGCAATATCTTTTTTCTTAATGTTACCTGCATCTGCAACATCTTTTAGTGTTCTTGGTGTTTCTGTATCTCTACATGCTGCATATAATGCAGATGCAATTAATGCTGAAATTGAACGACCTTTGACTAATCCTTTTTCTAATGCTTTTCTGTAAATGTAAGCTGCTTTTTCGATAACTGAATCTGAAAGTGAAAGTTTATCTTTTAATGTTGCAAGTTCACTTAATGCTTGTCTCAAATTTTTATCTGATGATGCATTAACCTTACTTCTACTATCCCAAGTTCTGAGACGTTCAATAGTACTTTTCATAGATGTTGATAGCGGTTTTCCAGATGCATCTTTGTTTAATGGATTGATAATCGTTGCAAGTCCTCTATCGTGCATTGTCAATGATGTTGGGGCGCCTGTTCTTGTTGGGTCTGCACCTCCTTCTTTTGAAAATGATCTCCACTCTGGACCTGCATCTTGTAAAGTCTCAGAAATTACAAAACCACACTTGCCACAAAATCTCTCTCCTGTGACATTGTCAGTCAACATTCCATTTTTTCCACAACGACCACACAATGTGTCCATATTCGTAATTTCTTGAACCAAAATAATACAGTATTTCACAACGCTGTTAGTATATAAGCTATTTCAAATTTTTATAAAAAAACCCTTTTTTTGATAAAATTATGCCATATTGATGGTTCTTTTGTTGCTTCATTGATGTATGATTTTGATATTTTCTTTACTTTTTTACAAATCTTATTACAAAAGTGAATTAATTGAATTTCATGACTGGATCTTCTACATTATCTGAAATTACTCCATCTGAATGGTTATCATTGAATCAATTTGTACAAGAATTAAAAGAAATTAATTCACAATGCATCTCAGTTTACTATCCGTATGGTAAGGGCAAAGACACTATTCAATTATTACAAGAAACAACTCGTTCAGAATCATTAAAGAAAATTGAAAAGAAAATTGAAAAGAAAATTTTAGAACTTAAAAAAAATCCTGTATCTGTTGGAAAATTTACTAAAACATTATGTGTATTTGGTTGGTTCAAAAATGAAAAAATTCACATTAAGGTAATTGGAACCTCAAAAAAATTACCTTATGTCTACATGGTAAATAAAAAACCTTATGTGAAACCTTTCTCTGATATTTTAAAAATAAATTATGATGTTTTGTTGGTAACAGTTGATCAAAAAACTGCACGAATACAAAAATTTCATGGTGATCAAATTACTCAAGAATCTAAATTAAGAATTGATTTACAAGGAAGACATAAGAAAGGAGGACAAAGTCAGGGAAGATTTTTACGTGCAAGGCAGACAAAAATTCACGTATTTTTCAAAAAGGTTGCAAACAAAGTTAGATTGATGGATGTTGATAGTGAGTTGATACTTTTAGGTGGAAATGGTCCTGGAAAAACAGAATTTTATGATGAATTAAATTCTGACTTGTCTTCTAAATGTAGATTTGTTGAAGGTCTATCTTTTACTACTGCAAAAAATGATATTCATAAAATATTGATTCATCATTTGTATGAATATCGAAAAAAACACATGAAAGAATTAATTCAAAAATATGAAACGTTAGTAAAAGATGGATTAACTGCAAAAAGAAATAATATTATTTATCGTGCTTTGGAAAGAGGTAGTGTCGAAACATTAATTGTTTCTGCAACTTATCATACTAATTCTCAATTTAAAAATATCTTGAAAATGTTGGAAATTGCAAAAAAGACATCATGTAAAATTGAATTTGCTACATCGCCACAAATAATTAAAAAACTTGAATTAGATGATTCTGTTTTGGCTATTTTGAGATATAGAATAAAATAATCTTCTTTTGATTTTATTGATTGAAAATTCTTTCTCTTATTTCTGGTATGTGTTTGTATATGATATCTCTAACTCTCATTTGATCTTCATTTGTTGGTGGTTTTTCTTGTGCACTAAGTATTGCTCCACTCATTCCTAATGCCATTCCCATTACTATTCCATAGACAAATTCTTGTGCATTTTCCACTTTTAGGGTCTCTTTATTTTGTTTAATTTCCTCCATGTAGCCTGGAATTGTGGCTATTGCACCATTAATTGTTTGTAGAATTATTGCTTCTAATGGATCCTCACTCATACTCAAATTTAGAAACTATTCTTAATAAATTTGCATATTTTTTTTATTTTTTTTAAAAACAATACTTATGAGAATCTAAATTCATCTCTATTGAATGGGGTTTAAAATGAAAAATGATGGTAAAAAAGATGGACGAAAGCAAAAAGGCCAAAAAAAAGCAGAACAACAACAACGAGTTAAACGCTATAAAAAGAAACAACAGGATAAGAAAAATGGACCAAAACCAAAAAAATACTAAATTATTAATTTATGTCTAATTCGTCCGCTAAGATATTTAATTGAGGCTTTCTGAATATACACATGTTTTCCTTTTTTACTGCAAAACAAGCAAATGAAGCATTGCCTGATGTAATTAAAAAATTTGAATATGCATTAGCTAAAAAAAACGATATTACAAAATTAGAAAAAGAATTACAAATGACTCTTTCTACTACTAATTCTTTTGAAAAGTACATGATATTGAAACAACAATTGAATTCTGCTATAACTAAATTTTATCAATCAGTTGAAATTTTAGAAAGTACTGGTGTCATGATTAAAAGTATTGAACAAGGATTGCTTGATTTTCCTTCCAAACGTTTTGATGAAGAGGTTTGTCTTTGTTGGAAACATGGTGAAACTGAAATTAAATTTTGGCATGATAAAGATTCTGGCTTCATGGGAAGGAAACCTATTGAAGTTAGCGATGAAAGTTTAATTTAATTTATTTTTATTCTGTGATCTTTTTTTGTCCCTGCAAATTCCACATAGATAGGTTTTTTGAAATTCCTCTATCTCTTTATTGAATTCTTTAGTTTTGAAATATTTTATTCCAGATTTCATTCCTCCTGGAACTTTTTTCTTACACTTAGAACATTTTAAATTCAAATCAAATTCCACCGTTTTTTCGTTTTCCTCTATTTTCCCGAATCTCATGACTGGGATTCCTAATATTTTCATATAAAATTTAATAAAAATCAAAACTAACGAATTTTATAGTAAAAATCAGTATTATCACTAATGATTTCTGTTTGGTTACGTGTTATTCGAGTTCGTTTTTTGTTAGCATCTGTAATTGCCGTACTTGTAGGCTTGGCATTAAACTGGTCACAAAATGGAACAATTGCATATTTTGATACAATTTTGACTTTTGCTGGAGTTCTGGCACTTCATGCAAGTGTTGATCTACTAAATGATTATTGGGATTTCAAACGAGGCATTGATACTAAAACAACTAGAACAAAAATGAGTGGTGGAACTGGTGTTTTACCTGAAGGATTACTCAAACCTTCTTCTGTTTATCGTGCTGGAGTAATTTTCTTAATAATTGGTTCTTTGATTGGTAGCTATTTTGTAATTACATATGGTATTTTGATTGCAATAATTCTTGGCTTTGCCATTCTTTCTATTTACTTTTATTCTACTAAAATTGTTGACTCTGGTTTAGGTGAATTTTTTGTTGGCGTAAAGGGCTCTATGATTGTTATTGGAACATTTTTTATTCAATCTGGAGAAATAAGCCTTGAATCTATTTTAGCGGGAGTGGTTGTTGGAATTTTATCTTCATTAGTTTTGTTTATTGCTTCTTTTCCTGATCATGATGCTGATAAATCAAAAGGTAGGAAAACTTTAGTTATTGTGGTTGGAAAAGAGAAAGCAAAAAAAATATTTTGGTTTTTTCCTCTGCTTGCATATTCTATAATCCTGATTGGAGTATCAGTTAATCTGTTTCCACTTTTATCTTTGATTTGTTTATTGAGTTTTCCATTAATGATTAAATCTGGATTAGGATTACAAAAAAATTATGATTCTGTTAATGATTTAGTTCCATTCATGTCTTCTACTCTGAAATTTAGTCGAATCACTGGAATTTTATTTGTTATAAGCTTCTTAATCCCTGTTTAAGCAAGAGAGTTTCGTCGTTGGAACTCTTCTCATTTGTTTTTCCAGGTATTTTGTTATTTACAATCATTATTTTTTAACAAGTAAAGTAACAACAATTTCCGTTTGATCATTCTCCAGGTCATCATCTAATGTAATTTTTTTATCCACAAGTTTGTATTCTTCAATCAAAGAACCATATTCGCTAAACCTTCTAACTAATTTGCTTTTTGGAAGAACAACTACATCCCCTGCGTTATGATATGTTTCAACTGATTCCCCATTTTTTATTATGATTTTCATAATCTATCTCATAACTTGCTCTTGATATTGATTTCTCAATATGACTTAGTTATTTTGTTAGGGAATTTCTGCCACAGACATAAATTTAGTGAAAATGTGATTCTTTTATGATTTCAGGATTTGCAACACCTAAAGGAACTGAAACTTTTAAACAAAATTCGAGCGTAAATTCTCTTAATTTTAATGACTTTGAAAATCTCCATCTGTCTAATGTTGGAATTGGAACCTATCTTGGTGAACCTGACACTCGTACTGATGAATTAGTAAAAAATGCGGTAAAGCAATCTGTATTATCTGGTGTGAATGTGATTGATACTGCAATTAATTATCGTGCTCAAAAGGCTGAACGTTCTGTTGGTAAAGCCATATCTGAATTAATTGAAGATGGAAAAATTTCTCGTGATCAAATTTTTGTAAGTAGTAAAAATGGATATGTCACAAATGATGCAGATATTCAAGAAGATTTTATGCAATATGTGATGCGTGAACTTGGAAAACCCGGTATTGTAAAGGAGGGTGATATCACATCTGGCTATCATTGTATGACTACCCCGTATCTATCTGATCAATTAGATAGAAGTCTAAAGAATTTAGATTTAGAATGCATTGATTTAATGTATCTTCATAATTCTATTGAAGGACAAATTAAAGATGTATCAAAAGAACAATTTTTAGAAAATTTAAAATCTGTTTTTGAATTGTATGAGCAAAAACGTGATGAAGGAAAAATTAAATTTTATGGGATGGCAACTTGGGAATGTTTTAGAGTGATGAAAGATGATTCTCAATATCTATTACTTGAAGATATTGTTGAAATGGCAAAAAATGTTGGTGGTGAAAACCATGGATTCAAATTCATACAATTGCCCTATAACATGAATTATGATCAAGCGTTACTTGGTAAAAATCAATTAATTCAAAACAAGCCTGTTTCCATTTTAGAATCTGCAGTTACATTGGGAATTGGTGTGTTTACTAGTGTTCCATTTATGCAAGGACGTCTTTTGTCCCCTGGCGTTATGCCTGATTTTAATGATTTGAAACCATCATTGCGTGCATTACAGTTTATTCGTTCATCTCCTGGTGTACTTGCTCCTCTTGTTGGTCAAAAATTATCTGAACATGTTTCTGAAAATTTAGAAATTATGAATATTCCTCCAATGTCTGATGAAGATTTTCTTCAATTAGTAAAAAAATTAACCTCTTAACTTAATTTCATATGCTGTTTTGTTGTACATTCCTGAATCTATAAATAGAAATTAAAAATAAAAAAATTTGTGCCAGTTGATCCTGTTTGTGGAATTGAATTAGATGAGGATATCGCTTTAATTCATGATCATAAAGGCGAGAATTTCTATTTTTGTTGCAATGGATGTAGAAAAATATTCATTAAAAAACCACGAAAATATAAGAATAATGTTTAGATTGGAAATGCGCCACACATTCTACAAAATTTTGAATTATTAGTCCCATGTTTACAATATGGGCATTTGGATTCTACATTATCTTCTACAGGTGTCCCGTAGAATTTTTTGAAAATTTCATAGTAGTACATTGATTCTCTACTTCTGATTATTACTTGATCATTTTTTTCTACTGTCAATTTTTTTTCAACATATTTTTCTTCATTAATTATTGATTCAAACAAGTTGGTTAACCCTGCTGTTCCTGCCCCCTCTTGCATGGGTGATTTTTTTCTCCATGCTATTTGTTCTGGTATGTGTTTTTCAATTGTTTTACGTAAAATCCATTTCCCATGTCTTGTGCCATTTTCTTCTTTAACTTTAAGATTTGATGGTATGTGATTTGCCATTTCAATTACTTTTTGATTTAGAAATGGAGATTCTATTTTAATTCCTAGATATTTTCCAATTTTTTGGGTTGGAAAATGCATTACTGAGCATACTCTTTTAATTTCTGATTCTAATTCTTTTTCAGGTTTATTTACTAAAAAATTATATCCTGCAAATAACTCATCTGCACCATCTCCTGTAATTATTGATTTTTTGTTATTGTCTTTTGCCCATTTTATTGCTAAGTACATTACAACGTTATTGCGAATTTCAATATCATTGAAATTTTTTAATATTTTGATAGTATTTTCTACTGCTTCCAGTATTTCTGATGTTGATGAATTGTATATTGTTAATGGAATATCTGTTTCTTTTGAAATTCTTTGACAATATGTTAGATCGGTTGATACAAAATCTTCTGAAATTATTGCAATTCCTTCTACTTTTTTTCCCTTAAGAAAATGTGATAATGTCGAACTATCTAATCCTCCTGACAATGCAATCAGTTCTGATTCACATGAATTACATACTTCTTCTAAAATTTGATATAATTTTTTAGTAATATCTTCCAATGTTACTATGCTTGTTTTGAAATTAAAATAGCTATGCCTAACATCATTTTTTATTTTATTTAGTTATTGCAAACTTTAAATTCATACTTTCACTCATGAGAAATTATGTTACTTCCTGCAGAGATTGAATCTAAAACATTAATCCCTGCATTAAGAGCAATCTTGGCAAAAAAATTGGCTGAAGAACATGATATTAGAGAAGATGAAATTTCTAAAATGCTTGGAGTTACCCAAGCTGCAATTAGTAATTACATTCGTGGAACTCGTGGTGATCCGTCCTTAATAGCAAAATTATTGGCAGAAAAACAAGTTGCACAATTAATTGATGAATTATGTGATCATCTTTCTTCTGATTTAGCCTATACTCCTTCAAGTCTTTCTAAATTTATTGGATTGTGTAACTACATCAAATCTAGTTTGTTGATTTGTGAGATACATCATAATTTAGAAACTGATATTGATGAAAAAATTTGTAAAGAATGTGAAAATATGCTTCTTAAAGGCCCTGGAAGCGTTTACTAATATTTTTTAATAATAATTTGTGCAGTTGATGTCATACTACCTATCCCTGCTTCTTCCAATGTGTCTAGTTTGATTTTTTCTACTTTGGTACTTCCTACTAACATTTTTTCTGTAATTATATTTGCAACAGCAACTGCATTTGGAATTGAATTTCCTCTTGCCTTCAAAATTACTTTATCTTGATTCATCAGCTTTGATACAACATCTACAGCAGTGAGCATTACTGGATCGTTTCCAATATTTATTTCGGTCTGCTCTTGACCTTTCGGTTCATTTACTTCTTCCATGAGCATTATACAACATTCAGAAATTTTCTGTTCTTTTAAGTTTTATCGACGATTGGTTCTTTATTTGAAATAATCAATTGGAATATTTTGATAATCCCCATTTGGTAATACTCTTCTAATTGTAATTGGGATCACTTTTTTTTCTAGTTCTTCCATTGATATGTCTAAAGAAATTCTTGCATCTTTTGGAATTTCAATGAATGGTGGAGCTCCTAATGATAATTGTAATGCTCTGGCACCCATGATTCTTGCCTGTTCAAATCTTGTTAGTGTTGGTGGACCAATAGTGATTTTGCCTTTTTCACAAGGAATTTCAACTGCTTCATGTTCTTCAACTTTTTCTACTACTTCTCTACTTTCAATTTCTTTGATTCTATTTTCAAGATTTGATTGTTCTTTATCTGTTAATGGTTCTGTTGGATTATCTGTATTTTTTTCAATTAATTTTCGATAAGTATCTAATGCTTTGTTTAATCCTAAATTGGGATCTGCTTCTGTTTCTAATGTTTCAGATTCTGGTGTAACTAATTTTGGTTCTTCAGCATTGGACAAGTACAAAAATTCTCTTAAAACGTTATATAATCTAATCATTTTTAAATTAAAATTGTCTAATGCTTCAGTCTCCAGAAAGCAATTGATTTTAGAAATTGATGGAAAGATAAAATTAACTTGTGATTTGAAACGACATCTGTCTCCGAGAACTGTTGGTACTATTATGAGATCATTACCTTTAGAGGGTAATTCTCATTTATTGGGTAAAAGTATTGTTTATTTTGAAACTAGTGTTGACTCGGGAATTGAACGCGCCAGATCTGAATTTAAGAAAGGTGATGTCGCATTTTTACCTTCAACTGGTAGTTTTTGTTTTTTTGTTGGAAATGTTGAATCTGCAAAAACTATGACTCCCATTGGAAAATTCAAGGATGATAATGATGAATTAAAGAATGTTAAACCTGGTAATGTATTGCGTCTCTATGAGGAGACTACTTGATACAAGTGATGTCCTGAATATCCGCCAACTTTTTTTACTGTTCCTTTTACTGTTGATTCTTTTAAGAATGCGTTTGCTGCAGAAATTTTAACTCCTGTTTGTCTTGCAAGATCTTGTACTGTGATGACTTTAGAGTTTTGAATTACTTTCATAGCTTGTTGTTCATTTAGCATAACTGTGATTTCGGCTTTTCTGACTCCTCCTTCACCTTTATCTTTTTTACTTTTCTTTGAATCTTTAGAACCACTTGGTTTGTTTGCTCCAGCCATAAACGTAGAAAAAAATATTCCTATTATAAACGAATAACATATTTTTTGGATATTTTTTATGAAAATCTAAAAATGCTTGATTATTTCTCAAATATAAATAAGATATTGATTATGATATGTTATGGGCATTGTTTCTAAAGGTGCAAAATGTAATGTGGATGGATGTGACCAAGACGGTGCACGTTCACTAAATACTACTAAGGTAGAAAATGCAGGTTTAAGAGTAAATTCTAAGGGTAAGAAAACAATTCTTTGTAAAGATCATTACAAAGAATGGAAAAAAGAATCTAAAGACGATCGAGATCTTGAACGTGCCAGATTTAATAAATTTTAATTGTTATCTGGATTTTTGAAATAATCTTCACTTAATTTATTGTACAGTTCACCTATTTTCTTATAGAGTCTTTTTGGCTCTCGAGATTTTTGATTACTTAGTACGTAAAGTGCTAGAATTGGAAATACTATTGTTGCATCTGCATAAACTGTAATTATTCCGTTATGAGAATCTTGAATTTTGCCCCAACTTTTTCCTTCTTGTAATGTTGCGCCAGATAACCCTCCCGTATCTGGTCGTGCATCTGTTATTTGTATAATGTATTCTTGACCACCGTCATTTCTTTTCAAAATCTGATCTAATAGTGGACCTGTTTGCTGTGCTGTGTTTTTTGGTACTCCTCCACCTAATTCTAGAATTGCTGATTTCTTTGAACCATATACAATTGCTGCCTGTTCTATGATTTCTCGAACAAAATCTAAATCAAATTTTTTATTCTCTAATCTGTGCACTGCTAAATTTAGTGCTAATGATGAATCCTTCATTGTGGAGATGTATACTGGAACATCATAGTCATATGCTGTTGTAATGAAACTTTTTTCTGGATGTTTTGCAATTGTTTTGCTTCTTTTACCTAATAGATTACAGAATTCTGCAGTTGTAAAAGATTTATCTTGAAAATCATTTTCAAACATTTTTTGAATTGTTTGATCCTCTGCTTCTAATGTTTCTTCAAACTTAATGTAGACATCTCTAATTCTTACAATTTCATTTTCATATAATTTCATATCGTCAACATCAAAACTACCTTGTTTTACTGGTAATCCTAATGCAAAGTGATCTTCATGATACACATTTGCACCTGTGGTGACAATCCAATCCACAAATCCTCTTTCAATCAATGTTTTGATAATTCCCCCAAAACCCACTGGAGTCATTGCACCTGATACTGTAAGACAAATTGTTGCATCCTCTTCAATCATTTTTGCATACAGTTTTGCTGCTTCGCCTAATTGTCTGCCGTTAAATCCTGAATTGGCAAATACTTCCACTAGATCTTCGATAGTCATTTTTGGATCTAATTTTATGTGTGGAATATCTTTTCCATGAAATTGATGTGGATCCATTTTTACTAAGTTTTATTGACTGTAAATAATACTTGTGGCAGAAAAGCATTACAATTTTTATTTAATTCTAAATGAAATATTACTTATCTAGGAATAATTATTTGAATAATGATATGGATATAATTGATTTACATGATCCTAGTAGAGTAAATCGAAACCCTGATGATGTTAAAATTCTACTTGAAAACGGAGATTTTGTTCAAGATGAATTTAGCATTTCACAAATTGAATTAAGATTTTACCAAGAAAAAATAGATGAGAAATTAGGACCTTACTCTTTGATTACTTCATTTGTTAAAACTAATCAAGGAACAATAGAAATGATATATGATGAGGGCTTTCTTGGATCTGATGCATTATCTCGTGCTTACAAATTTCTAACAACTAATTTGGGCTTATCTGCGTTAGTTTTAAGATCTGTTATTTCAATTCGTGGAAAAATTTCTGATTAATTTTTTCATAATGCCTCAAATATGATAATAATTTAGATCATTCATGTATGATGATGCATTATTAGTATTGAATAAAGATAAAAAATTAAAAAAAATTATTTCATCTGTTGGTGAATGTAAAATTAGAACAATCTCTAATCCTTTTGAAGCATTAGTTGAAGCAATCATTACTCAACAAATATCTGACAGTGCAGGTAAGTCTATTTCATTAAAATTTAAAAATTTGTTTGGAAAAAAATATCCCACTCCTTCTGATGTTGTTAAATTATCTATTGATGAAATTAAATCTGTAGGACTATCTAGAATGAAAACTGAATATATTTTTGATATATCCCAAATGATTGTTGATAAAAAATTAGATTTTAAAATTTTTAAAAAAATGTCAAATGAAGATGTTATTTCTCAATTAATAAAAATTCGTGGAATTGGCAAGTGGACTGCAGAAATGTATTTGATTTTTGCTTTAGGTCGAATGGATGTTTTTCCTTTAGGTGATTTGGGTTTGATTAACGGTATCAAAAAATTATATGATCTTGAAAATCCTTCAACTGACGAAATACTTGAAATTACAAATAGTTGGATTCCTTATAGGACCATTGGAACTTGGTATATTTGGCGAGGAGTAAAAAATTTCCAGTTTGTTTGATTTAGGCATATAATTTTCAATTTTAAGTCAATACTAAGGATTTTAAACTAACTATGTTGGATCCCAGTCATGAGAATTCTGCAATTACATTGTGATAGTATCGAATACACTCCAACCAAAAAGGAGATCAAAAGTGCAGAAGATATTGATGATCCTCAAACTCAAAAATTAGAAGAATTAGTGGTTGTTTTTGTTGCAATGGAGGATGGTGATGATTCTAGTGTAGCTCAAAATGCAATAACTCAAATTAAAAATTCTATGGAAAAAATTGGTTGTAAAAAATTATTGTTATATCCTTATGCTCATCTTAGTTCTAATTTAGCAAAACCTTCTGTTGCAATTGCATTGTTAAAAGAAATGGAATCTTCTGCATCTGAATTAGAAGTGTCACATTCTCCATTTGGTTGGACCAAATCTTACAAACTACAAGTCAAAGGTCATCCATTAGCTGAAAGTTCCAAAGTAGTAACAAAAGATTCTCCAAACTTGGAAA
>Ga0066850_10001498_pt1 | contig 12280 bp, 10 predicted proteins | sample ETNtaG_4_FD_67282 | JGI IMG/M metagenome (GOLD analysis project Ga0066850, IMG submission 67282) | Marine microbial and viral communities from oxygen minimum zone, Eastern Pacific Ocean - ETNP201406SV67 | ecosystem: Environmental > Aquatic > Marine > Oceanic | place: Pacific Ocean: Eastern... | reverse complement strand
TCGCGGCGAAAGCCGTGCGATGTGGGGATGCAGGGGCAGGCAATGTGGTGAAGGCGGTCAACAACATGTTGGCCTTTGTCGGCATGATGGGAGCTACTGAGGCTTTGTTGCTGGGGAGTAAAGCTGGAGTGGATCCGCAGGTGCTACGCGAAGTCGTTGAAGCAAGTAGCGGCGCAAGTTTTGTGTGGAGTAGTGGTACACGGGCAATTCTTCGCGACCGGCTAGCTCCCTCCTTCACCAATGCCCTGGCCTGCAAAGACATCGGCTTGGCGGTCGATCTTGCAGACGAACTCGAAGTTCCTGTACCAATGGGACGTCACACCCAACACCTCTTGGAAAGCTACTGCGACAGCGGCTTTGCCGATGAGGACATACTCGCAACAATCCGTGCCCTTGAAGACGAGGCAGGCTTTGTGGTTCGGGGCCTCGCTCCCGACATTCGCTAGTTCTCAGGAACGTTTAGTTTCATTCCAAGGTCCTGCGTCGGCTCGCGGTTCTTTGGGAAGCCCGAGTACTCGTTCACCGACGATGTTGCGTTGAATTTCGTTGCTACCTGAATAGATGGAGCCCGGTCGAGCTCCTATGAACGTCGTTACCCAAGCTTGCGATGAATAAGGCGATCCCACATCATCTACGCCCACGCCGGTTGCCGAATCGCGCCCCGATGGCGCGGTGGCATCCATTCCAATGACGTCCATTGCTAATTCGGTGAACCGGTGATGATGTTCTGACCACAGCAGCTTATTGAGTGACGATTCGGGTCCTTGGCTGTACCCGCGCATCGATCGGGCGACCGTCTGCAAACCCATGAATTTCATGATCTGAGTCGTGGTGTAGGCCGCTACGAACCGTTGGCGCATAACTGGATCGTTCAGTTTCTCGTAGCTTCGAGCTACCTCCACCAGTCGCTGCCATTCCTCGCCGTATCGAATTCCGTTAGTAGTTGCGTCATCGCCGCGTTCGTACGCCAAGAGGGTGTTGGCTACCGCCCACCCGTTGTTCACTCCGCCCAGAACATTGTGTTTGGCGGTTCGAGCTTCGTTAAAGAACACTTCGTTGAAGTCATGGTGGCCTGAAGCGTTCACAATTGGCCGCACCTCTACCCCGGGTTGGTCAATAGGGCACAATAAGAACGAAATTCCAGCATGCTTCACAACGGACGGTTCGGTCCGACAAAGCACGAATATCCAGTTGGCGTTGTGACCTTGAGAGGTCCATATTTTTTGTCCATTGATAACCCACTCGTCGCCATCGAGTTCTGCTCGTGTCGCTAGGGAAGCCAAATCTGACCCTGAATTGGGTTCGCTGTAGCCCTGACACCAAACGTCGCTTCCGTTAAGAATTCGTGGTAGAAAATATTTTTTTTGCTCCTCGGTTCCCCATTCGATAATGGTGTGACCAATCATTCCAATTGAAAAAATGTCGTTCTCGGTCCCATTCGGTACCCCCACAGCAGCTAGTTCTTCAGCTAGGACGGTGCGCTCCATTTGACTTAACCCAGCCCCTCCATATTCCGGTGGCCATGCGACTGCTAACAGTTGTTCTTCGGAGAGGGTCTTTCGCCAATTCGCCACGAAGGACTTTCTCTCGTCAGTGGTAAATGCACCCATTCCGCCCCATTGTGGCGGGAGGTTTCTCTCCAGAAAGTTTTTGATTTCAGCTCTGAAGTTTGCTGCTTCGCTGCTGTAGTCCTCCACAGTCATTCCTCTTCCATGTGGCTAGCGATCGGGCTTTACCTTAGGCAGGGGGAAGGACTTCTCGCACCACAAATGAGCGAAGTGGGAAAGGGAACGCGGTCTCACCCGTAGGTCTCTATGAATCAGTCCGATCTCCTATACGTTGCGTGTTCACGATTTCCGGCGTATCTGCAGTTCTAATCGTTCTATTCTCCGGCTATGGACTTTGATTGGCCGGGAGACGATGACCCGAGGCGTCTCGAAATTAGACAGTGGTTAGGTCGACACAGTGGAGACCCGAGTCAGGAAGCTTTAGCACGTTCGGGTTATGTTGCCCCCCACTGGCCCAAGCCTTATGGATTAGATGCCGATCCTATTCATCAACTCATCATCGACGAGGAACTTGCTACGGCCGGGGTGAAACGGGCAGCTGGTGGAATTGGGCTTGGTTGGGCCGGTCCGACAATCCTGTTCGGCGGAACACCTGATCAACAGGAACGCTACCTATGGCCAATTCTTACTGGCGAAGAAATTTGGTGCCAGCTGTTTAGCGAACCCGATAGCGGATCAGATTTGGCAAACCTTTCGACTCGTGCTGTTCGGGATGGCGACCGTTATATCGTGAACGGCTCAAAGATATGGTCGTCAGGGGCACATCGAAGCCAATTTGGAATTTTGATAGCGCGAACTGACCCTGATGTACCCAAACACCGAGGAGTCTCATACTTCATATGCCCTATGGACACTCCTGGGCTGGAACTTCAGCCCATTGTTGATATGACAACGGCATATTCGTTCAATCAAACCTTTTTCGCTGACATGGAATTACCGGTGGAAAATCGAATAGGTGATGAGAACGATGGTTGGCGCCTAGCGAAAGTAACTCTAGGCAACGAGCGGGTGTCTTTATCTGGTGAAGGAGCCCTGTGGGGAAGCGGGCCTAGCGCTGGTGATCTTTTGGATCTCATTCGGTCTGCCGGTGGGCTATCTGACCCGATGCTTAGAGACAGGGCAGCACGGCTACACATAGAAGGCGAGGTGCTGCGCCTCATCCGTTTGAGAACATTGACTGCACAACTTCAAGGACGACAACCCGGCCCTGAAGCCTCAGTTCGGAAAGCCTTAGCTGATGAACACGGCCAAAACGTTCTACACCTGGCTAAAGATCTCACCGGTACTCACGGCATGCTCACTGACACTGGCCCTCTAGGAGGGTCCTCCTTATTCCCTATTACGCATGCCGTAGTGGAGGGCTGGCAGAATTGGCATGGTGGGTTCTTATTCTCTCCGGCCTTAACGATTGGTGGCGGTACCAGCGAAGTGCAACGAAACATTGTTGCTGAGAGAGTGCTCGGCTTACCCCACGATGTTGATGTGCAATCTGGCCAAAGCTGGGCCGAAAGCCGTGGTCAATAAGGTTTGGGGAGGCTGATGGGCCAAGAAAAACTCCAAGGCAGCGATCAACTGGTTACGATCCGCTTCTCTTAGGGCTTCCACCACCGCAAGATGCTAGAAGAACCGAACTACATGCAAATGCAACACCTAATTTCATGCGACCCAATGTGGTGAAAGATCCAGAAAATACAAGGGGTATTAAAGGGAGTAGGTGTCGCGTAGCCGGTTTTTGAGAATTTTTCCGAGTTCGTTCTTTGGCATCGCCTCAACGAATTCGACTCGACGCGGCACTTTGTATCCACCTATCAGTTCACGGCAATGCTTAATGACTGCTTCGGCCCCCAAAGTCTTTTTGGGCTTGACGATAATCACTGCGGTGACACGTTGGCCTAGTTGGTCGTCGGAAGTTCCTATAACTGCACATTCGTGGATATCTGGATGCTGGTAGAGGGCTGTTTCGACTTCGGATGAGTACACATTTTCGCCACCAGTGATAATTAGATCTTTTTCTCGGTCCACTAGATAGACATAGCCGTCTTCGTCAATTCGAGCGATGTCTCCAGTGCGCAACCAACCGTCCTGTAGTGCCTCTGCGGTCTGCTCGGGCAAGTTGAGGTAACCCTTAGTGATATTTGGTCCTCGAGCCAAAAGTACGCCTGTTTCCCCAGATGAGAGTGTGTCACCTTCAGGGTTCACTACTTTCAAATCGACCAGACAGTTGGGTTTCCCTACAGAGGCCAGTAACGGGGAGTCTTCTTCTATGGCTCGCCCGAATTCTTGTGGGTCGAACACTGTGAGATCAGGAGAGGTTTCTGTAAGGCCATAACAGTTGAATAACTGGGTATGAGGGAAACCCTCAGCAGTTCTTCTAATCCAAGCGGGATCCATTGGTGAAGCTCCAAATCCCATCATTCGAAGCGATCGGGTATCAGCCGATTCCATCGCCGGGTCCGTAAGTGTCATCATCAACATGGTCGGCACCGCAACAGTCATCGTCACCTGATTTTCGTTGATCGCGTCAAGAAACGATGCAGGTGAAAACTGTGGCAGGTACGTATGGGCGGCACCCATTAACACCCAGCCCGTGCCCAACAAGTCAGCCGAGTGAAACATTGGAGCTAAATGTAGATAGGTGTCATCGGGTTGACCTCTGGTTGCCAGGGTGAACGCTGATGCACATGAAATTATGTTCGAATGGCTTAGTCGCACTCCCTTACTACGCCCTGTGGTGCCGCCGGTGTAGAGAATCAACGCGTCGTCATCAGGAAGTACCGCTGCGATACCTTTGTCACTTGCGGTATCGAACAATCTGTCGTAGTTGTCTAGATCAGCATCGGGTGTGGGTGTGAGGCTTATCAATTTGTTGCGCCATGGCTCTAGGTCATCAGCATCAAAAACTTCAATGAAATCACTTTCGATAAAGATTGCCCTGCAACTCGAGTCCTGCAAGATGTGAGCAATTTCTGGTGGCGCTAACCGCCAGTTGACGGGTACCGCCACCACACCGGCATGGAAGGCACCCCATTTCAGCTCATCGAAGCGCTCAGAGTTGCGAGAATAAATAGCTATACGTTCACCTGGAGTTAGGTCGAGTTCGTGAAGTAGTCCCGCCACAACGGCAACTCGTGAACTGAAATCTTGCCAGTTGATGGTGCGTTCACTGCTGACCACGGCGGTTCGGCGACCGTAGTGCCGGCCAACGCGGGCCATTTGTTCACCTAACGTCAACATCATCGGTTTATTGCGCCGATCATCGTTGGGTGAGTGGAGTGCCTCATCTCCTTGTTGGCGGAGGGTTGCCTTTATAAAGATTTTTCACGCCACCCTCAAAATAGGAAGCTGCAGCGGCGTCTTTGAATCGAGCTGACGCTTCGTATTCTTCTATTGGGTACTCGTCGTGTTCAGAGACGACCCGAATTTCGGTGACATCGCGAATGTCCAGCCCTAGACGTTCAGCTATTTCTGCGTCTGAGAGACCTCGTTTTCGAGTCCCGTCATCGGGCAGAAACTCGTTGATGTCAACTTGGTATGAGTTCGTTAGGGCCACAACTTCTTCTCGGTACCGGTCATACAGGTCAGGGTCTACGACGTGAAAGCCGTTGATTTCTCCTCGTTCGGTTGGATGAGTCATTGCAACGCTCGTTGCTCTGAACCCACCGGACATGCGCGAACACATTCGAAACATTGGCCTTGGCTGACTCCTGAATATGTGATCGACCACATGGTTCTGGTGAAGAAACTGCCGTACAAGATCATTTTCCGTTTTCGCGCGTCGGATTCGTCTAAGGCTCGTTCCAAAGCAGCTTGGTAACCGGGTGTCCAGTAGTGGTAGACGCGATCGCGGCATCGTTCCGCGTCGTAACGTCTATTGATGACCAGTCCTTGGTCGATTTCGCCTCCTAGACAGCCACCGTCATCTATGGGGCACACGGCCATACATGGTGTCGTTCCCTGTTCCTCCCACATATCTACGCATTGAGGTGCCGGGCATGCAGGTTGTTCCAGGGGTCCATCGGCTGGGAGCGGCATCGTTGTAAGAATCACGGTGAGATACAAAAAGCCGTGATCTGGGTCGAGGACTGGGCCTGCAAGGCTCGCTGTTCCTGCACCTGCGGCAATCGCTGCCGCCTTGAAATCAAGAAATGCCTTGTCATCTTGGTCGGTGGCGGTAGGCACGTTCATGGCGTAATAGCCATAGGTTTCTTCGATATGCCGAGCTACAGCGCTACCTAAAGCCGTCATCCGGTCCGCTGTGCCAGTTGTTTCCATTACTTCAACGCGAGTGCTTTGCCACTCCGCTGCACGAGGTGCGGCTCCGCCGAGCACGATCATTGACTTGACGTTCGTTAGTAGTTCTGAAGGACGCAAGCCTGGTTCCGCACCCTCTAGAAGAGCTGGGTCTCCTATTCTGGCGACTTCTGCTCCTCTCTTTCGGGCCATGTCTAATATGCCCGACTTGATTGATACCCAATCGAGTTCTTCCATTACTTCAACTTCCTTCTGTAGCGCCCAACAGGGCACACGCGCATGCACTCAAAACACTGTGAAACGCTTTCTTTGTATCGCCCGATCGAAGACATATTTCGTCTGAAATCATCGGAGTAAATCAGCTCGCGTCGCTCGTTTGCGTCGTCTATCCCAGTGAGTATCTCGACTTGTTTTATGTGGCCCCGAATACCAAAGTTCATTGCTCGAGTTGAGCACCGTTCGCGGTCAAAGAAACTGCTCGTTATTTTTCCATCTTCAATCGTGGCATCTAAGCATCCGCCTTCGTCGGCGGGACAAACCGCCATGCAAGGGGTCTTTCCTTCCATCTCGTACATGCGAACGCACGACCTAGCGGGACACACGTTTTCTTCGAGTTGGTGATCGGGAGTGAGACGCATGGTGGTGATCGCTGCCGCGAAGAACATCAGCCCATAGGTGGGGTTGAGGATGATGTTGGCGGCGATTGACCTCGTACCCAGTCCTGCAAGAACGGCGGACAGCATCATGCTCAGTGGTGGTTGTTGCCCTGAGGTTGGAAGTGCAGGTGCCTGCATCGCCAGATATCCGTGGTTTTGTTCGATGTATTCAGCCACCACGATCGACGAGACGTTTTCACGAAAGTCATAGCCCGTGATTTCCATAAGACGTCTGTTAGGGCTATGCCACGCTGCGTTGGTCGGGCCCAGCGAGGCGCAAACCACCACGCTTTGCGCACCGGGAAGAAAGTCAGCTGGGCGATGCCCTTCGGGGACATACTCGTTGAAGGCGTCGGCTGCTGCGACTCCTACCAGTGTCGATCCGGCGTTAATGCCTACTTGCTTGATCGCGTTCGTTGTGACCTCGAGGTCTGCGGGGTCAGTCTCTTCAACGTCACCCTCGACAGCAGTCACGTTTCCCCTCGCATCGTGTTCCCCTCCAGGCACAAAAACTTAACGTTTGCCCGTTAAGCGCCATATTACCCAAGCAGTCATTCTGTCGCGTGGAACGTTATTTCTCGAGGGGCCATAACAGCTAGGGAACCGACTTGGAGGCGTTTTATTGGTTTCGTCCGTAGAAGGTTTCCAGCGCCGAGTCTGATAATCCAATCCCGGGCTGGTCGTTGTATGCAAAGACAGCCAGTATTCGAGTCGTTGGACCTTCGGTGGGTGTGACCCGGTGCAAGGCGTTACGGCCCCGAAATAACACGAGGTCTCTGGGAGCGAACCTTAACGAAGTTACCGTTTCGTTTTCATCTAATACCTGTGCAACTCTCCGGTAGGCCATCTCCCCAGCGTCAGCGTCGCGCACTTCGGGCACGTACTGAAACAGTCCACCGTTTTGTGGCGCCTGCAAGAGAGTGGTTACCGCAAATGACGAGTTGTCGAAATGCCAGCCGAGTTCTTTGCCGGTAGGAGCAAAATGAACGTTGATAGAAGAGAGCTCATCTTCATATGGGTATATCTGATCGACTTTCAGTAAAGCGCACAAGAAATCAGTGAATTCGTGGTTTCCGTAGACCACGCGAAGTGGTGACTTTTCGGAGATTTGATCGTCTGCGATTAGGCCCTTACTGCTGACGACTTGCCGATTGAAGGCATGATCCAAGGACAGACTGGTGTCGGGGTCGGTTAGGTAAACATTATGCGTCGAATTCGCAAAAAAAGCTTCTGTTTGGCGTTCTGCTGATTCCGCAACAACCTGTACGACGAAGTCGGAAGTAAAGAATCCAACCAGCACTAATGCCCCATTTTTTTCAAATGTTTCTACGAGACGACTTCGATAGGTCGCTTCACCAATCGGGTGCAGGTTCGTATCGATCCATCTGTCGATCTGGGAGCTCGAATTCATGGCAGACGACGCTAGTGGTAAATGCTGTCAGTGACTGACTACGCCTATTCAGCGGCTGTTGTTATGCCGGATCCCCATCTGGGCATCGGTCAATGCCTTCGAACCGGTCTGCCAGCATGTTGTAGAACCTGTGTAACGGCTCTTCGAAATGGGGAGAGAGACGACCACCGGTGAATCTGCCCCTATCGATGCCACGTTGTGCCTTCTCGCAAATGTCTATGTCTTGGTCGTTCACGAGAACCCAAAAGTCGACCAGTTTGTCAAGATCTTCTGCCTCAGGTTTATGTGGCGTCGACCAACTTATGTGTTCCCGACTTTTTCCTGTCCCTAGTGGTTCGAGGATGAAGGTACAGGCATGGTTAGGTAGCAAGGTCAACATGACATTGGGGAACAGCGCTATATGGCGGCCGCTTTCGGCATCAGACGAAGACAACCCATCCGCGTTGCGTAACGTGGTCCATTCGTCGTTATCGCCGGAAGAAACTGGGGTCGTTGTTTGCCCGCAGTAGCGTCCAGTTCCCTGATACCTGTAGTGGTCTTCTACTCTGCTTACCTTGGCTAATTCGGGATGAACCCAAGCGAGGTGGTAATACTCTTGAAAGTTTTCAGTCAGAAGCTTCCAGTTGGCTTCGACGGTAAAGCTGGCCTTTTTTTGTAGTTCGTAGTGTTCAAGCCCGTAACCGGCAATTCTTTCTTCAAGGTCACCGAACCACGCAGTGATATCGGGCACCTCGGGGTTGAGGCTGACCCAGACAACACCGGCAAACACATCGACAGGGACCGTTTGAAGTCCAAAAACGTCCGGATCGAAATTTTCTATTGATTCCGTGCCGAATAGCGGTGTCGAAATGAGATCGCCATCGAGGTCAAAGCCCCAGCGATGATATGGGCATCGCAAAACGTTGCCTATCGGTCCGTCCTTCTCAACTAGTTCCGTTCCTCTGTGAGAGCAGGCGTTGAGGTAACTGCGGAGGTCACCTTCTGCATTGCGAGTGATAATCACCGAGCTACCTGCCACTTCACGAGCAATGACATTTCCCTGTTGCACATCGTGAGCCATTGCGACACCGCACCACCCACCGGCGAATACTGCTGCCTGCTCCTGGATGAAATATTCGCTGTCTCTATATGTTTCTGGAGGCAATGTCGACGACACACCCACATCACCGCGGATAGTTCGCCAGGCTTCCGCCTTAGTCCAGTCCTTCACCAAAGATGAATTCTAGATCTCAAATAGCCAATGATGGGCACTGCTGGGTTGTGTCGTGTATCTGACTGTTCCTTTCACTGCATTTCAACCGCATAAAAGCGTGAAGTCTTCGGTGCTACGGTCAGAGCATGACTGAAATACGAGTCGAAGCAATCCATATTCACCCCGTGAAGTCATGTCGACGAATTGAAGTCGACAAGGCCGAAATAATTACTACTGGCTTGGCTCATGACCGTGAGTGGCAGATCGTTGACGCCGAGGGTGGTTCTGTCACGCAAAGAAACAGCCCATCATTGGCCACTATCGAAACCGCTTTAGATGGAGACGACGTGATCTTGTCGGCATCTGGCTACGGCTCAATCACATTGAGCCTCCAAGATGCGTCTCCAGTTACTGTGCTGCCGTTAGTGGGAAGACGGCCCGTTGACGGTGTCGACGGGGGTGATAAGGCAGCAGGGTGGATCTCTGAATTTTTAGGCGAAACTCACCGCTTCGCAGCCGTGACTCAAGACTCCAAACATCGAGCTCCTTCGTCTATAGACGTATTTGAACAGCCGATCACCTTCGTAGATCTTGCACCAGTGTTACTTGCCAACTCTGCTTCTTTAAAGTGGCTCCAAGAACGGGCTGTTGAACACTTCGGCATTGAGCGATTCCGAGCAAATGTCATTGTTGATGCAGGTGAACCTTGGATTGAAGACAGTTGGCATGACTTGACGATTGGCTCCGCGGAGTTGACGGCCGAGATTCCGTGGCCTCGCTGCGCAGTTCCACAAATTGACCAAGAGTCAGGAGAGAGACATCGCGAGCCAGCGGTGGCTTTGCGGGCACATAGATGGTGCAGCGAGGCTCCTACTTTGGACGGCAACCTGAAAGCAATGATGGAAGGTAACGGGTTGTTCGGTATGGCTTGTCGAGTCGGGCCAGCAGGTTCGACGATCAACGTTGGTGACGTTGTAGAGGTGCAGACCTTTCAGGATCCGATCCTCGCGCCGCCCCCGAACGGCTGATTTAGTTCATGGCCTTTCAAAGGGTTGTCTAGGAACCAAATTTCCTCGCCCAGGCGCGGCATCGACTGAGGAACCTTCGGCGACGACCTCTCCTCTACTGATCGTAAATTTCGGCCATCCGGTTATTTCCCAACCGTCGTAAGGCGAATACCCAGCCGCGGAATGCATTTTGGCTCCGTCCACGATCCGTTTTTCTTTGGGATCCAAGACGATTAGATCAGCATCGGAACCTGGCGCTATACAACCTTTTTGTGGGTACATTCCGAAGAGTTTCGCTGGATTAGTGCTGGTCACTTCAACGAACCTATTCAGTGAAATTCTTTTACGGGCAACACCAAGCGACCAGAGCATCGGCAGGCTGGTTTCGAGCTCTGCCATCCCTTGACGAAGCTCTGCAGGGCCCAAAGCGGGGTCAAGCTTTTGCTCCAACGTCCAAGGCGCGTGATCCGTGGCCACTGTGCTGACTGCACCATCAACGACACCAGCCCAGAGGGCATCCTGGTCATATTCTTCTCTCAACGGAGGAGCGCCCGCGTATTTGGCTCCATCGTGTTCGTCGAAGCGGGTCCGGTCGAGATGGAGGTAAATCGGTCGCGTTTCCACGTATAGCGGTAAGCCACGAGCCCGCCCTGACCGGCAAACGTCCAGGGCTGCTTGGCTAGACAGGTGAACGATGTAGATGGCGGCGCCGCTAATTTCACAGAATCCGACGGCGCGTTCTGTTGCTATGCGTTCGGCTACGACGGGTCGGGTTTCTGGGTAGTGGCGATGTGAAGTCAGCCCGGCTTCGCGAACAAGTTCACCGCAGCAGCCCATCAATGCAGCGTCTTCGCAATGCAACAGCACTACAGATCCAGCTTGGGCGGCGACGCGCATTGCTCGAAGAAAATCGTCGACGTTGCGGTCGAACCGTCTAAAGGACAAGAAAATCTTGACACTGGGATGCCCGGCTGCCGCCAACTCAGGTATCTCTAGGAGGGCTTCTGGGTCAGGGTCTAAGAGCACTGGGTGGTGAAAAAAATCGGTAAGTGAGTTTCTTTGGCCGTCTTCAACGTCTCGTTCAAGTCCTTCAGTCATATGTTCGCCCTTGCGTGGGAACGACATGTTGCCAACCGTGGTGATGCCTCCAGCTAACGCTGCGCGGGTACCAATTTCGAAATTGTCGGCCCAACTGTCTACACCGGGTCCGGTTCTTGGAGGGGTCAAGTGAACGTGAGGGTCAACACCTCCAGGTAAAACAAACATGCCTTCGGCATCTATTTCTTGTTTGGCCGACATAGTGCCGCCTAGCTGAACTATTTGGCCGCCATCAACGCCGACGTCTAATACTGCGCCACCACTAGCGGTTGCTACGGTCCCGTGTTTTATAACTAAATCCATACCGACCATTATCGTTCATTAGCTGCGGATGAGTCGCAGCTTCGCGGCGACGTGAACCCACGGTGACTGCAACTCACTAATCTGGCGCAATGTCGATACTTCAAGGAAGAGTGGCACTAGTCACGGGCGCTCAACAAGGAATCGGTAGAGCAATCGCTGAAGCTGTTGGTCGCGAAGGCGCCTCTGTCGTCGTTCAATATCTCGACGACCAAGACGCTGCGGAACACGTTGCTGAGACGGTGAAGTCATTCGGATCTCAGGCGCAAGCAGTGCAAGGCGACGTCGGTATTCGGTCGGATTGTGCGAAGGCTTTCGAAGTTGGAAATTCCTTGGGGGGGATAGATCTTCTGGTGAACAACGCTGGAGTGTTTCCACGCCATTCGTTTCTTGATCTGACAGATGATGACTGGAATCACGTTCAGAACATAAATGTGGTTGGTGGATTTCGCTGTTTGCAAATGATGGCACGCGAACTCATTGAGGGAGGAAAGGTTGGGACGGCAGTGAACCTTTCCTCTGTCGCGTTCTTCCGGAACTCTGCTCGCGGAACTCACTACGCAGCAAGCAAAGGTGCCATCGTCGGGTTTACTCGATCTGTTTCAAGCGAGTTGGCTCCTCACGGCATCAGAGTGAACGCTATTGCTCCGGGGATTGTCGATACGGCTCAACCCCGTGACGGTATGACAGAAGAACAGATCACTGCAGCGAGTGACCAGGTACCTCTGGGCGCTATGGCTACTCCCGCCGAGATAGCAGATGTAGCCGTCTTCTTGAGCTCAGAAGCGTCACGTCAC
>Ga0066850_10001496_pt1 | contig 12291 bp, 10 predicted proteins | sample ETNtaG_4_FD_67282 | JGI IMG/M metagenome (GOLD analysis project Ga0066850, IMG submission 67282) | Marine microbial and viral communities from oxygen minimum zone, Eastern Pacific Ocean - ETNP201406SV67 | ecosystem: Environmental > Aquatic > Marine > Oceanic | place: Pacific Ocean: Eastern... | reverse complement strand
GTACAATCCAATCAAAAGGTAACTGTCCCAGCACCCTCAAAATCTGAACTTGATCGTGATGTCGGCAATGCTGCACCACCAAATAAAGTCTTAAGGGCAGCTCAACGCCCTGGATCAGACTTAATGGTTCAAACATTAAGAGATCTCAATATTGAATTTATTGCTGCGAACCCTGCATCCAGTTTTGAAGCACTCCAAGAATCCATTGTAAATTATGGAACTCCCCCAAATTCTATGCCAGAGCTTATAACCGCGCTTCATGAAGAATCTGCTGTAGATATGGCGCATGGTTATGCAAAATCTCAAGGTCACCCTATGGCAGTTATGCTGCATGGTACAGTTGGATTGCAACACGCTTCCATGGCGATTTACCAGTGCTATCACGATAAAACACCCGTAGTTATAATAGTCGGTCGTGATGATAAATTTTTTCGGCAAGAACAAACTGCAAATGATATTGCCGGGCTAACACGAGCATTTACAAAATGGGATGCCCAACCAAAAACTCTTAAAGGAGCATTAAGTGACATTCAGCAAGCTTTTAATGAGGCAATCACGCCACCAATGGGACCAACAATAGTTGTCATTGACGCTGAGCTGCAAAAAGAAGAAGCCGCAGATTTAAAAATACCAAGCTACAAACCTCCAGTTTTCCAAGCTATTAGCAAAAAAGAAGCAAAACAAATAGCACAAAACCTACTTAAAGCAAACAACCCAAGACTCCAAGTTGGCAAACTAAGAACACCAAATGGCATTGAGAGCGCGATTAAATTAGCAGAATTATCAGGCAGCTCAGTAAGAACAGCTGCTACTGGTGGACCCATGAGTTTTCCAGAGCGTCATCCACAATGCGGCAAAGGTCAAGATGATAATTACGATTACATCCTGGGCTTAGAATCCGATGGCAGGGACACATCAATTCAAGGACCAACATTACTCTCAAATGCTGATAATAGAGATTTAACTGATATTGGTTTTGGTTTTATTAGAGAGCCAGTTATTCCACCAAGGAGAGATCTCTCCGGTAATAATGATATAACCTCCGATGCTGAAGTGAGTATTCCAATTATTATTGAACAATTCAAACGTATTCAAGCAAAAGACGATGTAAATATTATTGTCAACAGGCGAAAAATACTTGCTACAGCAAACTCACAGAATTACCAACAAGCTCTAAAAGTAACGCTTGAGAAAAAAAGAAAAGGGTGGAATTCAAGTCCAGTTAGCTTAGCAAGGCTTTATTCTGAATTATGGCCACTTATCAAAGATTTAGATTGGTGCCTTTCATCTCCAACTGTTTTCTCAAGCAGACACCACATTGGCCTATGGGATCATAACAAACCCTATAGTTATCTCGGCATGCATGGTGCCGGAGGTATTGGCTACTGCATAGGTGCTTCTGCTGGAGCAGGCCTTGCTGCAAGAGGTCGTGATAGGATTGTGATTAATATTCAATGCGACGGTGATCTAAATTATACACCCGGATCTTTATGGACGGCAGCACACCATAACCTTCCTTTATTAACCATCATGCATAACAACAGAGGATATCATCAGGAAGTAATGTATCTCCATTACATGGCTGGTGTTCGAGGCAGGGGCACTGATCGCATGCACATAGGTACTACTTTAAGGGAACCGTTCATCGATTACGCTAAATTAGCAGAAGCTTATGGCATGCAAAGTGAAGGTCCAATAGACAACCCTGAAAACCTAAAAGCGGCTTACAATCGAGGTATTAAATCGGTTTTATCGGGCAAGCCATATCTAATTGATGTCATAACAGAGCCAAGATGAACCCAGTCATAACAAAAATTAGAAATAGACGAACATGGATTATATTCCTTCTGTGTCATCCGATCTTTGTCACTGCTGCTGACCTAGATAATGGTGTCTCACTCTATCTGGATCATGGTTGTTACAGCTGTCATGGATACAATGGAACTGGCAGATATCCTTTGGCAAATGATGTCAGTGGGATTATGACCAGTGAAGAACTTTTTATTATGTTCTTGCGTTTAAGGGCAGATCTAAATCCACTAACTCCAACAAACAGCATGCCAAATTACAGCAAAGCTGTGATTAGTGACAAACAAGCAAAAGATATATACGCTTATATGAAGACTTTTAAAGATAATCCACCGGAAATCGAAGATATACCCGTACTAAAAGAAATTCTAGAAAATGCAAACAGGAACCAAAATGATGAACAAAATAAATAAAATTTTTAAATTACTCTTTACATCTTTATTGATAATTTATTTGTACCAACCTCTGATGGCGCATCACTCTGCAGTCGCCTTTGATAAGACTAAAACTGTTACCATTTCTGGAACAATAACCCGATCAGTGTGGCGTAATCCACATATGGCCATCAACATGGATGTAACAAATGATGGTGGCAGCTCAGATTTATGGAAAATTGAAGGACCTGGCACAACCATTCTCTCCGGACAAGGCTTTAATAAAAAGATGCTAACGGATGCCACAAAGTCAAAAGAGAATATTACCGTAACTGTACATCCTCTTCGAACAGGTGCCCCAGGAGGGCTGCTGCAAAAAATTACACTTGCAAATGGTGAGACATATACGGTTGGCGAAGATTACGAAGAGGCGGCAACGAATGTTCAAGAAAGGGTCATTCCTTCTCTTGTGGAGTGGACGCCACCACCAGCAAATGAAACCTTAGCAGAAAGAGAAGCAAAAACTCGACCAAAACAGCTGCCATTAGTAGCAAACAGCCCTCGTCAAACCAGTTTAGGAGCGCTTGATCCAGAAAATCTTAACAAAAAGAGATCGTCTGCACCTTTTGATTTAACTGGCATATGGTCTTTTAGAGGTGAAGACAGAGGAGAAACAAACTATACATCAATGTATGGCTCCTATGAATTCAAACCACATCCAAAATTCACTGAAAAAGGCCGAAAGACTCTGGATGAGTACCTAAGCTACGCCCGAGCTGGCAAGCGATATTATGAACCAACTGCGAAGTGTTATCCCGCTGGAATGCCTCGTGTAATGACTCGTTATGGTGCATTGATGATGCTGCAATACCCTACTGCAATTTATATGGTTTCAAGACTTAATAATGAATACAGAGTTATTTGGTTAGATGGAAGAGATCGAGAACCCGTTGACACTCGCGACAATAATTGGAACGGCGAATCCATAGGTCACTGGGAAGGCGATACCTTAGTTGTAGAGACCCTTGGATTTACCGATGAAAATCATTTAATTCAACAGGGCATCTTTACTGGCGATCAACTAAAGATAGTTGAACGTTTCTCTATGCTAAATGATGGAAATACACTACAAATGGAATTCACCATGACTGATCCAGAACACTGGGAAGGGGAATGGAAGCACACAAAATTTAGAGATCGAACATTACGTGCCGATATCAGGGAAGCAAATTGCATTGCAGCTGATAATGAATTACTGCCAGGTATGTAAAAATAATTGAGGAAATACTATGTCTAACAAGAAACGATTAACCGTATATTGTTATTTATTAAGCTTATTCTTTATATTTAATAATACTCTGGTTCAAGCACATCATTCTCACGCCAATCTCAACAGAGAAGATATAAGAACCTACAGCGGTGTCGTGACAAGGTACAGTTGGACCATGCCTCATGTGTTTCTAAAAGTAAAAGCGCCTGATCAATCTGGTGAGGTGGTGGAATACAGTATTGAAATGCAACATCCGCCAGCCATGGCTAAACGAGGCTGGAATAAAACAAGTTTCAGGAAAGGGGATCTCATTACTTGGGAGGGTCCTCATGACTTTAATGAATCAAGACATTATACCGGGCTAAGTTGGGCTGAAAGGAATGATGGCTCTCGACTCTCAATGACTGAACAAGAAGAGGGAGATATTAACCCTTCTACCGACTTTTCTGGTTTATGGAAAAGATCTGATTACGACCCAGAGACAGGAAAAGCAAAATTTAATCCTCATTACAAGCCACCAAAAGGTTGGCCGCTCACAAAAGTTGGTCAAAACTTAGTTGATAATTTCCATGAAGATCAAAATCCTATGGTTAACTGCGGTAACCCTGGGCCACCCAAAGCCATGATTGTTCCTTATCCAGTAATGATAACGAGACCTAACGATCAAACGATTGTGTTTGAGAGAGAGTTAATGCAAACAGTTAGAGTTATTCATTTGAATCAAAGAAAAGAGAAGGGTGCTCCGTCGAAACTCGGACATTCGATCGGATGGTTTGAAGATGGTGGCTTGATTGTTAAAACCGATAATTTTATTGATGATCCATGGGGTTCGCATACCGGTATAGATTCCAGTAAACAAAAACACTTAACTGAGAAATTTACTCTATCAGAAGACGGTTTGTTCTTATACGCAGAAATTACTGTCGATGACCCTGTGTATTTATCAAAACCACACACCTTTTACCATCGTTGGAAAAAGATTGGTGACCGTGAAGTCATTCAAGCACCTTGCACAATGGAAAGTGCAAAATTATACCTACAGGGTGGATAAAAAATAACTACACATTATTCTTATTGATTTTCATAGAAGCTACCAAACAACCACAAGCAAATTCTGGAATAGGTTTGTAAAAATAGACTTCACCTTTTCCTCCTGCAGCACCTGCCACAGCGATTGAAGTTCTTATCTCAAAAGCACCTTGACCTGCTTGTGATAAAATATCTTCATCTTTGTAACTGATCATTGCTTGACGATCATTTTTTTTCCAGCTGCGAAGAAACTCCCTGTCCCATTCCTCATTTATTTTTCCACTATCAGGAGTACATGGCCAATGTGAAGTCCCGCCAGTACCAATCAAAGCTATTCTCTCCGGAATACTATCAAATACTTCTCTAATAGCCATTCCAAATTTATAACTCCTGGATAAAGGCGTAAAAGGAGGGGCTTGACAATTTATATTGGCAGGAATGATTGGAATATCATATTTTGGTGTGAGATGGTGCAAAGGCACCATCATACCATGATCAAATTTCCATTCCTCGGAATAAGAAACATCAATTTCATTCAATAGCAATGAGATTATCCTTTTTGATAGGTCTGCATCACCAGGTATTCTTGTTTTATTTATACCTAACCACTGCGAATCCTCAATTGGCCCTTCATAATATTGACTCATACCAATCGCATAGGTTGGCATATTATTATTGAAGAAATTTGCATAATGCTCTGCAGAAATTATGAATATAGCATCAGGCTCCACGTCTTCAATTTCTCTTTTAAGCCGAGAAAATTGATGCTTTAACTCATTCAAATCATTTTGATTGGCCGCTTCTGGGCGACTGGTAATTCCCGGAGCATGACAACAAATTCCTGCATAAACCATACTCATAAAAAGATCATCCTGTTAGAATTTATTGTAAACATAATGATTATTTGTCAGTAATATTCTCGGCAGTAACACCTTCAGCATTTAAGGCAATCTTAGTGGCTTCTCTTGCCTCCATCCGCTTGCGATGCTCCATCCAATTTGGCATATCACCTATATGTTCGACAACATCTTCCCTTTGACTCCAAATATGAAATACAAACAAATAAGCATCACAAACACTATAAACGTCACCTAATGCCCACTTTTTTCCTATCAGTCGCCTTTCAACTTCCATGAGTGTATTTTTTAGATTGGGTATACCTACCTTCAATAATTCCGAATACAATTCCTCACTGTCGACTAATAAATTTGGTCTAAATAAAGGTCGAAATGCAATGTGCACTGTACTCGATAAAAAATTCATCCATTCGTGCGCCCTTGCCCGAGACAGAGGGTCATTCTTAGGTATCAGCTCAACAGAAGCTGTATCAGCAATATAAGATAATATTGCATGAGTTTCAGTTAACACCTTATCCCCCGCTAGAAGTGTAGGTATCTTGCCCCAAGGATTCATTTTCTTATAAGTACTTTCCTTATGCTCACCCATTCTAATTCTCACAGGGATCGCTTCATAAGCTAAACCAGATTCTTCCAAGGCAATGTGACAGGCAAGTGAGCATGCCCTAGGGCTAAAAAATAGTTTTAAATCAGTCATGGTCAATTCCTAATAATCTTATATATTTCCATAATATGGCAAACGTTATCGTGATGTTTTTTTAAACTCTAATAAAAAAATAAATTCGACTTTGATCAATCCTGCTCATAACATTAACATTTGCTATGCATTATTGAATAATTAACGTAAAAATAAAAACACATAAAGCCATGAATATCTATAAAACTACAATAATATTCTTTATTTTCTTTGTTGGATCAGTTGCTGCTAAAGATGAGCAAGAAATTCCTGATTGGAGTGGCATTTGGGAACGATATGAAGACAATGGAGGAATGTTTGATGTATCTACAACTAAACCGCCAGAAGGTCGTGCCGGCAGTCCAAATGTTAGACAATTCCCACCCTTAACTCCTCTTTGGGAAGAAAAATATAAGAAGAATCTAGAATTGGTTGCTAGAGATAGGTTGCCCGACCCAATATCTATTTGTGGAACACCAGCCGGCTACCCGCGCCTGTTAGCCCTGCCTGATGTCTATGAATTTATAGTGCGCCCTGAAAAAACATGGATCATCACTGAAAACGGGCCAAATATCATGAGAATCTATACAGATGGAAGAGACCATCCCAAAGAAAATGAACGCTGGCCAACCTACACTGGAGAATCTGTAGGATCTTGGAAAAAGAGTGCCTTGCATTTTAAAACAGTAAGCATGATTGGAGAGAGAAATACCGTTCTAGATAGAAGCGGCATGACCTTAAGTGAAAAAGCCACTATCTCAACCACTATCTATAAAAATGAAGCAGGATTGTTACGCGCAGATTTAATAATAGTCGATCCAATTGCATTAACTCGACCATGGCATGTAACCCGTCACTTTAGGAAGCTCCCTATAGAAACACGAATATTTGATTACGCTTGCGCTGAAAACAATCGTAATCCAATTACCAACACGGGAAAGACGCTAACTCTTGGCCCAGATGGAAAGCCAATCGATAAGAACATCGAGTAAAAGGTATTATTATGCTAATAGATAGAACACATAAATACTGCTTTTTAATAATGAGTCTAATATTAATTTGCTGGGGAAATTTGTACGCGCATCACTCAAGCGCTATGTTTGATAAAACACAAGTTCTTAACGTAAAAGCCGTTGTAAAAGAATTTCAATGGGCTAACCCTCATGTTTGGATACAGATATACATCCCAAATCAAGACAATAAAGAAGAATGGAGTATTGAAGGAATAGGAATTAATACATTATTTAGAAGAGGATGGAGGCCCAATTCTTTTGAACCTGGCGATGAAATAGATATTAGTTTCAATCCAATGCTTGATGGTTCGCATGCAGGGCTCTTCATTGGCGCCAGATTTGAAGATGGGAAAATATTAGGAAAGTGGGCGCATACTAATAATTAGCCGCGTAATGCACGAATCCCTTCTAGTAAAGTTTCACAAAAAATATTCACATCAGAGCTATCCATTACCGTAGAACAAACTCCAGTCAACCCTGGAGTTAACCAATACCCTTTACAGAGCATATAATAATGCAATCCATTGCTTTTATAGGGCATCCCCCTTTCACTGCAATCCGACAATATCGCATCATTAATCGTCATTCCAAAGATTGAAAATTGCCCTTCCACCTTTCCATCCACATCACTTAGATCAAGAACCTCTTGAATGCTACTACGAAATGACGCTCCAAGCTTATTAAGTTGAATGAATGCTTCTTTAGTTAACATTTCCATGGCCTTTTTGCCGGCAGCCATACTGACTGGATTTGCATTAAATGTTCCGCCATGGGGTAATTTAGCTCTTTCGCCGTGCGATTCAAAAACATCCATGACAGCATTCTGCCCGGCAACCGCTCCAATCGGAAATCCACCACCTATAATCTTTCCCAGTGCAGTTAAATGTGGATTGATTTTTCTTTCAGTTTGACAGCCAGAATATCCAGCTCTAAAAGAAACAACCTCATCCGCAATCAATAAGATATGATATTTTTCACACATATCTTCCAGCATCTCAAGAAATTCATCACTGGGTATTGATCTGCCATATGTTTGCCCAAATGGGTCAATTAAGATGGCGGCCAATTCATTGGCGCTGTCCTCGATTATTTTCTTGGCAACGGATGTATTATTAAAAGGAATAACAACTACATCATCAAGAACTCCTTGAGGCGTTCCTGACGAATAGGCCATCGATTTTGGTTTTAATTTTTCAGGGCTAGTTTTATCAACACCAAGGCTTACTTCAGCATAGTCGTAACTGCCATGGTAAGAATTCTCACACTTTACAATCTTACTTTTACCGGTATAAGCTCGAGCTGCTTTAATTGCATTCATGACAGCTTCAGTACCTGAATTCATGAACCTTATCTTTTCAAAATTTTGATTACGACTGCATAACATTTCAGCGTAGGAGTACTCGGTTTCACTGCCAAATGAAAAACCTGTGCCATTTTTTATTTGATTCACTACTACTTTAGTAATCTCTGGGTGCGCATGTCCATGTATAAGAGCAGTATAATTATTATTTAAATCAAAATAACGATTGCCATCGATATCATTAAGATATTTTCCTTTGGCTGACTTAATATAAATCGAATGTGGTGACAGATTGATTGTGCTCCTCGACCCTCCATCGGGAAGCACCTCTCTTGCAATCTCAAAACTCCTTCGTGATTCCTTTAAGGAGGCCTCTCTTGCCATCAGTAATTTATTGCATACTTTCTATCAATTAATGTTATTTGCAACACTGTTATCAAGAAAAGCGGAGAATTGATCTAAGTTAATACCAGGTGTCGATCTGATCTTGGTGCGCATTTCTTCAGCGAGAATCAAATTCTCACTTCCACTTGCCGCTGCAATTAGGCCCACAATTGAGGGAGTTCTATTTGGCACCCAATCTAAGGATCGTTGATATGCCACAACGGCTTCGTCAAACCTGCCTGCCGCTGCCAATATCTCACCGTACAACTCAGAAGCCGGCTTCATCGGGACGGGTGGTCCAGAAGGAGTAGACATATTATTCAATTCAATGTCAGATGCTTCCTTAGCCAGATTGACTGCATCATCATATTCACCTGCAGCCAATTTCATCATCGCCTCCACTTCTTTTTCAAGAATCTGAATCTGCAAGGCATTGTATGCGCGTCCTGAATCTTCTGCTTGTATGCGATGACCTTTCAATCTCTCTTTTGCCGCAGAGGCAGTCTCCATGTTCCGGTCAATCGCCGCACACATGCCAGCAGCAGCAATTAATGCATCGTGCTTGCCTTCGCTGTTATCAGGGCTACTTAATCTGACTCTTGAGCAATCCGCAGTTTCAATTGCATGTCTTGCAAGAATATTTAAATACCCATAATGAGCAAAATTATTACCTGGATTCATCTCAACCACTTTTAAAGCCATATTTAAGTTCTCTTCTGCTCGATCATAATGACCTAACATAAGATTGGCATAATGCAACCATTGGAGTGCATGAAAATCTTCACGCCCCACTGCTGAATTTGCTAAATTCTTCACATTATTTGCCTTCAATTGCTTGGTACGACTTACTGCAGATGCATAGGACTCAATATTAGAGTTGACAACACGCTCCCACATCCCAAGCTGTAAAAATATGTGCGAAGGCATATGTAAAGCATGCGCCGAAGATGGAGCGATGTCTGCATAAACTTTTGCAGCAGGAAGCGCAAGAATTGCGTGATCCGGATCATCTAAGGAATGGATTGTAAAATGCGCAGCACCTGGATGTGTTTTATTTTTCTCAAGAATCGGCATCACGATTGAAGCCGCAAGTGCTTGTCTCTTATACCCTTCATCACCAGGGCGGACCGTTCCAAGCAGTGACAGTGCATAAAAGATTGATATCTCATGATCATCAGGCCATTTTGTGTGCATTTTTTCCATGGCATTGGAATACGCAAAGTCTCTTTCAAGTTTATCTTCTGAACTAAAAAACAAAGCTTCAACCGCAGTCATATATGCTTTTTCTTTTTCAGTTCCTGATAGCGCAAGACGACCCTCAAAAGTAGGAGCAAGCTGGTTCAGAACTTCCATTCCTTCACTTAAATCTTGTCTAGCCCATAGCGGAAAATTATTGCTCATGGCCTGACCCCAATGAGCCATTGCAAATGTTGGATCTATGTTTGCTGCATCTTCAAAAGCTAATCGTGCAACATCAAATTGGAAATTATGCAGCCCCTTAACACCAGTTAAAAATGCTTCCTGAGCGTCAGATGAGCCTGAGTTATCAAAACTAATATTCCCTAGATCTGGTGCGCTTGAATCTTCTAATTGAGAGCAGCCAGCAAGAGCTCCCAAAAAAACCATAATTAATGATACTTTTACTATTCTTTCTGCTTTCATCTTACCTAACTCCTTTAACATCAATCAAACCATCCTAAAACTTCCAGATATGCATGTCTAGAGCTCAATTGAAAAGAATCGTTAATATTAACCACGAAACTTTCGTCACAAACCCCTCTTTATTAGTAAGCTCTTATTTATAGTCTTCTGATAACGCCTCTAGAGTTCTATTTCTAGTTTCGGGCATGAAAAATACTACAAAAATCAATTGCAATACCATCATAATGGCAAAAAATATAAAGATTGCATAAGGTTCGAACCTACTTAGAAAATAAGGCATAACCAACGCAATCATTGCCGCCAAAACCCAATGTGTCCCACTGCCTAATGATTGCCCTTTTGTACGCACATTATTTGGAAATATCTCAGCAAGAAATACCCAAATAACAGCTCCTTGACCAATAGCGTGAGATGCAATAAAAAGAAAGACAAAAAATACCACAATGACACCACTGGCATCTTGATAAAATGCACTGGCGATAGCTGACAGTGAAATTATATAACCTAAAGAACCAATTTTCATCAGCACTCTTCTTCCGAAATTGTCTATCAACATCATCCCCAATAACGTAAATAATAAATTAACCAATCCAACTCCAGCAGTGGACAAAAGAGCAGTTGAGTCACTCAATCCCGCCAAGGAGAATACTCGTGGGGCAAAATAAATAATGAAATTTATACCGGACAACTGATTAAACAGGGCTATAAAAAATGCCAGCAAGATCGGAACAGTATATGCCCTTGAGAACAGATGGTCTTTCAAAGCAGCTTGTGTGTTTTTAATGTTTGCTATGGTCTCTGAAGTAAGTTTTGGGTCAATGATATCCAATATCCTCTTGCATTCTTCTTCATCATTCTTTCTCAATAAAATCCATCTTGGGCTCTCAGGAACACGCACAACCATCATCAGAAATACTACGGCGGGTATCATTTCAATTCCAAGCATCCAACGCCAATCCAATGAAAAAAATTCAGACAAGATATAATTGGACAAGAAAGCAATCAAAATACCAAATACGATCTGAAATTGATAAAGAGCAACCAGTCTTCCTCTGATTGGAGCTGGCGCAATTTCTGCAATATACGCTGGAACCACAATTGAAGACATGCCAACACCAAAACCGCCTAACAACCTCATAAAAGCAAAGAAATAAGGATCGCCAGCAACTGCTGAGCCTAAAGCAGAAATAAAATATAATATGGCTACAGTAACTAAAATTCTCTTTCTACCAAAACGCTCACAAATTACTCCGCCGAGAAGCGCTCCGAATACGGTCCCCCAGAGCGCAGAAGACATAACCATTGCGCCATGCATCAAATCGCTGGATTGCCATAATATTTGTAATGGCTGATCAGCTCCCGATATAACAGCTGTATCAAACCCAAAAAGAAAACCGCCAACAGCAACAGCTAAAGACCAAAAGAAAATATTTTTCATAACAATTATCTCATTTAATAAAACTTTTAAATAACATTAGCATCCTTATATGCTTGTCAATACTAAATAGAGCTTGTATAAATTAAAAGCTGTGTAAGGTTTTTTTACTTAAACTTCACGCTTTAATCAAATAAGAATCGAAGGAAAAATATGACTCTTACAAAATCTTTAAAAAGAATCTTAATTGCTGTGTCTCTATTAATCTCTATAACGGTGATTATTTTTTATGCTCTGGCCTTTGGTTGGCTCGGCATACACGATGGTCCTGGAAATATCACTAATAAAGCAATACCTACCTCAATTATAAATGAAAGAACCAATATACAATCCGCATCAGCCGCTAAGATTGGAACAAAAAATGCTAAGCAAATATTGTTCGGAGACCTTCACGCACACACGACTTTATCCTTCGATGCATTTATAGGAAGCCTTCCAATGATGCAAGGGGAAGGCACGCATCCATTGGCTGATGCCTGTGA
>Ga0066850_10001493_pt1 | contig 12302 bp, 11 predicted proteins | sample ETNtaG_4_FD_67282 | JGI IMG/M metagenome (GOLD analysis project Ga0066850, IMG submission 67282) | Marine microbial and viral communities from oxygen minimum zone, Eastern Pacific Ocean - ETNP201406SV67 | ecosystem: Environmental > Aquatic > Marine > Oceanic | place: Pacific Ocean: Eastern... | reverse complement strand
GCCGCCTATAGGTGTCGATTCTATCCGGCATAGCAACTTCTTCAAGCCATCTAGGCTCATATTCCTCAATGTAAGAAACCATCTTTACGGCGTAATTCAGGTCCCAGCTTTGCCAACAATCAAGCATAATATCATCATCATCTCCCAAAGTTTCTCTTAGTGTTTTTACTAAGGCTACATTTTTCTTAAATCCTTCAGGGCCGCTCATTGGTCCATGCCTAAAAAACCACTTTTGAGCACTATAGCCCATTTCCTTAAATTGTTGAGCTCTCTCTTTTACCAGCCCGAGATCTTCAACTGCAAATCCTAACATGCTGGCATATGCTGGCATTTCTTCTCGAGTTGGCCCTCCAAGCAACTTATATACTGGCTCTTTATAATATTTTCCTTTTAGGTCCCATAAAGCACAATCAATGGCGCTTAAGGCTATCATAGGGGTTCCTTGTCTTCCATGGACCTGAAATCTATGCATTTGGTCCCAAATTAATTCTATGGCGAGAGGATTTTTTCCTATAAGTAATCCCGCTAGTTGCTCTTTTATTATATGCGCCTGAACCTTATCAATTGGCCCGCCTATTCCCGTAACGCCATCGTCTGTTTTAATCTCAACAAATACTGCAGAAATAGGATATTCGTGACCCTCTTGAACGCTACCAAATTTAGTTTCATTAAACTCTTCAACCCTATATTCAGGATAAATGTCTATTGGCCTTACCAGCCTCTCCTCCCAAAAAATATTTTCTGTTTTAAGAGTTCCGTTTAATTCTCTTAGCTCCACTTTTTCTATTTTCATATTGCTTTCTGCTTCCTATTCTTTTATGTAAAGATATTTACTATAATTACAGAAAATACAGTAAAGGTAAATCTATGGTTGGACAATTAAGAATATACACAATTAACAAAGGAATGGTTGAGAGCTGGTTAAAATTATTTCATGAAATGATAGCCCCTAAAACGCTTGAGTTTGGAATGGGAATACAATCCGCGTGGATGGACGAAGAAAAAGAAAGATTTATATGGATAAGAACATATGAAAGCCTTGATGATATTAAAGTAAAAGAAGACGCATTTTATGGCAGTGACTGGTGGAAAGAAAATATGCCAACAATACGAGGGCATTTAGCAAGAAGAGACATAACAGTTATAGAGCCTTCAGCTTAGTAGCTTAAATGTATTCCACTCATCTTTGTTTTCATAAAAGGTGTATCCGCTAACAAATTCAGCGCCTGTGATTTTTGATTTTCCTTCTACTTGAAGTTGACGGATTATTACCATTCCATCACTGACCGTTACTATTAACTGCTCGCTAGGGTGTATGCCAAGCATTCCTGGGGGACGATTGCCCTTGCTCCCTAAAAGGTAATGATAGGAAGAAGCACAATCATCCATAAAAGAGGCACTAAAAAAAATTATTCTTTTTCCATCTAAAAAAGAATAGGCGGCATTATTATTATCAAGCGCTCTTATATGATTTATTATTTTTTCTCCGGGCTGACTCCAGTCAATATGTCGATCTTCTTTTAATATTTTTTTTGTCATGGTAGAAAAGGAGTGATCTTGCTTCTTTGCTTCTTTAATTTTTGAAGGGTTATCTAATATCTTCAGAATAATATTAGAGCCTTTTATAAAAAGATTTTCAGTAAGAGTCTTTAAGTTGTCCGCCTTTTCTATAGCGTGGTTTTCCTGCTTAACAATTGGCCCAGCATCAAGTTCTTTTGAAAGAACTATTATTGACACGCCTGTACTATGGTCACCATTTTTAATAGCCGTATGAACAGGCGAGGGGCCTCTATATTTTGGCAGAAGCGAGGGATGCAAATTTAATGAACCGTGTTTCGGCCAGTTAATAATTTCACTCGGAATTATTCTTCCAAAGGAAGCCACTACAATTACGTCTGGGCACAGATCAGCTAGGTCGCTAATTTCTGGCATTTGGTCAATGCAGTTAATCTTATTCTCAAGACAATACTCCTTAACAGGGGCAGGGGTTTTTTTGGTTCCTCTGGATCTTATTTTATCTGGAACTGTAACGACCAGCACAACATTGTGTGAAGAGGCCAGCAGGTCCCTCAAAACCAATTTTGCATTTTCATCTGTACCAAAAAAAATGATTTTCATAATTTTTATATTACAACATTAAAGAACATTTGTTCTTTTAATCTAGCCTGTGAAAAAAAGAACAGGTTTCCCTGATATTTCCCAAGGTTTTGGGGATATTTCATAAAGAAAGGTATTGCCTTATATGCCTTGCTATATGTTATGTTTGTTTAATCAATTGTATAAATATTTTATTACTATTTTTGCAATGAGGCCTTTATAATTTTAGGTCTGTGATTTTTGAAATCAAACACTTGCATCCGAGGTGTCTTTTTGTCAATTTTTAGAGATATGAGGGGAAAATAATTGGATATAAAAAGTTTATGGACAAGGTCTTTAGAGATCCTGGAAGAAGAAATAAGCTCTATAAATTTTAATATGTGGATATCTCCTATTGAGCCCACATCTTATGAGGATAATTCTTTAACCCTAAGTGTTGACGGCCCCTTTGCTTTAGAAATGCTTCAGGCAAGATTAATGCCCAACTTAAAAAGAGCTGTTCAAGAGGCTTGCGGAGCACCAACAGAAATTTTAATAGTTAATAAAAAGTCTGGAAAAGCTGAAATTCGCCTCCCATCAAAACCAAATAACAACAAATATGATTTTGATTCTTTCATTGTGGGGCCTTCAAATGAACTGGCTTTTGCTGCCTGCAAGCAATTTGCGGATTTTTCCGAAACAGACTTTAACCCTTTATATGTATATTCAAATGTAGGCCTAGGCAAAACCCATCTGCTTCTCTCAATTCATAACTCCCTTGTAAATCAGGGCTTAAAGGTAAAATATCTTACTTCGGAGAGATTCACCAACGAATACATTAAGGCAATTAAGGAAAAAAAGACGGAGTTATTCCGATCTGAGTACAGATCTTGTGATGCCTTGATTGTTGATGATATTCAGTTTTTAAGCGGGAAAACACAAACTCAGGAAGGCTTCTTTCACACATTTAATGATCTTTATTTGAACAACAAGAAAATCATTCTGGCTGGGGACGATCCTTCAAAGTTAATAGAATTTGAAGCAAGATTAACAAGTCGTTTTCAATCTGGATTGGTGGTTGATATTCAGCCTCCCGATTATGAAACAAAAGTAGCTATCATTGAATATAAAGCAGAAAAACTGAACCTCAATATTAACAGCGAAATTATAGATCATGTGGCACAACTGTGCCAGGTAAACATCAGACAAATTGAGTCTATTTTAAATAGGCTAAAGGCAATGTCACAATTAAAAGGGGAGCCGATTGATATTGATGGAGCCAAATCCATGATAATAGGCTTTGATGATATTAAAATTAATAATAAGCCGTTGCCTTCTGAGGTGCTGCAAAAAGTGGCAACACATCTAGGCGTGTCTGAAGAAGAGATTAAAAGTAATAGTCGAAGCGCCCAAATTGTTTATGCTCGAAGAATTTCCAGTTTTATTTTAAATAAGGACCTTAATCTAACATTGTCGGCCTCTGGTGCTCTACTAGGCAATAAAAATCATGCAACTGTGCTTAATGCTGTAAGATTTGTTGAAACCTCAATGGAATCTGATTTTGATATGCGCTACAACTTACAAAAAATCAGAAACTCTCTAAGAATCTTCTAACACTTTTATTGTTATTTATTGTTATTTGTTTGTTAAATCCAATTAAAAACTAAGAAAAATATTCCTTTTCTATTATTATTTACAAATTAAAAAATAATTGTGAGTAATTAAAAAGTTTTTTAATTACAAATAACACAGTTAACATAAATAACAAGATTATTATTTTTATTAAAAGACAAAATGAAAACAAAAATTAATTTAATACTAATATCAGGAAGGGGTGGTGATGGTTGGGTTTCTTTTAGGAAAGAAAAATTTGTTCCTAGAGGTGGTCCTGATGGTGGTGATGGTGGTGATGGTGGTGATGTAATACTTAGGCCCTCTGAAGATATTTGGGATTTTAGAGATTTTGAAGAAAATCAGATACTAGTAGGTGGTGATGGTGGTGATGGTGGAAAGTCAAAGAAAAATGGAAAAAAGGGAGAAAATTTAATTATAAACGTTCCTTTTAATACAGAAGTAGTTTTTTCTAATCAAAAAAAAGTAATAAAAGATAATGATTTATTGTTATTAAAGGGTGGTGATGGTGGAAGAGGAAACAGAACCTTTAAAAATTCTATTAACCAGGAACCATTGTTAGCTGAGGCTGGAGACAAAGGACAAGAAGTAAATATAGAACTAAAAATAAAAGACTTGCCAGAGGCAGTGATATTTGGATTATCAAACTCTGGAAAAACTTATATATTAAATAAAATAACAAATGCGGCAGCTAAAGAAGCAGATTACCCATTTACAACAACAACACCAGTTATAGCTGAAATTAAAAATGATATTGAAAGTATTAAAGTTGCAGAGATTCCTGACTTTATTAATTATAAGAAAGCAACAGAACATTCATCACTTTTAAGTGAAGCAAAAGTTGTGATAATCACCATAAATCATGATGATAAGGCTGCTGAGACATACAGGGTTATTAATAAGATAGTTGATAATAAAACGGGTGATTTTTGTGAAAAAATATTAATTTTAAACAAATCTAAAGAAACACTAAAAAATAAGTTTAATGCAAACATAGATCCAAAAAATATTTTTTATGTAACAAATAATGATATTGATATTGAACGCTTAAAAAACCTAGTGATTACTTTGGGCAAAACAAATAACAATAAATATGAGCCCTTAAAAGAAGATGCGTTTATTCATGAGCCCCCTATAATAAAAGATTCCAGCAAACAAAATTTTTTAGTTTCTGGAAAAACAGTTCAGGTATTTGATAAAAAACTGGTAAGGGTGGCTAAAGGGAGCAATTTAAGTAAGCCAGAGGCCCAACTTCAATTTCATAACTTATTGAATAAAAGTGGCTACTTAAAAGCTTTTAAAGCAGCTGGTGTTTCAAAGGGATCAACAATAAAATTTGATGATGTTGAAATGGAATTTAAATGAGAATAGGGATATTCGGAGGCAGTTTTGACCCTATACACTTAGGGCATATAAAAATAGCTATAGAGGCCCAAAGTCAATATTCTTTAGACAAGGTGATTTTTTCGCCTTTAAACTCAACATGGAACCAAAAACAAATGCCTATAGCCAATCCTGAACAAAGAGCAAAAATGTGTAAACTAGCCCTTAATGAATATGATTTTTTTGAAGTTTCGTGCGCCGACATTGGAAGGGGGGGAGTAACCCGCTCCATAAATACAGTAAGCGATATAATCAGAAAGACCAAAAACAAATGCCTAATATATTTAATTATTGGCGAAGACAGTGCTTATCAAATAAATAAATGGGAGCGAAGCGAAGAGCTTTTGGCAAAAACCCAAATTATTGTGGCCCCAAGAAATTCAGCAGAAAAAGGTGATATAAACAAAGACTTTAATTTTATCAATATTGATAAAATTAATATTTCAAGTTCTACTATAAGGGACAATATTAAAATGGAAAAAAGGTGGGGCCATCTTGTGACCCCAAATGTTTTTAAATATATTATAGAAAACAAAGTTTATAAATGAACGATCTAAAAGAAGGCCTTATAAAAAGAATAGAAGAGCTGAAGGTTTTTAAAACTGGAGATTTTACTTTGGCGTCTGGAGCTAAAAGTAATTTTTATATTGATGGCAGGGTAATTACTTTAGACCCTATTGGCTCTGAGATGATATCAAAGATAATTGTGAATAATTTAGGGAAAGACATAACTGCAATTGGAGGCCCAGCTACCGCTGCAATCCCAATTGTTTCATCATTAGTACTTGTTTCTAATATGTTATTTGGCAGGCAATTAAAAGGGTTTTATGTTAGGCCGTCTATAAAGAGCCACGGTCTTTCAAATTCTATAGAGGGATCTGTTGGCCGAAAAGACAAAGTCGCTATTGTTGATGATACGATCACTAGTGGGGCTAGCTTAATTAACTCCATTAAGGAAGTTGAAAAGCTTGGCTGCGAAGTGATCCAAACTTTCGCGGTTTTTGATAGAGGCGAGGGAGGGGTTGAAAAGCTTGAAGACGCCGGATATAAAAACCATTCTATTTTTAAGTACGACTATAAAGGCAATAAGCTAATTTAAGCCGCTACATATGAATCGCTCCGTTGTTTAATGACAATGCCGCCTCTTTAACCGCCTCTGATAATGTTGGATGTGCATGGGTAAGCTCAGCAATCTCTATATCTGTGCCTTCTAAATACTTTAAGAGGCCCACCTCAGCTATCATTTCTGTTACTTCTGGCCCAATCATATGGGCTCCTAGCAACTCACCGCTGTCTTTATCAGCTATCATTTTTACAAATCCTTCAGAATCACCAACTGCTATTGCTTTCCCAACAGCCTTAAAAGGGAATTGGGACACTTTTATATTAAACCCTTCTTCTTTTGCCTGTGCCTCTGTTAGGCCTATGCTTGCTATTTGAGGCTGACAGTATGTACATCTTGGCATATCAGTATAATTTATAGGGACACATTCCTGGCCAGATATTGTTTCTGCAGCTATTATTCCTTGAGTAAAAGCTACATGTGCCAACATCAACTTTCCAGTCACATCTCCAACGGCAAAAATGTTAGGGGAGGATGTTTGCATCGAGTCATTTATTTTTACAAATCCTCTGTCCAGTTCTATTCCAGCCTTTTCAAGGCCCAGATTGTCAGTGTTTGCCTGAACTCCAACCGCCACCAATATTTTTTCTGCAGAATAATTTTTTTGTTCTCCGTTGGCTTCGTATTCTATTTTCATTTCGCCTTCACTTCCCTCTGTTTTTAATACCTTTGCGCCTAACTCAAATTTTATTCCTTGTGACTCAAAAACCTTTTCAAGTTCTTGTGAAATGGATTCATCTTCATTTGGAACTAAGTGATTTTGAGCCTCAAAAATTGTAACCGCTACTCCATAGGCATTAAATAGGTAAGCAAACTCCACCCCTATTGCCCCGGCGCCAATAATTCCTATTGCTTTTGGAAGCGAATTTAGTTCCAGGGCTTCTCTGCTTGTTATGATTCCTTTTCTGTCTATTTCGAGATTTGGTAAACTTCTAGGCCTTGCGCCAGTTGCCAAAATTATATTTTTCGAGGAGATTTTGTCGCCGCTTGATTTAAGTAATATTTCAGTGGGGCTTTCAAGCGAGCCCTCATCTTTAAACAATTGTATTTTGTTTTTTTTGATCAGGTACTCAATTCCTTGAGTTAATTGTTTTGAGACATCCCTGCTTCTTGCGATGGCTTTTGAAAAATCAAATTTTACGTTATCAAATGATATTCCCCATTTTTCTGAATCTTTAACTTGGTTAACTAGTTCGGCATTTTTTAATAAAGATTTACTTGGAATGCACCCCCAATTCAAGCAAACTCCTCCTAGTCCAGCTATTCCAGACCCATCATCTTTTTCTATTAATGCTGTTTTAAGTCCAAGCTGTGCTGATCTAATTGCAGCATGATAGCCTCCAGGCCCACCCCCCAAAATCGTTACATCAAAATTATTTTCAGACATTTTTCTCCCAAATTAAACTTTAGTTATATTGTATAAATATCTAATCGCAGCTGATACTAGTAAAGTTATCAAAACCACAAATGCGGTAATAACTGCTGATCCGATAATATAGCTTTTCCAATTAATTGAACAAGTGAGCACAAATCTACATATTATTGTAGAAGACCCTGAGTACATTATTGAAAACAATATTCCAAAATAGAAGCTATTTTTTATTATTTTTTTCAAGATAATCTTTTATCTTTTAATGGGCTTGCTCAGCAAACTAAAGCTCCCTGCTTTTGTATTCAAAGAGGCAAGTGCAAGCTGAGTCCTACTTTGCAGAATCCTTAATGAGCTTATTAATTTAAGCCTTTTAAATTCTGGGATTTCCTCAGATTGTATTAAATCGATCTCAGTGGACAAATCCAGGACCCTAGACTCAATTGTGTCGAAATCTATAGAATTTGCTTCTATTTGGTTATCTTCTTTTTCATTTTCAGACATTTTTTCAACAATAGGCTTTCCTTTAGTAACACTTTCAATAATTATCTTTACCTCAACTTTAGGATGCTTTTTCGCCAAAGACACAATCTTTTCAACATGAACAGAACTTAATATTCCTTCTAAAAAGGGCTTTGCAAGCTCAAATTGTTTTTCATGATCCTCGATATCAGCTATGCTTCTCGCTTCCTTAAAAGTTAAGTTTTTTTCCTTAACATGTTCCTTTAAAGAGGGGGCAAGTGTTTTTATTAGACTCTCATAATGATGTATAGTTCCAGGAGTTATTCCTGTTTTTTTTGCAAGCTCTTGTTGAGTCACAGAAAAATTTTCTCTAAATGAAAGAAATTCCTCTCCCAAGTTAATAGGGCATATATCAGAGCTTTGGTATAAAAGCCTGAGGTCGAGTGCTCCTTTTTGTTCCAAGTCAAGTTCGCTTGTGAGGTTGCATTCGACCGAGTCCTCTCCTTTTTCGTTGGCAAGGTGAATTTTTTCTGCGCCTGAAACTAGCTTGTATTTTTTATTCGAAACTTTATCAACAACAGGAATAAATTGATTGGAAAACTTAGACCATCTTTTGGTTTCCTTCCTTGACTCAAGCTTTGCTGTTGAATCTGCATCAAACTCAATGTTAGCTATATTTATTTTCATGTGACCTCCCATAGGTTCTGATTTATATTCATAATTGTGAACATTCCGAAAAGTAGTTTCAAATATTGTCCTAGTGGGAAATTTACACATTCTAAAAATGATTATTTTTGGAATGAGTGGTAGAATATATAAAGATATTTAATAAGGATTTATATTTAAAATGCAAAGAAAATTAGGCAAAGTGGGCCTTCCGTACGTTTCGTATAGAACATTCCGAAATTTTTTAGAACTATTGAATGAAGGTATGCCCGCTAGGATAGATAGAAGTGTTTGGGGCCCAAGATACTCCGGAACCTCTGGACAGCAGCTCATGACAGCTCTGAAAAATCTCGATCTCATTGATGACGTGGGTGTTCCGTTGAGAGCACTTGAGGAGCTTGTGGCATCTGTGGGATCTGAAAGAAGAAATTATCTTAAGATAATTTTAAAGGATAAATACAAGCCAATATTTGAAATTGACTTACCAAGAGCTACGCGATCTCAATTTAGTGAAGCATTTAGATCTTTTGGAATTAATGAGGGTGTTTTAAGTAAGTGCCAACTTTTTTTTATACAGGCTTGCCAAGATGCTGGAATAGAGCTTTCCGCATATATACTTGCAAGAAGGCACGGATTATCTAGTAGAAAAAAATCAGAAAAAGCTATGGTTTCTAGGCAAAATACCTCCCAACAACCGGATAAATTGGAAGTAAATGAAGCCGTTATTTCCAAGATTCTAGAGAAATATCCTGATTTTGACCCATCTTGGGATCCTGAAGTACAAAAAGCATGGATGGATGGCATGGTTAAGTTGTACGAAGGATTGAAAAGCGAAAACAAAAAATAAAAAGGGCAGAAATAATACCCGCCCTTTTTAAAGTCAGTCTATTTTTAAAAGCCCATTCCGCCCATTCCGTCCATACCACCACCACCTGGCATAGGAGGAGCAGGAACAGCTGGCTCTTGAATATCAGTCATCATAGATTCTGTTGTAAGAATCATTCCTCCAACAGAAACTGCATTTTCAACAGCAGCCCTTGTTACTTTAGCTGGATCGATAATTCCCATTTTAAGCATGTCTCCAAACTCATCTGAGGCAGCATCGTAACCATGGTTTCCGGTTCCTTTTAATACTCCCGCAAGAACAACAGCTCCTTCGGCTCCAGAATTATCAGCAATAACCCTAACAGGCTCTTCTAAGGCACGCCTTAAAATGTTTATTCCTGTTCGGTGCTCGGCATCTGTTTTAAGTTTTGACAATGCGTCTGCTGACCTAATCAGAACAGTTCCTCCGCCAGGAACTATTCCTTCTTCAACAGCAGCTCTTGTAGCAGACAAAGCGTCTTCAAGCCTTTGCTTCTTCTCTTTAAGCTCTATTTCTGTGGCAGCGCCCACTTTAATTACAGCAACTCCGCCAGACAACTTAGCCATTCTTTCTTGCAGCTTTTCTCTGTCATAGTCAGAAGTTGTTTCTTCTATTTGGGCCTTGATTTGTTCAATCCGTCCCTGAATCTCTCCTTTGTTTCCTTTTCCGTTAACAAAAGTAGTGTCATCTTTCCTAGAAACAATTCTTCCGATTTTTCCTAGATCGCTAATCTCGGCGCCCTCTAATGTTAAACCAACATCTTCAGTTATAACTCTTGCGCCAGTCAAAATTGCTATATCTTGCAACATTTCTTTTCTTCTGTCACCAAAACCTGGGGCTTTGATGGCAAGCGCAGCTAAGGTGCCTCTCATTCTGTTCACAACAAGAGTGGCTAAAGCCTCACCTTCTACGTCTTCAGCAATTACAACAATATTCTTGGTCGCATCTTTTAACACCTTTTCCAGCAAAGGAAGCAGGTCAGAAACGGCTGATATCTTTTTATCAGTAACTAAAACATGGGCATCTTCAAGGATTGCCTCCATCTTGTCAGCATTGGTTACAAAGTAGGGAGAAATATAGCCCCTATCAATTTGCATTCCTTCAACATAATCAATTTCGTACTCAAGGCCTTTTCCTTCATCTACAGTAATTACGCCATCTTTTCCTGTTTTTTCCATAACATTTGCAATCAGCCCGCCCATTTCATCATCATGTGCGGAAAGAGTAGCAACTTGAGCTATTTGATCCTTTCCTTCAACAGGTGTTGCAAGTTTAGAAATAGACTTTTTGACAGACTCTAGTGCAACTTCTAGACCTTTTTTTATGGCCATGGGATCAGCTCCTGCGGCTACATTTTTAAAGCCTTCAGCTACAATAGCTTGAGATAAAACGGTCGATGTTGTTGTTCCGTCTCCTGCGTCGTCATTAGTTTTTTTTGATGCTTCTTTGATTAATTGGGCACCCATATTTTCAAAGGGGTCCTCTAGATCAATCTCTTTTGCAATTGTTACTCCATCAGAACAAACCTGAGGTGGCCCAAATTTCTTGTCTAATATTACGTTTCTTCCTTTTGGTCCAAGCGTTACCTTAACTGTGTCAGCCAAGGTATCTATTCCAACCTTTAGCTTGGCTCTGCCTTCAGACCCAAATCTTAAATCTTTCGCCATAGTATTTTTCTCCTAAACTATTGCCAGAATATCTGACTCTTTAACTATTAAGTATTCCGTTCCATTTTCATTGTATTCCGTTCCAGCATACTTTGAGTAAACAACAACATCACCAACTTTAACTGGCATATCCAGTACTTTTCCGTCATCATTAACTCTTCCTGGTCCAACAGCAACAACATTGCCTTTTTGTGGCTTTTCTTTAGCTGTGTCTGGAATATAAATTCCACCAGCGCTTTTTTCAGCGTCATCCTCTGAGGGTTCTATAACAACCCTATCTCCAAGTGGCTTCATTTTTACTGCCATTTTCATGCCTCCTAAAGCAAGTTTTTATATGTAAATTTTTCAAGTGTTGATTTTAGCACAAATCTTAATTAAAAATGAATATTTTTTTAATTAAATATTTTTTGCATTTTTTCTTACCAAGAACGAACCTAAAATAACCAAGAACGAACCCAAAATAACTACCCATCCAATAGATTCATTAAGGACTACCCATCCAATTATAATTCCGAAAATGGGCTGAGATAAATGTATTACTGTAACTTGCGAGGGCTTATAGTTTTTTAGTAACCAAATATTAGCTATAAAATTAAAACCCGCAACAACAGCTCCTTGGTAAATTATTGACCAAACTAAAATCATTGAAAATTTATAGGGGTCTGTCTCAATTAGCAAGCTAAGCCCTAAGAAAATAATAGTTCCAAACACGGCTTGTGCCATCAACAGTTTCATGGGAGCTATGGAGTCACTATTTTTTGCTAGGTATATTGTCCTCACTCCTAATAAAAAGCCTGATATAAGACAAAATGAGTTTCCTAAAAGATATGCGCTGTTATCTAAAGAATCAAAATATGTAACGATTATTCCAGAATATGCAATAACAACCCCTATAAATTTTAAGAAAGTAAATTTATCACTTTTTATAAATATGGGGCCTAAAATAATTACCCAAATGGGGTAAGTGCTGTTTAAGATAACACTAGAGGCGACAGTCGTCTTGCTTATTCCATAGTTTAAAAAAAGCAATTGAACACTAAACAGTATTCCTAATTTGAA
>Ga0066850_10001487_pt1 | contig 12323 bp, 13 predicted proteins | sample ETNtaG_4_FD_67282 | JGI IMG/M metagenome (GOLD analysis project Ga0066850, IMG submission 67282) | Marine microbial and viral communities from oxygen minimum zone, Eastern Pacific Ocean - ETNP201406SV67 | ecosystem: Environmental > Aquatic > Marine > Oceanic | place: Pacific Ocean: Eastern... | reverse complement strand
ATGGCATTTAAAGATAAAAAGAAATCCTATATGGATACTCTTTTCAGTATATCTACATTGTTAAAACGGTGGCAAATAGAGATACAGAGTAAAGAGGTAACAAAGAATTATATGCTAAGGAGACTTAACCAATGGATAGAACAATTGGAAAGTCTTAGAAAAGAAATAATGATGGAGAAAGATCGATGAAAATATTAGAATCTTATAAGAAAATGGCTCATTCATTAATGATGGAGGCCGAAATTGATGACGAAAAAATGATTAAGTATAAAGACAAAGATGGTGAGTCTGCAGAAATGAAAGCAGGTTCTGCTAAGACTATGCCTAACGACCATCCTGCTAAACAAGCCTATAATAAAATGGTAGGTGATGATAGTGGTGATGACAGTGAAAAAGATTCAGCTGATAAACTAGGTGGTTCTGATTTTGAAAGAGATGATGACCCAACTGGGGGAGACCCAGATGATGCTTGGGATGATGAAGAAGGAAGAGCAAAACCAAAAGGTAAAACTGATGCTGATACAGATGATGAACCAGCAGGTAAAGAAGAATCACCTGAAGATCGTTTAGAAAAAATAGACAGCGAAATAGAAGATATAGAGGATCAACGTAGGATTATAAAACAACACATGACATCATCCGGTGGCGGTGGAGTCAGTAGCAGTCGTAGAGATCAATTGGAAAAGGAAGATAAGGAACTATTAGTTAAATGGAGAGAATTGCAAATGGCAAAGATGGATACAGAGGATGAGATTGATGCGAAAGGTGAGCAAGAAGAATCACCTGAAGATCGTTTAGAAAAAGTAGACAAAGAAATAGAAGATATAGAGGATCAACGCAGGATTTTAAAACAATATATGACCTCATCAGGTGGTGGTGGAGTCAGTCGCAGTCGTAGAGATCAATTGGAAAAGGAAGATAAGGAACTATTAGCTAAATGGAGAGAATTGCAATGGGCCAGAGATGATATACAGGATGAGATTGATGCGAAAGGTGAGCAAGAAGAATCAATCTCAATAAATGGACAAAAATATCGTCCAATAAAGGAATCAAAACAACATATACTAAAAGAAAATTATGAAAGATTTTTTGGGAGCAGAAAATGAGACAATTAATAGTAGATTATTTACCATTTGAAATATTACCAGAACAAATAAGCGAGTCAATGAAAGAAAATGGCGGTAAACTTGTTGTTAAGGGTGTATTACAAAGAGCAGATACCAAAAATCAAAATGGTAGAGTGTATCCAAGAGAAATACTAATGCGGGAAGCTAAAAAGTATTTCCAAAATTTTATTGGACAGAAAAGGGCTATGGGCGAGTTAGACCATCCTGAATCATCTGTTGTTAATCTATCCAATGTATCTCATAATATTACAGAGATGAACTGGAATGGAGATGATTTGATTGGTACGGTTGAAGTATTAGGTACGCCAAGCGGTAACATATTAAAGGAATTATTTAAAGCTGGTATTAAACTAGGTATCAGTTCTCGTGGAATGGGTTCAGTTGAAACTGTAACTGAAAATGGTTCTCAGGAAGTACAAGATGATTTCGAGTTAATTGCTTTTGACTTTGTTTCTAATCCATCTACACATGGTGCTTTTATGTATCCTATGAATGAGGGTGTGGAGCCCAATGTTGTTCGTGATACAAAATATGGTAAGGTTGAAGCTATAATCAATGATATTCTAAGGGGATAGTAATGATTAAATTAAAAGATATATTAAAAGAAAGTTCTCCAGGATTTGAGAATAGACAATTTGGTGATCCATTACCAACATTAGCAGATATAAAGAAGAATAGAAAAGTAAACGAATCTACTGATATGCGTGATTATAACGAAGGGGTGATGGAATCATTATCTGCGGATATTCGGGGGGCTGTCAATGCTTGGTCGAAAACCGATGATATTATGGAAAATGATAAAACATATAAAATTCTACTGAAATATAAAAAGATAATTGATAAAGCGGTTGATAGCTGTGACAGAGAATTAAGAAAATTGAAGTAATGCCATTCAAGTCAGAAAAGCAAAGAAAGTGGATGCACGCAAACGAACCTGAGATGGCAAAGGATTGGGAAAAGAAGAAAAAGTCTGAAACCTGAGGCGATAAAGAAGAGATTCCGGTGGAAGAAACAAAAGCAAAAAGAGACTATAAAGACGAGTACAAAAAATTTCAATCTTCTACGAAGTCTAAAAAGTATAGGGCAGAATTAAATAAGTATAATCGTAAGAAAGGTACTTATGGAAATGGTGATGGCAAAGATGCTTCACACAAGGGAGGAAAAATCGTGGGATTTGAATCACAATCTAAAAATAGAGGAAGGGCGGAGAAGAGTCGTTTAAAGCAGGAATCATTAATTTATGAAATCCCATCTTCTGTTTTTAGCGCAGCAGCTGCTGTCAAGATAAAAAATAAAGACGGCAAAGAAGTTTCAGCTGCTACTGCTGCTAAATCTGATTATGCTAAAAAAGATCCTGCTACTCATAAGAAAGCTAAAAGTATTTTTCAAAGACTTAAAGATAAATTTTCAAAAAAGAAAGATGCGAAACCAAAGAAACAATCTAAATCAGATGCAGATTTTTATAAAAGACAATATGCTGGCGAATCCGTAAATGAAGCTAATATAAAAGACATAGAGAAAGTTCTTAAAACAAAATCTGCTAAAAAGATTGATGGTATGTATATGGATATGACAACTGCTAATGCTATTATGACAGTTTATAAAGCTTTAAACACTACTAATAAAAAGAAATTTGCTAAATTACCATTGAAAAAAATGGTGGATGTAACTTGGAAGTTAGTAAAATAATGATAACTAGAGCTGACATACAAAGAATTATACAAGAAGAAATGGTATGTCTAAAAGAAGATTTAGACACACCAGCAAAGTATAGCTCAAATGAAGCTAAATTACATATTGATGCTGATGTTAAAAAGATGTCAAAGTTTTTAGGTAAGGCTTCACAAGAATGTATAAAGATTATGATGGATGGTGTTAAGGGTAATAGATATGACGCTTTGGATATACAAAGGGGAATTAAATTCGGACCATTCAATAGAACACATGAAGGTGAAAGACCTTTTATGAGTATGCTGTGGCATAAAGTTCGTGGTGGATTTAGACGATATATGCCCAAAGGAAAATTAAGAAAATAGATATTTATATCTAAGGAGAAAAACTATGTCTCATATTAAATTAAAAGATTTATTGAAAGAAACAATTGCTGTTGGTGGTGTCGTTTCACATAACCCGTGGGTGAAAGAACATGATGACAAACCACAAGTTAATATTAAAGAGTTAGTTAGTTCAATAAATAACTATGGTTCTTTAGGTGAACATATTTATGGTAAAGGTAGTTTGAAAGAGACAGCTGAAACACTATCATCGATTGCTGAAGGTGCTGCCCAACATACATTATCTGAAACAGAAGATATGTTTGACAAAGTTACTGTTAGTCGTAATATGAAAGAACTTACAGGTTTATCTAAACAATTTGGTAAAGTTGCTATGGAAGCTAATTCACTTCAAGAAAGAATGAGTGGTTTATATGAAGATATGGGAAATATTTTAGGTAGATATTATTCAATCGGTGAAGGTAATGAGCAAATACAATCTGAAGATAGTGCTCCAGATTTCGCTGAAGATGATGGGTATAAAGCTTTCTTCCAAAAAGCATTAAAGAAATGGGGCGCTTCATCTCCTGATGAAATCAAAGATGAAGATAAAAAAGAATTTTACGATTATGTAGATCGTAACTGGAAAGCAGATAAAGAAACAGATTAGAGGTTTATATGGCAATAAAGGTTGTTGTTAGAAACAATAATTACGAAAAAGCTCTTAGTATATTCAAGAGAAAAATAAAAGATTCCAATTTAATGTATGAACTCCGTGAACGCGAGTATTATAAAAAACCCTCCGCGATCAAAAAAGAAATAAAAAATAAAGCAAAAGCTCGTAATCATTGGAAAAAAGTTAAACTTTTAGAAGAAGATTCACGTACAGGCCAAAGAAAATTTTAATTTTATATATTTATATACATATAAAATAAATACACCGTTCCTATCTATACGGTGTAATCGAATGTAATATTTCTATTATAGTTCCCAATAACTATACTAAATCCTAAATAGGAGAAAAATAATGGATGATCTCTTAAAAGAAGCAATTGCTGACGCAAAAGCTGTTCGTGAAACAGCATTAGAAAACGCAAAAATGGCTTTAGAAGAGGCTTTCACACCAAGATTGCAGAACATGCTTTCTCAGAAAATCCAAAACGAAATGGAAGATGAAGAAGGTGAAGAATACGCTGAGCAAGAAGATGAAGAAGATGTAGAGGATGTTCTCGCTGCACAGGATGAAGTTCCTGGCGAAGAAGCACCTGCTGATGATGAAGAAGCGATGCTTGCTGCACAGGATGAATTTCCTGGCGAAGAAGCGCCTGAAGAAGAACCAGAAATGGAAGAAGAAGGTGTAATTGAAATCAACGGTGTAAAGTACGCTCCAGTAGTTTCTGAAGAAGAAGAAGAAGATGAAGAAGCTATGGAAGAACAAGAGGATGAAGAAGAGGAAGGCGATTTAGATCTTGAAGCTGTAATTAAAGAGCTTGAAGATGAACTCGAAGAATCTGAAAATCCTTACGATAACAACGAGCAACACGATGATATGAAGAAAGTTGCTGAACAATCTGACTCATCAGATATCGGTAAAGCAGACAACAAAGTTGATGCTGCTGATGCCGGTGATGAAGAAGATCCAGGTAAAGGTAAGTTGAAAGAACAAGAAGGCGAAGATGAAGAAGATGTTGATCTTGACGAAGTTCTTAAAGCTCTATCCGAACAGGAAGATGAAGAAGAAGAAGTGGAAGAAGTTGCGAAACTTCGTTCAGATCTTGATGAACATCGTTCAGTAATCGAAACTCTTCGTGGAAAGCTAAACGAAGTCAATTTGCTAAATGCTAAACTTTTGTTTACAAACAAACTTTTCAGAAAGTATGGTTTGAATAACGAACAGAAGATGAAAGTCGTTGAGCAATTCGACAGAGCAGGCACTCTTAGAGAAGTCAAGTTAGTGTATTCTACACTTGGTGAATCTTTTGGTGTTGCTAGAAAAAATATTAATGAATCTAAGGGAGCTGCTTCCAAACCAGTCGCCTCAACCAAATCTGATAAGAAAGTAATTTCTGAAGGAAATGATTTGAGAGACAGGTTTAAGAAGTTGGCGAACCTTATTTAATTGGGAGACAAAATAATGTCAAACTTTGAAAATCTCAGTCAAGTGATGACGGGTCACAACCCTCATCAAGAGCTCTTAAAGCAGACTCGTAAGTTAGTCGGCAAATGGGAGCCAACTGGATTGCTAGATGGCATCGATAACTCCACTAAGAAAACAGGAATGGCTGTTCTTTTAGAAAACCAGGCTACGCAGCTCATTAAAGAGGCTTCTGCGACAGGTACTGGTGGCGATAAAGAAGAATGGTCTGGTGTTGCTTTACCATTGGTCCGTAGGATCTTTGGTGAATTGTCAGCACAAGAGTTTGTTAGTGTTCAGCCGATGAATCTACCTTCTGGTCTAATCTTTTATTTGGATTTCAAATATGGTACTGCTAATCAAACTAATCATGTAGAAAACTCAGATGTATTTGGTAATACCTCTGCTTCTGGTGATGCTAGTGGTGGTTTGTATGGTGCAGGCCGTTTTGGATATTCAGTTAATGATCAAACTGCAACAGCACTTGATTGTGGTGAACCCACATCAAATGCAGTAACTGCTTCAGCTACTTGGAAAGAAGTAGACTTTGAACCTGATCTAAGTGCTTCAGTTTCCGCTGGAACACTTTTGAAATTCTCAGTTGGTGCTGATCAATTTACCCGTCCAGATTGGAATGCTGTACGGTCTTTTGAACTTAGTGGATCTAGCGTAACTGCTACATATCCAGCATATACTGTTGTTGATGATACAAATAATGTCACTACTGCTAGTTTCTTTTGTACAGTAACTAGTGTAGCAGATGAGCTTTTTGGTGTTAGATACCATCAAGCTCCAGTTGCTACAAATCGTGGTGATTTTGAAGCTACTACAACTCAGATTGATGCTAACCCTGAAACTGATATCGATATTCCAGAAATCGACATCGCACTAAAAAGTGAAGCTATCGTTGCTAAAACACGTAAGTTGAAAGCTGTATGGACTCCTGAGCTTGCTCAAGACCTTAACGCTTATCACTCTGTTGATGCTGAAGCTGAACTTACTGCTATGTTGAGTGAGTATATCGCTATGGAAATCGATCTTGAAATCCTTGATATGTTGAAAGCTAATGCGTCTGCAAAGACAAATTACTGGTCAGCTAAAGTTGGTTTTGAGTGGAATGGTACTACAGGTGCTGCCGGAGGCGGTTCTGCATTTGATCAGATTAGTGGTGCTTCTAATGCTTATACTAAGTCCGCTTGGTATCAAACATTAGGTATCAAAATACAATCTGTATCTAATGCAATTCATCAGAAAACACTACGCGGTGGTGCTAATTTTGTTGTCGTTTCACCTGAAACTGCTACAATAATTGAATCTATCAGCGGATATGTTGCTAATACTGGTGATGCTTCTGCTAATAACTACGCTATGGGCGTACAAGCAGTTGGCTCAATCAACAACCGATACACAGTTTATAAGAATCCTTACATGTTGGATAATACTTGCTTAATTGGTTTCCGTGGAAGTAACTTCCTAGAAACTGGTGCTGTATATGCTCCATATGTACCGATGATTATGACTCCGTTGGTATACGATCCGAAGAACTTTACACCACGTAAAGGTGTAATGACTCGCTATGCTAAGAAGATGGTACGTCCTGAATTCTATGGTAAAGTGATCATTGCTGATATCGATCAAGTTTAATTGAATAACAATTGAACAACTTAAAAAGGGTGGGAGTTTTCTCACCCTTTTTTTGTGCCCTGTATATTTATTATTGAATAATTACATCTTTTTAGGAGAATATAATGGAAGCAATTTGGCCAGGCAGTAGCTCGTTTTCGTCTGGAAACACACCATATGGATTTTATGATAGTGATACTCACTTTTCGGGTTCTAGCGCACATTCTGTTGATAACTTCGCAGATTGGGCTGCTAAAAGAATGGGGTATCCAATAGTTGCTGTTGAATTACAAGATGTTCAATTTTTTACTTGTTATGAAGAAGCTATTACAGAATATTCAGCGCAAGTAAATCAATTTAATATCAGAGATAATATATTATCATTACAAGGACAAGAAACAGGTTCTGGTGCTGATAAAACAAATTTAACACATAGAAAAGTAACTCCAACAATAGGTAGAAATATACAATTAGCAGAACAATATGGTACAGAAGCTGGGGTTGGTGGTACAGTAAGTTGGAAAACTGGTTCTATAGAAATAACAAGTGGTTCACAAGAATATGATTTAAATGCTTTGTGGGCTAATGTTTCTGAAAGTGGGGATGCTATAGAGATTAGAAAAGTATTTTACGAAGCTTCACCTGCAATAACTAGATATTTCGATCCTTATGCTGGTACAGGTGATGGTAGTTACAATATGTTAGATTCATTTGGTTGGGGTAATAAATCACCTGGTGTGTCATTTATGATGATGCCAATGTATGCTGATATATTGAAGATTCAGGCAATAGAATTTAATGACCAAATTAGAAAGTCTGCATATTCTTTTGAATTGAGAAATAACAAGATAAGAATTTTTCCTAATCCAGAAAGTACCTACAACCTTTGGTTTCAGTATATAGTTAAAAAAGATAGAGATACAACTTTACAAGGTGTAACTGAAGGAGTGATAACGGATGTATCTAATGCTCCATATAACAATATGGATTTTAAAGAAATAAATGATGTTGGAAAACAATGGATAAAGAAGTATGGATTGGCATTATGCAAGGAATTATTGGGTACTATACGAAGTAAGTATGCGTCTATGCCGATACCTGGAGCAGAAACTACTTTGGATGGAGATACTTTAAGAAATGAGGCTACTGCGGAAAAGGAAGTATTGATGACTCAACTTAGAGAGATGTTAGAACAGACGAGTAGAAGAGCTCTTTTAGAGGCTGATAAAGATGAAGCGCAATTTTTGAATGAAAAATTAGCTAAAGTTCCATACCCAATTTATATAGGATAATAACATGGCTGGAAGATTTTTACCTCAACGAGATGTAAACTTAATTACAAGAGTTACTAAGGAACTTGTCGGAGATAAGCAGAATAATAAAGATGGCTTAATCAATCAAGAGGTTGTTATATATAAACAATCACTTCAAGAATCAAGTACAAATATGTATGGTGAAGCAGCTGGTGGGAAAAAAATATATAAGAATGGAGTACAGATGGCTGCTTTAGTGGAAGCTGATGATTTTGATTTTAATCAGGATGAATTTGGTCCTTCTTCAAATCAAAATGCTGCATTTTCATTTTTAAGACAATCTTTCATAGACGCTTCGATGGTTTTAGAAATAGGCGATTTAATAGATTGGAACTATGGATATTTTGAAGTTGGTTCTATAAATGAAAACCAATTAATTGGCGGGATGTATGACCAGAATTTTTCAGTAATCGCAACTGCATTTTTAATAAGAAAAAGCTCGGTTCAAATAGATAGAATTAGGAGTATTTAATGGCGCGTGAAAAACCGATTCCACGTAGTAAAAGGAAATTATTAAATAGAGGACTTTTACGATCAAGGAATGATGACAATGTACAAAACTTCTCCGTTGGGTTGATGGATATCGATTCAACGATTATGTATTATTTTAATAATGTCATTAAACCCACAGTTGAAGAAAATGGAGAAGTTGTAAAAGTTCCAATTATGTATTCTAACCCTGAAAGGTGGTCAATAGTACAGAAAAGGGGATATCTATTAGATAATAAAAAACAATTATTAGTACCTTTAATCGCATTTAAGAGAAGTTCTATAGAAAAAGATACTAATCTTACTGTTGATAAATTAAATCCAAAAGATCCAAAATTATTTTATACATTTCAAAAACAATATTCAGCGAAAAATAGATATGATAAGTTTTCAGTCCAGCAAGGATTAAACAAATCCAAAGAATTATATAGTGTTGCTGTTCCAGATTATGTTAAATTAACTTATGAATTTATTATTTGGACATCATATATGGAACAGATGAATAAAATGATTGAACAAATTATTTATAGTGAGGGTGCCTATTGGGGGGAAGATGGGAAGTTTAAATTTAGAACACAAATAGATAGTTACACAGACGCTAGCGAGGTAGCTGTAAATACAGAAAGGTTAATTAAAACTAATTTTTCGGTTACTTTAAATGGTTATTTAATACCAGAAGAATTTAATAATGTTGTTACAACACAGAAACAACTCACACCAAAAAGAATAGTAATAAATGATGGCATTGGTATAGATCTTGATGACTTAGCTGATGGTAGAAAAGATGTTAGGATAAGTGTTTCACAAGAACCGAAAGGTGGATTAGAAAACGCTCTTGGTATGACGGCTGGAACTGGTATGAGTATTGGGGGTGGTACAACTTTTGATGGTAGTTCACCAACAACTTTTACTTTTAGTATTGGTCAAGATGTAGGTACAAGTAGTACTGTACAATTTCAAAATGTGTCAGCTTCAAGCGCACTTCACGTTGGTGCAACATCATTTGAAATAGCACAACGTGATGATGGTAAAGCTCAAGTAAATACAGATTGGGTTGTTTTGGGTGATATTATAGCTGAAAATTATATTGTCTCATCTTCTATAACATCAATGTCCATAGCGCAAGCTAGTGGTTCTACTGCTTTTGGAGACAGTATAGACGATACACATCAATTTACTGGTTCTGTGTCTATCTCTGGATCTTTTAATCTTAGTGGTGACATAACCGAAGATGGTGTTTCATATAACGAACAGTTTAATTATCTTAGAAAACAATATGTTAAAAAGGCTTCTTCAATTTCAGTACCATCAACTGCAAGTTTTACAGCGGTAACTGCTTCTTCTCCAACTAGTCTCACCACAACATCAGAAGATGATTTTATGTTTTTCTTAAATGGTCAATATATGGAACACGATGCACTTACAATTCAACAGGCTGGATCTTCTTTACTTTTAAAAGTAAACAATGATAGCATTGGATATGACTTAGAATCAGATGATGAGATAATTGCTTGGGGTAAATTTAATTCGTAAATCCCACTTTTCTTTTACCACTTCTTTATATTTATTACTATGAGAAAACGACATTGGCAAGATAGAAAAAATAGAAAATGTCCTGATTGTAGAAAAGTAATTTATTATACAAGAAAGGATTCATTTGATAGAGCAGTCGGTAATAATACCGTATGTAAATCCTGCGCCCAATCAGATAGAAAACTTACTATGGATACTATTGAGAAAATGAGACAACCTAAAACTGTTGAACATAAAAAGAAAATATCTCACAGCGTACAAAAATGGTGGGATACTAAAAGAGAACCTGAATGGCAAAGCTTAGATCACAACAATTAAATCCTAATTTAACGGGTTCATTTAATCTTAGTGGATCTTTTATTGTAACGGGTTCATTACACTCTACAAATAGTGTTGCTGATAGTGGTAGTTTAGCTTCTAGAATATCAATTGTAGAAGGTAATATAGGTGCGCAAGATTTAAATACTTATGCTACACCGACATTTGCTGGATTAAATTTAACAGACAACACCAGCATTACAGGAAGTTTGACTGTAAGTGAAAACATAAGCGGTTCAGCAACATCAACTGCTTCGTTTGCACATACTAAAATAGAAGATACTTTTCTTCTTCCTGTTGGTACAACTGCACAACGTGGAACATATTCAGGGTCAATTAGATATAGCACTACTCTCTCAACCTTTGAAGGATATGATGGTGCTAATTGGGGATCATTGGGTGGTGTAATTGATGTTGATCAAGATACAAAAATAACTGCTGAAACTTCAGCAGGCGCAGATAATGATGAGTTACAATTTACTACAGCAGGAACACTTCAATGGACGGTGGGTGCTGATGGCAGTATGACAGGAAGTCTTGGTAATCATGTAAGCGGCTCATCAACATCAACTGGTTCATTTGGTAGATTAGAAGTAGCTGGAGCTGTAAATGCAAGTGGTAATGTAAGAGTTCCAAGATTAGAAATAGATGGAGCAACTGATTATATAGATCAAGCTTTAGGTAATTTGTTCATTGTAACTACTGGTGATATTGCTGCTCAACCTGGCACTGGTAAAGCGTTAAAGGTAACGGGAGGAATAGAAGCAACAAGCCATATAACTGCAAGTGGTGATGTTTATGTATCTGGTAATGTAAGTGGCTCAGCAACCTCAACTGGTTCGTTTGGTAGAGTAGAAACTTCTGAATTTTCTACGAGTGGAACAAGTACATTTAGTGGAACAAATATATTTACAGGAAATGTTGGTATTAACTCTTCAAACCCAACTAGAGCTCTTGATGTAGTTGGTGATATAAAAGCTACTGGTGATATTATAGCTGAAAACTATATCGTATCTTCTTCAGTAGTTCACTTAACTCAATCATTTAGTAGTGGTAGTACAATATTTGGAGATACTGCTGATGATGTTCATGAGTTTATTGGTGATACTGTAAGTGGTTCAGCAACTTCAACTGGTTCGTTTGGTAAACTTGCTATGGGAACTGACGCGGAGATTTATTATGAAGGTGATGAATTTGTAATCAATCAAGGTAGAAATGCTTCAACAATATTTAGAAATCGAGGAACACAAGCATTAAGAGTTGACGGTGGTGCTAAAGTTGGTATAGGACCAGACATAGTTACTCCATCACAAATGTTACATATAAAAACTACTGGAACTACAGATGCAGCTATTACCTTAGAGGGTCCAAATTCTACTTGGACAGTTGGTAATGATTATTCAGATGGTGGAAATTTTACATTATCTAATAATTCAACAGTAGGAACTTCTGTTGCTTTTGCAATTGGTGCTAATTCTCTTATAATGATTGGTGGAGACATAAGTGGCTCTGCATCTTCAACTGGTTCGTTTGGTGAACTTAATATTAAATCTCAAAGGATATATGAACGTGACGGTTCACCAGAAAGTAATGATTTAGTTTTAGAATCTCCTGATACGGCTAACATATTTTTCAGAGTTGGTCACGGTACAGGCGTTCAGGATTCTATGGCACTCGACTCAGCTGGTGGCCTCGTAATCGGTAGGGGTGGAACTGTACCAGTTAGTAATCATACTGGCGGAGGTGGAAGTTTAACAGTTTACAATAGCGGAACATCAATAATAAAAATTGC
>Ga0066850_10001479_pt1 | contig 12376 bp, 10 predicted proteins | sample ETNtaG_4_FD_67282 | JGI IMG/M metagenome (GOLD analysis project Ga0066850, IMG submission 67282) | Marine microbial and viral communities from oxygen minimum zone, Eastern Pacific Ocean - ETNP201406SV67 | ecosystem: Environmental > Aquatic > Marine > Oceanic | place: Pacific Ocean: Eastern... | reverse complement strand
CGAGTCATTGATCGAATTGGAATACCATTTTGATTTTGATTTTTTATGTATTCCATATATTGTTTCAATACTTGTTCTCGATCTATCAAATTATTTCTTTCATTAAATATAGTTTGATCTATCTGTTTAAGCAAAAATGGATTATGATAAATTGACCTCCCCATCATAACGCCGTCAACAAACTCAAGGTGCTTTGTTACATCCTCGCAACTTTCAATGCCGCCATTTATGGTTATTTGTAAAGAAGGAAAATCTTTCTTTAGTTGATAGACCCATGCGTAATTAAGTGGGGGTATTGTTCGATTTTCTTTTGGACTCAATCCTTTTAACCAGGCTTTACGTGCATGCACTATAAAGTGTTGGCAACCCTTACTGCTGATTTGAAATACAAAGTCAGAAAGTTCATCATAACTCTCCATGTCGTCAATCCCTATTCTATGTTTTACTGTCACAGGAATTTCACACTTATCTGTCATGCTTTCAACGCATTGGGCGACTAGATTAGGCCTCTTCATGAGACAAGCCCCAAAGCTTCCAGATTGAACTCTGTCTGATGGACACCCAACATTGATATTTACTTCGTCATAGCCCCAGTTTTGAGCAATCAGGGTAGATGCAGCCATCTCTTTTGGGTCGCTTCCCCCGAGCTGAAGAACGAGAGGGTTTTCTGAAGCATCAAAGTCTAAAAGTCGACTCTTATCACCATTGAGGATCGCTTTCGTTGTTATCATTTCAGTATAGAGCTGGACATTTTTACTGATTAGGCGATAAAAGTATCGACAATGTCTATCGGTCCAATCCATCATAGGAGCAATGGAGACTATTGAAGCGTTCATTCGATTTTTGAAGATAACTCTTCTAATGCAAAGGCAACGCTTTGCGAAACAATGTCTGAACGGGCACCAGAGAAAAATTGAGTAGTCGTTTCAATGTTGCCATTAATAAAAAAACCAAAACAGACCATACCCACTGGTTTTTCAGCAGTACCTCCAGATGGGCCAGCAATTCCTGTAACCGCAATTGCTAGATGACTATTAGATTTTTCACCTGCTCCAAAAGCCATTTCAAAAGCAACTTTTTCACTTACAGCGCCAAATAATTCAATTGTCTTTGGATCAACCCCAAGCATGTTGACCTTTGACTCATTACTATAGGATATAAAGCCGCAATTGAAATATGAGGATGCACCAGCAATTGAGGTTAATGAGCTCGATAAAGAGCCACCTGTACATGACTCAGCTAGCGCGATTGTATATTGCTTTGAAAGCATTAATTCGCTCAAATGCTTAGCTTTTAAATAGGACATTAAGTTTTCCCTTTTAATGCAGAATGGATAATCTCATAAACATCCTTTGAAAGTTTATCTCTCTGAATGATTGAGTTAAGTTGTTGCTCTTGAAGCATAGAGTATTGAGTTGTAAACCTTCTCCAATGGTTATAAATTCCAGCAAACCTTGCAGCAATCTGGGGATTTAAATGATCTAGCTCAATAATAACCTTTGTTAAGAGCTGATAACCTTCTTGACAATGAAATTGGTTGCTATTTTGACTGAAAGAGCCAATCACAGAACGAATTCTATTTGGATTTGTCATTGAAAACAATTCATGCTTCATTAAGCCTCTAACATCCTCTACTGATGAGGCCGATGCTATGCACTGTGCACTAAACCATTTATCCATCACCTGAACATCTGACTGGTGCTGGTTATAAAACTGAGTAATGATCTCAGCTCTGTAACGGTTTTCAGAGTCAAGTAGACACTGAAACGCTCCAAACTGATCTGTCATACATTCTGCATTGATGAATTGTTGATAAGCGATATCATACTCACCCAGCTTTGATAAATAGCTTAGACATTTATTTTTGATTGCCCTTTCACCTATCGATTGTGTGGATAAATCAAAAGCTTTAGGAGTGTTTAATTGATAGTACAACTCTAAAAGCTCATCTTTAAAGGCATTTGCAACAGAAAGAATCGATTGATTACGCTGATTGTGGACTTCCTGGACATCAATTTTTCCAACATTTTGATGGAGTATTTGTTCTGACGGAAGACTAATCATTTCGGATAGGAGTGCATAGTCAGACTCATTATCAAAAAGATTTTTAATCATTTGAAATAAATCTTTCTCAATGGCTTGCTCTGGATTAAGGATGTACTCTAACCATAAACTTTGAGCGCTATCCCAACGATTAAATGGGTCGGTGTCAAATGATGCAAGATATATTTTGTTTTGTATTGAAAGATCTGAACTAAATTTAATTGGCGCTGAAAAGCCACGAAACCATGAAGGAATTGGTTTACTTTTTATATTCTTAAATGAAATTGTTTTTACAAGTTCATCAATGATAATGAGGCCAGATTCAACTTCCTCTCCACCTTTATCAATCAATCCAAACTGATTTGGAATCGTATAGGGAGTTTTTTGATTATTTTGCGTAAAGGTGGCGCTATAAGTTTGGCTATTTTCATCATATTCATCCTCAACACTAACTACAGGGGTTCCAGCTTGTGAATACCAAAGCATAAAACTTTCAAAATTTTTATCATTCGCATTCGCCATACTCGCAACAAAATCATCTATAGTTACTGCATCTCCGTCATGCCTCTCAAAATATAATTTCATCCCCCTTTGAAATCCATCTTCTCCAAGTATCGAATGAATCATGCGAATTACTTCAGCACCTTTTTCATAAACTGTTGCCGTGTAAAAATTGTCCATTGCGATATATGACTCTGGCCTTACAGGGTGTGCCATGGGCCCAGAATCTTCAGCAAACTGTCTAGTTTTGAGTTGGATAACATCTGCAATCCTCTGGATTGCACGAGATCTTAAATCGGAAGAAAACTCCTGATCTCGAAACACGGTTAAGCCCTCCTTTAAACTCAGTTGAAACCAGTCACGGCAGGTCACTCTGTTGCCAGTCCAGTTATGAAAGTATTCGTGACCAATAATGGATTCAATCCTTATAAAACTTAAATCTGTCGATGATTCTTGGTTTGCTAAAACACAGTCCGAATTAAAAATATTTAAACCTTTGTTTTCCATGGCACCCATATTAAAGTCGTCTACAGCAACAATCATGTAGACATCTAGATCATAACTCAGGTTAAACCTTTTTTCATCCCACTCAAATGCTTTTATTAAAGACTCCATTGCAAAGGCAGTTTTGTGCATGTTGTGAGGCTCAACATAAACTCTTAGGTCAACTTTTCTCCCTGTTGAAGTGGTATATTCATCCTGAAGAAAGTCTAACTTGCCTGCAACCAAAGCAAACAAGTAGCAGGGCTTTGGCGCTGGATCATGCCAAGTAGCATGGCTGCTTGTTTCTTCAATTAAATTTCCGTTACTAAGGAGAACGGGGTAGTGCTCTCGATTTGCATTTATCTTGGTCGTAAAGATGCTCAAAACATCAGGCCTATCAAGGTAATAGGTAATTTGTCTAAAGCCCATTGCTTCGCATTGTGTGCAGAAATTGCCGCTGGATTGATATAAACCATTTAAATCTGTTTTGCTTTCTGGATGAATTTTTACCTGAACTTCTAGAACGAACTCATCGGGCGGATTTAACAAAAATAATCCATCCTCTTTCAGTACATAGTTTGCATCCAAGCCATCCACTTTGATTGAAAGCAGCTCTAGTGATTCTCCATTTAAGAAAAGCTCATCAACTGCATTGTTGGCAGCTGGATTCTTGTAAAAAATTATACGAGACGAAACGATAGTCTCGGTGTCCCTAAGATCAAAGTCAAGGTCCGTTGTTTTAATGAGGTGACTGCTTGGACGATAATCCTTCCTGAAAATAGGTCCTGGCATTAGATTAGAAATAATAGCGCTCCTAAAAGAATTCGATAAACAACAAATGGAAGAAAACCAATTCTTTCTACCAGTCTAATAAAAAATACAATTGTAAGATAAGAAGTTAAAAATGCAACTGCAAAACTCACTGAAAGAATCAGCCAGTCAATTTGATTTGAACCTTGGAATAAATCAATTGTTTTTAATATTGTTGCAAGGATAATCACTGGGATTGACAAAAGGAATGCAAATTTAATTGATAAGCCCCTGGAGAGACCTATGAAAAGAGCCGCAGTAATTGTAATTCCTGAGCGTGAGGTACCTGGAATTAATGCTAAAGCCTGGAAGCACCCTATAATTAAAATGTCCATCCCTTGAATCATTTCACGACTTTTGCCTAGAGACCTGTTAACCCAATCAGACAGACCAAGCATAATGCCAAAAAAAATGGTTGCAAAGGCTACAACCTGAAAACTTCGAAGATGAGCCTCAATAGCGTCATTAAAAAAAAGACCCGTTATTCCAACTGGAATTGTCCCAAGAAGGACGCCCCAAGCAAGCATTGAATTTCCTTGCATTCTCCTATTTGCAATGGAAGAGAAAAAATCAGCTCTAAGTGAAACTAGAGTGGATCTGTAGTACAAAACAACAGCACACAATGTTGCAAAATGAAGAATGACATCGAAAGCAAGACCTTGGTCAGGCCAATCCAAAAATTTTGGCAGGATAACCAGGTGTGCAGAAGATGAAACGGGTAAAAATTCGGTAAAACCCTGTATGAAAGCTAGCGTAATTGCTTGAACAATATCCATATTAATTTTTATAGCCTTTCAGTTAAGTTTTGCTCTTTGAAGCCATCTAATTTTACTGATTGTTTCTTGGTAAGCGCCATAACTTTAAAAACCTCACCCATAGCTCCAGGCATCACTAATTGCTTTATCTCTTGAGCAAGTTTAATTTTATTTTCCGTATTCTCTTCACTAATAAGGAAGTTTTCAATGCCCAATGAAATTAAAAACATGGATTGGGTTGAATACCCATCAACCTTAAAGCCAGCATCAATCGAGCTTTTAGCGATGTCTGAAAAATTAACTGAAGCCGTTATATCTTGATCTCCAAGGTGAATAAAAGGATTATTGTTTGATTTGTGTTTATGAAAACACTTTAAGGTTCCGTCAGTTCGCTGGGGATGAAAGTATTCAGATTGACTCATCCCATAATCAATTAATAGGACAACTCCTTCGGCCATCAAGTCATATAGCGATTTAAGCCAGCCATCAGATTGAAGACTTATTTCAGTCGTGTAACCTTCAGGCAAATCATCCCCATAAGAAACTTTAGATTTTAAATAGGGCCGCTCAAATCTTTTCCATTGAAAACAATTGTCAGTATAGTCAACCCCCAACTCATAAAATTGATTGTTCCAGAATGTGACTCGTTTGACTGGAAATGCATCAAGAACTTCATTAGCAACCACCACTCCCTTAAAATTTCTAGGAAGCTCAGTTAGCCATTCAACTCGATCATAAATTTCAGGCAAAGCTCTTTTAATAGTCTGCTGCTGTATTTTTTTTAGCTGTGCACTCAATTCAATAATGAAGTATTTTTCGGGTAGTGAATTTTGTCTTCCCAATTCAAATAGGATTTGCGCAGCAAGTATTCCACTACCAGCTCCAAATTCTAGGATGTTTCCATTATTTAAGACTTGTTTACATTGCCTTGCTAGACAAAAGCCAAAAAGATCGGATGTTTCAGGTGCTGTAATAAAGTCACCTTTATGACCTAATATCGTTTTATTCGATCGATAATAGCCAAATTGATGATGATACAAAGCAAGATTCATAAAGACATCAAAACCAATTGGATTGTTATTGTCTTTAATGGTTTTAGATATAATATCTTCGAGATTCATATGTAAAAATATTTTATACTGTGATCGCTATCCAAGTTTTATAAAACAACAAATACATTTTTAATTGAATTAAATGAAAACAGCATTAATTACCGGCGGCGCAGCTCGTATAGGGGCTCAGATTGTCAAAACCCTTCATCATAATCAATTTAACATTATTATCCACTGCAATCATTCAAAAGATAAAGCGCAATTACTTTGTACTGAGCTTAATGCAATTCGGGCTAAATCTGTTGAAATAATTTCAGGTAATTTAAGCAATATAGACGAGCTCGATTCTGTAGTGGACTCAATTAAATCACTAGATTTATTAGTCAATAATGCTTCTATTTTTTATCCAAAATCAGTTAATAGTAGTGAGACGAAGGATTGGGATGATGTACTCAATATTAACCTAAGAGCGCCTTTTTTCTTATCTAAGGGACTAAGTAAAACATTATCAAATAATGATGGTTCAATCATCAATATCATTGATATTCATTCTGATAGGCCTTTAAAAAACCATGCTATTTATAACATTTCAAAAGCAGGTCTAAGAATGCTGACTCAAACCTTAGCTAAAGAGCTTGCACCAAAAATTAGGGTTAATGGTGTTTCCCCAGGTTCAATCCTTTGGCCACAGGACAGTGCTAAAATCTCAGAAAATGAAAAAAATCTTATGCTACAGAGAATAGCACTTCACAGGCAAGGTTCTCCTGAGGATATTGCTGATACAGTATTATTTTTAGCTAACTCAAACTATATTACGGGACAAATAATCAATATTGATGGAGGTCGCACCCTAAACCAGTAAATAGAATGTGTGGGTCAATATATGGTATAATTTGTTTGTCGAACATTTTTTCGACCAACAAGAATTTTTTTATAATATTTCAAAAAATAAATAAAATCGAGATATTGTAACGAACTATTTTTTTATGGGCTTATTGGTGCCACATACATAACTTATTTTGCAATTGATGAATCTTTCAAATCAAACCTTAATTCCTATTCAATACTTAAGTATTGGGGATATGTACGTACTCAATAGTCCAGATATAACAGGACTTCATAATGAATCACATTCTCATAAATGCTACCCACAAGGAAGAGATCCGGGTTGCAATCGTCAGGAACCAAAAGCTTACTGATCTCAATATAGAAACAAGCCTTAATAGGAAAACAAAAGGCAATATTTACAAAGCTAAAATTTCACGTGTTGAGCAATCCCTCGAGGCTGCTTTTGTTGACTATGGCAAAGAAAAACATGGCTTCTTGCCTTTTAAAGAGGTTTCTCCTTTTTTTGCTGAAGGAGTTAAGCCAAAGGGCGACAAACTCACCATAAGCGATGTCCTTAAAGAAGGGCAAGAAATTATCATCCAAGTTGAAAAAGAAGAGCGAGGCAATAAAGGGGCTGCTCTTAGCACCTATATTAACTTAGCGGGTGCTTACATGATTTTGACGCCAAATAACCCAAAAAGCTCGGGGATTTCGAGGCAAATTAACGCTTCAGATCGTCAAGACTTAAAGAATTTATTGCCAAGCCTTAACGTTCCTAAACATTCTGGATTAATTATCAGAACTGAAGGTGCCGGAAGAGGTGTTAGCGAGCTCCAATGGGAGGTTGACCATTTAACTCAGCTATGGAAATCCATCAAAACAGCAACTAAAAATCAGGACGGTCCTTTTTTAATCTATCAGGAAAGTGACATAACGATTAGAGCTCTGCGTGACTACTTGAGAGAGGATACTGACAGCGTAATCATTGATGACCTAGAAACCTATCAAAAAGCGCGTGATTTTACTAATTTTGTAATGCCTCACTATCTAGATAAAATTAAGTTCTTTGATGTAACTGACCACTCTCTTTTTGCTCACATGAGTGTTGAGTCGCAGGTTAAAAATGTCTTTAACAGGGAGGTTGCTTTAAGGTCAGGTGCAACAATTGTATTTGACGCTACAGAAGCCCTCACAGCAATTGATATTAACTCGGCAAGGGCAACCAAAGGCACAAGTATTGAAGACACTGCTTACAAAGCTAACCTAGATGCTGCTGAAGAAATTGCATTACAGCTCCAATTAAGAGATATTGGCGGCCTTATAGTTATTGACTTTATTGATATGGCATCGGATGCCAATCGAACAGCTATTGAAAAGTTAATGGAAAAAGCAACTGCTAATGACAGGGCTCGTGTTCAGATTGGAAATATTTCAAGATTTGGCTTATTGGAATTATCACGTCAAAGGCTAATGAATTCAGTTGCAGAATCAACTGGAAAAACTTGTTCAGTATGTAGTGGAAGTGGAACAAATCCAACCATACCATCATTGTCATTAAGAATTATTCGTCAACTAGAGGATAACCTTAACTCAAACAAAAATAGTGGTGATATAACAATTCAATCAAGCGTTGAAGTTATCACCTACTTATTGAATGAAAAGAGGCAGAACATCGTCGAAATGGAAGAGAAGCATGACATTAAAATTACGCTACTTCCAAATCAGTATATGCACTTCCCTCACTTTACTGTGAATAAGCAAAAGGGAGATAAGAGATCTCACCATAAAAGCTTTCAAGGCGTATCCAAGCCTCAGGAAAATCCAAACGTAATTAATTATATTGATAAACCTGATATTCCAGCCATATCCACCAATCAGCCATCAACCAAAATGCCTGAAAAGAAAGTCTCATTTATGAGCAAGCTAACTGAAATCTTCTCTTCTGATAAAAAACCTACCCCGAAATCTAAAAGCACGAGAACTCCAAATCGAAATAGAAGTAGGAACCAGAATAGGAACCAGAATAGGAACCAGAATAGGAACCAAAGCAAGAGCCAAAATAAGAGTTCACAGGAAAATCAGAATAATACTCATAATACAAAACCGGCTTCTAATCAACCTAAGAATGAAGCTCAAAAAAATAAAAGTAATCAAAATAGAAATAGGAATAGGAATAGGAATCAAAAAAATACTACAAATCCTAACCAAAAGCCAAGTGATGTAGTTACGAAGCCAGTTGAGGTTGTTACGAAGCCAGTTGAGGTTGTTACGAAGCCAGTTGAGGTTGTTACTAAAAAAGGGAAGAATACTGACTCTAAGGTTTCAAAGAAAACAACTCGTAAGCCTGCAAAAAAGACAACTTCAAAAGCTAAGCTCAAAACTGAGGATAATTCTGAAAAGTCATCAGAGGATAATGCGAATTCAACGACAAAATTAGACCAAAAAGTTTCTTAAGGTTTTATGAATAAATTTGGAGTAATAGGAAATCCTATAGATCATAGCTTGTCACCTATGATTCATCACGAATTCGCTAAAGAATTTGATATTGAGATATCTTATGAAAAAATTCTCTCGCCAGTTGAAGCATTTAATTTGACGGCAGAAAAATTCATAAGTACTGGTGGAATTGGATTCAATATTACTCTTCCTTTTAAAATCAATGCCTATAGTTTTTCAAAAGACTTAACTGAAGATGCAAAAGCTGCAGGTGCTGTAAATACCATCAAAGTTGATAACAATAACATCTATGGAGAAAATACTGATGGCAAAGGACTTGTTAATGATCTTGAAAAGAATTTAGAACAAACGCTTCAGGATAAAGAAATTTTAATTATTGGGGCTGGTGGGGCTACCCGAGGTATTCTTAAACCAATACTAGATAAAAATCCTGAAAAAATTTTAATAGCTAATCGAACTAAAGAAAAATCATTGAGATTGGTGAATGAATTTTCAGAGTATGGAAAAGTTTGTGGGTTTGGTATTGATCAAATCAAATCTAAGCCTGTTGATATAGTTATTAATGCAACAAGTACTTCGATAGATGGAACTATGCTTAATTTACCTAAAGGACTTTGTGAAGGTGCTGTGTGTTATGACTTAATGTATGGTTCTGTGACGCCATTCATGAAATGGGCACTTAAAGATTCTGCACTCGTGGTTACCGATGGTTTAGGGATGCTAGTTGAACAAGCTGCTCTCTCATTTGAATTTTGGCTTGGTAAAAAACCTGCAACTTTGCCTGTAATTAATCTAATTAAGGAGACAGTCGACTTATAGTCCATTCATTCTCTTGACGTTCATAAATAAATCGATCGTGAAGTCGATTCTCTCTGCCTTGCCAAAACTCAATACTTATGGGTATAACCCTATATCCACCCCAAAATGCAGGCAAAGGAATTTCACCATGAGAAAACTTCTTTTTCATTAATGCAAACTGTTCAATAAGTATTGATCTGGATGAGATTCTTGAAGACTGCTCCGAAGCCCAAGCCCCAATCTGAGAGTCTTTTGGCCTTGAAGAGAAATACTTGAGAGATTCTAGATTTGAGATTTTTTCAACTTTACCAATAATTTTGACTTGTCTTTCCAAAGCAAGCCATGGAAAAAGAATGGCGGCCTGCGGATTGCTTTGAATTTGTTTTGATTTTTTTGATTCATAATTTGTAAAAAAAACAAACCCTTTTTCATCAAAGTATTTAAGAAGCACAGTTCTTATTCCAATTGAATCATCTGATGTTGCAAGACTCATCGCACTTGGCTCAATAATATCAGCATCCATTGCTTGGGAGAGCCATAAAGAAAACTGCTCAATTGGGCTACTTTTAAGATCTTTTCTGACAATACCACTTTGAAGATACTCTTTTCTAAGACTACTTAAATCACCATTATTTGCCATGATAGTATTATTAAAAAGGAATTAAATTACTTTTTTTTGACTCTGTTAAATGTTTTGTAATTAATGATTTCACTGGAGGAAATCGATTAGCAAACTTCAAGACCAGTTGTCTAATTTTCTTCACCTTTACATCATCATTTGTAAATAACGAAACAATACCATTGGTTCCAAAATACATCAGTTTAGATAAATAAATTTGTTTATTTTCGTACTCCCTTAGTAAATTATCAGAACCAATATCAGCGCCGCTATTAAGTGCTTTATTAATTGAATTAGACAGAATATCTTGACTTCTAAGGCCTAGGTTGAATCCATGCGCGGTAACTGGATGCATCCCCACCGCTGCGTCGCCAATAAGGGCAAACCGAGTTGCCCTTAATTTTTGAGAAAATACTCCAACTAATGGATAAGAATGCCTATCACCAATTTGCTTCATAGCGCCTAATTTATTATTGAAGCCTTCACTAGCAAAGTCACAAAATTTTTCATTATCCATATTAAGTATTTCTTCGCTTTGATCTGTTGATACAGTAAGAACAACTGATGATACATTTCCATTTAGAGGTAATAAAGCTAAAGTGTACCCATACTTAAAACATTCTAAGGCAGTTTGATTATGAGAGTTTTCATGAGACACTCTTGTGACTATCATCACTTTGGAGAAGTCTTTCATCATTGAAGGAATGCCCATCTTTCTCCTAATCTCGGAAAAACGGCTATCTGCAGCTACAATTAACTTGGACTTTATAACCATTCCATTAGATAGCACAATATTTGCATTACTCGGGTTAGTCTTAACATCTACGACTGATATGTCATATTGAATAGTTACATTTTCAATTTGAGATGCTTTTTTAAATAAAGCCAGTCTAATTAAATAATTTGGAACGAGATATCCAAGCGCTTCGATTGATGATTTATTGGTATCAAAACTCAAAAGGGAATCTGACTCCCCATCAAAAACTTTTGCTTCTTTGAGAGGGCTTACCTCAGAATCCCCTATAAAATCCCAGACACCAATTTTTTTTAAAATCTTTAAAGAGTTATGGGTAAGTGCAATCTCCCTTCCATCAGGACTTGGTTTAGAAATTACCTTAAATGAAGATTTCTCAACAACAAGAACCTTAAGGTCATTATCAGCCATTGAGCAGGCAAAGCTCAAACCAGCAGGTCCGGCACCAACGACTACAACATCATAAACTTCATTTAGCATTTGCTCGCTCATCAAACATTTAGATTATTCATAAAATTATCTCAAAAAACATACTACACTACATTGATATAAATCAATTAGCTACTTTTGATTCTTCAATTTTCTTTAGCCAGTAATCACTTTTCTCAAGATTTTTCTCTGTCCCAATACCATTTTTGTACATTTCAGAAACTTTGATTTGAGACTCTACATTTCCTTGCCTTGCAGCAAATATGAAGTTTTTATAGGCTTTCTCATTGCTTTGATCAATACCCTCTCCAAATTCATACATTATTCCTAAGTTATATTTGGCATCTAGGTAGCCTTGTTCAGAAGCTAAATTTAACCAATAAAAAGCTTTGTTTAGATCTTTTGTAACTCCGGCACCTAGATAATACAAGGCGCCTAAAGTATATTGTGCTTTAGGATCTGATTGATCTGCAGCAGTTTTTATGTACTTATAACCTTTTGAATTATCTTGTTCAACACCAATTCCACCAATATGCATCACTCCAAGAGCAGTTAATGCATCCATACTACCTGCTTTAGATGCTAGTTCAAAAGCTTTTAATGCCTTTCCATATTCCTTTTGCTCAACCAACTGCTTTCCTCTCTCATAAAGACTATCTTCAGCGAAAATAGAAGAATGACAAAAAAAAGAAAAAATTATTAAAAATATTAGCCTTAGGAGGATAAGGTTGTGAGATTTAGCGAAATTATTCATTGGTATGTAAAGTATTCATGATGAAGAAATCTTTAAAAAGAATATTTTACATTTTTTTAGATCTTAAACACCATCACGTGGAATAAACTCTAA